>Ga0102944_1000980_pt1 | contig 20298 bp, 21 predicted proteins | sample SalPonD_shore_MG_FD_78172 | JGI IMG/M metagenome (GOLD analysis project Ga0102944, IMG submission 78172) | Salt pond soil microbial communities from South San Francisco under conditions of wetland restoration - Salt Pond MetaG... | ecosystem: Environmental > Aquatic > Marine > Intertidal zone >...
AGATAAGGATCCCGATTTTCAAATTTCCAATTGTTGCAAATGCCATCTCTCCATTACCACGTTCATACCAGTTAGCCTCCCAAAATCCTTGCTCATTGGGAAGGTAGTATTTCTCATGAACATCATGCCAATTCCCATTATGCCAAATCCAGGACGTATTTGATCTTCTCCCATCTTCATGAGTTAGAGGGCGAGTCCCGATAATAGTTGGAACATTAAAGGTATCCAGTCGATCTATCCAGTGTAGATGAGCCTCTTCTGCCTCATGCCAGAGGATCTCATCAAATTCTTTCAAACTGGGAAACCAATCACTGAAAGGTAATTCAGGGAGAAGTAGAATATCGGTGGGATTGGTAGTGAGATATGATTTTAGTTGATCTACAGATGCTAGTAACGCATCCGGTGTTGATGCATCCCACTGACCCACCGTGACAGTAACCATATCCCTAACAGAATATGGTTGCTTGTATGTCTTTGTTCACTATCTCGTGAGGTCGTTGAAATTTTCTCCAAGTTTGATCCTTCATAATTCCTCATCAAATCGTGATCATAATCTTTCTGATCTAAAATCATATTCATATGTTACCTTGTGTATCCTTAATCATGGCTTCAATGGAAAACTTATCAAAAGCTGAGGATTACATTGCAAAAGAGAAGGAATGGACCAGTCCCAATTACACGCCAATACCTGCTGTACTCGCAAAAGGAGAAGGCATTTGGGTATGGGATGTTGAAGGAAAGAAATATCTCGATTGTCTGTCTTCCTATTCTGCAGTAAATCAAGGTCATCGTCATCCCAAGATTATACAGGCTGCCAAGGATCAGATGGATCGGATAACTCTAACCTCCCGGGCATTCTTTAATGACAAGCTTGGAGGATTCATGGAGAAATTATGTCAATACACAGGGATGGAAATGGCATGTCCAATGAATACTGGTGCTGAAGCAGTAGAAACTGGAATGAAAGTTGCACGTCGTTGGGGTTATACCCAGAAAAAAGTAGAAGAAGACAAGGCAGAAATCATTGTCTGTGACCATAATTTCCATGGTAGGACAATAACCATAGTTGGCTTCTCCACTGATCCAGTCACATATGGAGGGTTTGGTCCCGCAACCCCTGGCTTCAAGAATATTCCCTTTGGTGATGCTCAGGCACTACGTGACGCGATCACACCAAATACTGTAGCTTTTATGGTTGAACCCATCCAAGGTGAGGCTGGAGTGATAGTACCACCTGCGGGATATCTCAAGGAAATACGAGAGATTTGTGATGAGAATAACGTCCTACTTATTCTGGATGAAATCCAAACCGGTTTTGCCAGAACTGGCAAGAAATTCGCCTTTGAACATGAAAATATCAAACCTGATATCTTATTGGTTGGTAAAGCCCTTGGTGGTGGAATGATCCCTGTCTCTGCTGCCCTTGGTTCAAAAGAAATCATGAATGTCCTTATTTCAGGTAGTCATGGATCTACTTTTGGAGGAAATCCCTTGGGATGTGCAGTTGGTACAGCTGCTATTGAAGTACTGGAAGAAGAGGAACTCGACAAACGAGCAGCAGAATTAGGTGCTTATTTCAAAGAGAAACTAGAATCCCTTCCTTCAGATATTATCAAAGAAGTTCGTGGTAAAGGTCTCCTCCTTGCAATACAATTCAACGAGAAGGGTGGCAAAGCCAAGAAATATGTAATGGCAATGAAGGAACGTGGGCTCTTGGCCAAACAGACACATGTCCATACGATCCGGTTTGCTCCTCCCCTAGTGATAACGAAGGATGAAATCGATTATGCCTTTGGTATTATCAAAGAGTCGATTCAAGAAGTCCAAAGTAAGTTATAATTGCTAGAATCTTATTAATATGCAGAGCATCGCCTTTGTCAATATCCTTCTGATTCAATATCGTGAGAGTATACAAAAAAATAATACAATTTCCTGATAAGAGTTGGATCTATATCTTCGTGATTAATTCAGTTTCATTCTTCCTTCTTCGAGACCAGTCTTAATCTGTTTTCCAATCTGAAGGAAGGCATCCTCAACATTTAATCCTGTTTTGGCTGAGGTTTCCATATGGTGGACAACAAAGCCTCTATCCTTGGTTTTCTGTGTCAAAGCCTGGGCATATCTTTCAGCCTGTTCAATAGCTACTGAGTCAGAATCTCGCAGATCTGCTTTATTACCCAGCAGAATAATCGGTATGACACCTCTTCCCGAATTTCGCCATAATTCTTCAATCCATCGAGTAATGTTCTTGAAGCTTTGAGGTCTGGTAACATCATATACCATCAATCCTCCCATCGCTCCACGGAAAAATCGAGCACGTACCGTTCTAAAGGTGTCCTGACCGGCCAAATCCCAAATCTGGTATGTTATTTTCTGATTGTCGATTTCGGAATCATAAGTTGCAAAATCAGCACCGATGGTCATTAAATGTTCTTCTCTGAAGCCCCGACCCATAAACCTATTTCGTAAACTGGTTTTGCCTACAGCTCCATCTCCACACAGTGCAACCTTTAGGAAAAAATTCGAATCGGCCATATCTATTACCTGCACTAACTACACATCGTATGTAGCAGTTCGTCAAGAAGTCATTAAATCAACCCATTATAAAGAATTTGCTGGGTTTGTATGATTATAGAATTGAATTATGAAGAATTTAAGATATTATTGACCTATCAACGCTTATAAATCTCTTTTCTTTCATTTACCCATTATGATTGCTCTGTATGTCGAAAACGAGTCATATATTATTGACCCTCCCTCAATGAGAGATGTGGAACTTTCTTTTATTACCTCAAACGATCATAAATATGCTGAGATAAAATCTCGATTGGCAAGCACTGATGTGAATGTACGACATATCAAGCAGAGCTATCCGGAAATCCAGGCAGAAACTATACGAGATGTCGCTGCCTTCTCGCTTACCACCTTGAAATCACATCTTACCACTCCCTTTCTGATAGAGGATGCCGGTTTAGAAATCAACGCACTTGAAGGTTTTCCAGGACCATATTCCTCGTTTGTATTCAAAACCATTGGTTGGCAAGGGATCCTTGACATCATGCAGGGTAGTACTGATAGAACGGCTCGATTTGTCTCTATCTTTGGACTTAGCTACAATGATGATTTTCATTTTATCGAGGGGATCTGTGAAGGACGTATCAGTTCCGAAGCACGAGGATCTGGGGGATTTGGTTTTGATCCAATTTTCATTCCAAATGGTTCGGATCAAACTTATGCTGAGATGTCTGAAGATAATAAAAATGCCATTAGTCATCGGGGACGTGCAACTACGAAATTGATCGAATTTTTTGAGCAGCAATAATTTGGAATTTAAGTTGAAAATATTGTCTATTTCAATTATTCTTCGTCTTCTTCTTCATCTTCGTCCATTGTCTCAGGTGCGGAAAGATCGGTGTCTTCATCGACTTCTAGATCATCAACATCCATAATCTGACGATCCTCTGGTAGCCTGAGAACTTTGACTTTTGATATTTCAAATAATTTTACGGGAAAGACTTCATCAGCTGGTTCAAATACTTCTTCTCTGAGCTCATAGCTGATTACTTTGTTAACAAATGCGGGGAAGGTCAATTCTGTGACTATTTCCTCTATTTTATCTGCAATTACCTTACGTAATTCTTTCTTAGTATTGTGTGCCGCACGGGAGAAGGTCACTGCAAACGCAGTAATCCGAACACGGGAATTATCCTTTAGGGTGAGGTTGAATACGCCTTCAACCTGTGAACGGTGATTGCGGATTTGAGATTTTCTATAATCTCGATTCAGTTCTTGTCCAACAAATTCAGTTTTAGCACGATTTCCAACAATTTTGGTGATTTTGAATTTGAGATAATAATTATAATCATTGAAATTATTGGTGATATCCATGTATGACATATCAATGGTTCGACCAATGACCTCGGTAAGATCAGAGGCAGGAGTTTGACCAATAGACTGGTCGGCAATGTAGTCAGGAAGCCGCATATCTAGCCATTTTTTGGTTCTCCATTTTTCTGCACCGGAACTCAAGACACGTCGTCTTCGTCTTCTTGTACTCATGTTATCTATCTACAATGCTACTTTTTCTTTGCCTTTTTTAAAATAATAGATGGATTCCACCCAATTCAACAATAAGCTTGACTATTCAAATGAGTTAATTTATTAGTGTGACAAATTACCTTTTGTCGTGTCAAATTCCAGTTTTACTGTACAAGTATATTTAGCCGATTAAATATTGTCTTAATCTGTGTATGATCCATCTGTTAACGGTATTAAATCGACAAGATAGTATCGGGATCACCCTGTATGATAACAAAGAATTAAAAATTCAATCAGATCTTCTCAGTGGGCTGGTTCAGGCTCTGATGCTATTAGGTGAGGAAATGGGCCCTGTCAAAGGTGCTCTCCGGGAAGCTGAATTGGGTAAATATCAGATCAGTATTCTGTCGGTTGATCATCTGGCTTATGTCGTTGTTCAGGATACCTATGATTCTGAACCGTTCACCCGGAAAATATTGGAGAATATTACAGATGAGATACATGATGAATTATTACAATCTAATTTTCATATGGAACTACCGAACCGGCAGCAATTGAGAGATAAGGTCAAGGTCATGTTGCAGACCATGAAATTTCCCATGGATCTGATTGAGCATGTTCGTGATGCAATCGAGGAATTCCAAATTAATATCAATTCGATGGCTGATACCATCCTCTTGTCTGATCTTGATGATGGGGTAATCGAGATTTTTGAATGCCAGAAAAATGATACCATCGTGAAATTGTTGATGGAAATCCTCTCTGAGATCCCATTCGAGCGGCATTGGGTCGGACAGACAAAAATGAGTAGCCCTCTCAAAGTTGAAGGGCTTTCCTTAGAAAATGAATTATGGTTTATCTACCGGATTGGCTTGACGGATTTCTGCATTATGGGTCGTGCCTATTACAATACTATGGTACAACGAGATCAAATTGTTTCCTCACTGGAAGTTCTCTCTGATAATATCTCCCATCTGCTCATGAATGGATAATCGTGGTTATTCTTTTTCAGCAAGTTTCTGCCAGGCTTCACTATCAAACCGTTTGAGATTCCGTTGGTATTCCTCCTGCCATGCAGATTGCAAATCTACATCAAGGTGAATACAGAGTTGCAGGAAGAGGTTGAATACCTGTGCCAACTCTTGGCTGACGGGACTGTCTTCACCTTCATGTCCAAGTCCCTTTACCTTATATCCGACATCATAGAGCAGATGTGATCCCACCTCGCCGAGTTCTTCAATCAGATGAACGAATACTTGTGTTGGTGGAAATCGTTCCCATTTTCTATCTTCGATGAATTTTTTTTGGATCTTTTGTATCTCGGTTAGTTCCATATCTTTACTTCTAGTCGTTACCTTATCAACTTATATGCCGCAGCGCTTTGTCAACCAACATTCTATCATTGCCACTCGACACTAGTGGACAACTTTATGTTAGTCTATAAGAAATCAGTTGTGTATGCTTCGATTATTCAGGTCAAAAGATCTTCCTGATGCTCTTGATGTTAATGAGAAGGAGGCTGTAGTGGTTGATAAACTAACCAAAGTATTTCATCAAGATGATCGGGAAGTTTATGCCCTTGATGAGGTGTCCTTCTCTGTAAAGAAAGGAGAGTTCTTCTCAATTATCGGGCGATCCGGATCCGGTAAAACTTCTCTTCTCAATATCTTAGGCGCCATGGAAAAGCCTACATCTGGTAAAATTGCTATCGGTGGGAAGACCCTTTCGAGATTATCCTCGAAGGAATTGACGATGATCCGAAGAAATGAGATTGCTACCATTTATCAGCACTATAATCTCATCCCAGTCCTCAATGCCTTTCAAAATGTTGAATTACCATTGTTATTGACGGGAATGGAGAAGAAAGAGCGTTTACTTCGTGCCAAAAAACTTCTCAATTTGGTTGGTCTAGGAGATCGGTTAGATCATACCCCCGAACAATTATCAGGGGGAGAAAAACAACGTGTAGCAATTGCGAGGTCCTTAGCGAATAAACCCAAGATTATACTTGCCGACGAGCCTACTGGAAATTTGGACAAAGAGATTGAGAGTACCATTGTCGATCTCCTTGAGGGAATAAATCGGGACCTAAATACCACACTGATCATGGTCACTCATGATCCAAGGCTTGCTGAACGAGCTGATCGAGTACTTGAACTCCGTAATGGTAATATTGTTGAGATACGCCCTGGTAAGGAAGCAGAAACCCGGAGAAAACAATTGAAACAGATTGAGGTAAAAGATACCTCTTTTTATTAAATCAATAAACTGAATTAAGTATCCTTAAATGTGTGATACTACCTGTTATTAATGTAGATACTCTGAAAGGTATCAATTGAATGTGATAAGAATGGGAGCATTTGGATCATTTTTGGGAGGCATCCTCACCATCGGGGGTATCTTCCTTTCCATCGTAGTAACGTTTACATTGACAAGTAATTTCATTATGTTTATCCTCTTCCCTATATTTGGGATGCTAGGCGGATTTGCACTGGGTTCATTGAATAGTCGTAAGGCTCGATCTCAAGACAAGTATAAGAATGAATATGTTGCCTATGCTTCAATGGCATTTGCTGCAATCGCATTTCTCGCAGGATTTTACTTTATCTTCGGCACTGCTCGTATAGCAGCAAATAATGTGTCTGATTTCGCCGATACAGTGGTTGTTTCCTTGGCCGCTGCTAGTGGTATTCTCGTAGAGATTGGTCTCGGATTAGTTATTGCGAATGCCCTATCGGAGAATCGTGGTTATTAGGTGAGTCAATGCCAACCAGTTATGCTATGAAAAAAGAATTTACGCCGATAATGGTGTTAATGATAGTATTTCTGGTTCTGGTTATCTCTGTATTGATTTATGCTTCGATATATGCTGATTTTGAACTGATCATGTTGATTTTTCTTTTTATTGTACTAGTTGCAATTATTGTCATGGTCCTTGCTTGGTATAACAAAATGGACACTACTATTAAGCACAGAGTAGAAGATCATCGATTACAATAAGTAAGCCTCGTTTCTATTATCTAGTCCGTGTAGAATTCGAACGTATTTCGTCCCAACCTATGTAATGATTTAGATATAATTTCTCCAAATTAGAGAATGTGCTTGATCCAAAGTTAATACGGGAAGAACCCGAAAAGGTAAAGGAAAATTTGGCTCGTCGGAAGGATCCAAAATTACTGGAAATGGTTGATGAATTCGTTCAGCTCGATATTGATTGGCGTGATGTCGATCAAGATGTTAATCAACTTCGTCATACGAGGAACAAGAATGCGAAGAAGATAGGTCGTGCCAAAGGTGAGGAGAAGCAAGCTCTCATTGCTGAAATGAAAGAAGTCAATGCCACCTTGGAACAGAAAGAACAGCAACTCCAGGAAATTGAAGAGAAGCGTCAATATATTTTAGATCGATTACCTAATCTTCTTCATGATTCGGTACCTTATGGCGCAGATGATAATGACAATGAGAAAATTCGAGAATGGGGCGAGGTCCGAGATTTTGATTTTCAACCCCGTGATCACCACGAATTATTACAACTACTTGATATCGCAGATATCGATCGAGCACGGAAGACTTCTGGATCTAGATTCTATTTTCTCAAAAATGAGGGAGTCATCCTTGAGATGGCCATACTCCGCTATGCCATGGATGTCGTACGAGAAAATGGCAGGGATTTATTTTCTACCCCATCAATGGTGAGGAAACGAATGCTTTACGGTACTGGCTTCCTTCCCCTTGGAGCTGAGGATATTTATAGCATCGAAGGTGAAAATCTCCATTTGGTTGGTACTTCTGAGGTAACTCTTGCGGGTATGCATGCTGATGAAGTTTTCCTCGAGGATGATCTTCCCGTGCGATATGCTGGTTTCAGTCCTTGTTTCAGAACAGAAGCATCAGCATCGACTAAGGATGATAAAGGTATCTTCCGGGTACATGAATTCAAGAAAGTAGAAATGTTTACCTTTGCCCATCCAGATAAATCTTGGGAAGAACAAGAAGAATTGATTGGTGTTGCAGAACAGGTTTTCCAGGGATTGGATCTCCCCTATCAGGTCGTCAATATCTGTACTGGTGATCTTGGAGGAACTGCAGCGAGAAAATTAGATATTGAAGCCTGGATGCCAGGTCAGAACCGTTATCGTGAGGTTGCATCCTGCTCGAATTGTACTGATTATCAGGCAAGGAGGTTGATGATCCGTTACCGTGAGAAAGAAGGTGCTCCAGTTGAGGGATATGTTCATACACTCAATTCCACCACGATTACTACGACGAGACCAATGATAGCTATTTTGGAGAATTTTCAACAGGAAGACGGAACCGTACTCATCCCTGAGAAACTCCAGCCCTATACCGGATTTGACCGTATAGAACCCAAGCAATAATTATACTGAATACTCAAAATTACTACACAATTTTCCAAAATCAGAGCAGGAGCAAATATAAAATACTCTGATTATCTCAGTTTATGGCTAATTCAGTGCAACTAACAAACTATACTGATTTCGACAGAATATTGCTTGGCAAGAATTTTATCATTACCGTTTTGGGAGCTGCATTAGCGTTTACTCTATCCTACCTACAGATCTTCATTCCCATTCCCGTCCTGCCTTATAATTTATCACTGGCAATTGCAGTCATGATTTTCGTCAGTGTCTATACTAGCAATATAGCTTCAGTTGGTATTGTCGTGCTCATTGGTTCTCTAGGATATTATGCACAGGATGGTTCTGCTCCTGATTTTTTTAATGGACTCTTGATTATTAACCTGGTACTGATGGTTACTCTGGGCTATCTCTCCGATCGACTTCAATTAGTGATGAATTGGACTAAATTTTACTTATGGTTTGCTGCACTATTCAGTATCATCAGTATTGGAATTGGTTTTCTTTGGTATCCCTATTCTGATCGATTTTGGGAATTATCTCCCGAAATTGCCATTGGACGAGGAGGTGACATCGGTACAGGTCTTGATCTCCCCGTATTGGATATAATTGTACTTGCAGGATTGCTGCTATTGATTATTATCATCGGGTTCATACTTCGCGGTGAGATCCTTCTTGGAGCCAGTGCGACGGGTAAATACAAAGTATCTGGCCTGATATTTGTCCTACTTGGTCTGGCTTCGACAGTTGTACCCTTGTATCTATTTGGTATTGAGGTGAGTAAATCGGAACTGAAAATGGTGGCTGATTATAATTATCCAATCGAGGTCATCCCACAATTATTTACACACGCTGAAAAGTACAGTGTTTTCGGTGAGCCTGTTTCTATTTTCTTCATCATGGCAGCTACAACTACTTTCACCTGTATTGGCTTGGCATTGTATAGTATTGGTCAATATAATGGTAATCTTGAAGGGACCAAAGGTGGTGCAAATATCTCACTGTTGGCTGCACCACTCGCTATTCTTGCATATTTTGCCTATGCACATTATTATGTTCAGTCGTATCTGGCACCCCTAGGATTTTATATCCCAGTTGAATTACTTTCAGTCTTTGCTGGTCTCATCTGGATGGTATATTTATTTAATCAATGGGCAGCTCGTATCCTACTCTTCATATTCAAGCTCTTTTAGGTCTGGTTTGTCATGTCACTCTTCTCACGTTTCAGTGATCGGATCGAGTCGCAGAATTGGGATCATGTTAGTTTCCTGCGAAATCTTCTACTAGTAGTTGCCTTTGTTCTATTGTTATTGTATCTCTGGATTCTAGTGATGGAACTGAATGGAATAATAGCTCATGCTTATTTTATCCACGCATTTCAACAATTAGTTAGTAGTCAATTACTTGGTACTGGGCTTGGATTAGTTCTCGGTTTTCTAATTATCCTCCCGAGTTATCTCAAATCGAATTGGGATCTCCATATCGTCATCCCACGAAGTTTATTTATTATCCTCCTGATGGCAATTTTCATTCAACTCCTGAATCTTCTTACTTCTTGGTATTCTGAATTTCAGGAATCTGGTTTTTTAGTGGGCTTCCTCTTCGGTTCACTCCTTGCACTCCTAGCATTTGCTGGAGAAGTTCAACGTGAACATCAAGAAGAACCAGTTGAAGAATGATATTTTTAGCTCTCAAAAAAGGTAGCATTCAGTAATTTCAGACATTTAGGACAGGAATAGAGAAAATGAAATCCTTTTGGGTGTGATTCTGTGATACGATTAATTAATATCGCCTCAGGATCGAATTCGTATTCACAATGAGGACATTTGACATTGTTTGTCATACACTGCATATTGTATTGATGTACAAAACGATTTACCATATCAAATAATCAGAGGTCAAATTTCAGATAATCAGTGGATATTAAATTCCGTTTGATTGATCATATGGGTGGCCATCCATTCAAAATAAGATGTGAGAGTTGATTGAACTGCCTCATCTTCAATAGCCACCTGCTCTAATGCAATTTTCATCAATTTCATCCAACGATTCCGTTCTTTCAAACCAATCTCAAATTTCATATGTCGACGACGCATCCTTGGATGCCCCCGTAGAGGCGTATATTCATCGGGTCCCCCGAATTTCTTCAGGAGAAAGAGCGTTAGCTTATGTTTTGCCATTTCAAGTGATTTTGGATACATCGGGCGAAGTAGATCATCAGTTTCTACAAGACTGTAAAAGGTATTTACAAGTTGCACAAATGTTTCCCTGCCTACTTGGTCATAGATAACTTCATGATTCAGTTCTTTCTCCATATTATAATCCTTCAAAAATTGGGTTATTAATTAATAGATAAAGGAGAATAGGCAAATAAGGAAATTTGATCGCAAACTTCTACCGAAACCTTTTGGCAATGACAATGTGATTATTTTCCAGAATTTATGATGCAGGTAACTTCTGAGTTCACTATCAAAAATATATGTACAGAGACGATGAATTAATACGGTTGCAATATAATATAGTAGTAGAAGAAACTATGGCTAACCTAGACTATAAACCATTGAAGGAATATAAGGACGTAGAGATTCAACTTGGTTCAACCGAACTGAAACGAGGTTTTGCCAAGATGGTCAGTAATGGTGTAGTGATGGATGTAACCAATCCTACGCAGGCTGGTATTGCAGAAGATGCTGGTGCCGTTGCTGTAATGGTACTAGATCAACTACCAGCTGATATCCGTGGTCGAGGAGGAGTTGCACGTATGGCATCACCCGAATCGATCAAAGAGGTAATGGATGTGATTTCAATTCCTGTTATGGCAAAATGCCGTATTGGTCATACCTCTGAAGCCTATTTATTACAGGAACTAGGAGTTGATATGATTGATGAGTCTGAAGTGTTAACTCCTGCCAATGAGGCATCTCATGTTTGGAAATGGCCGTTTACCGTACCATATGTTAATGGCTGCCGTAATCTGGGAGAAGCGCTCCGTCGAATAGAGGAAGGTGCTGCAATGATCCGTACCAAAGGAGAAGCCGGTACTGGTGATGTTAGTGAAGCTATACGCCATATGAGGATGGTCAATAATGGTATCCGTCAGGTTGTTGGAGCAAAAGATGATCCTCAGGAACTAATGATTCTAGCCCGTGAGATGAAGGTGGGATATGAAACTGTAAGACAGGTTGCTGAGCTTGGAAGATTACCGGTAATCAATTTTGCTGCGGGAGGAATTGCAACCCCCGCTGATGCTGCTCATATGATGAGAATGAATTGTGATGGAGTGTTTGTAGGAAGTGGAATTTACAAGTCAGAGGATCCTGAAAATAGAGCTGCTGCGATTGTGTATGCTACGACTCATTGGAACAGCCCAGATAAGGTACTCGAGGCCCAGATGATGGTTGATGAAACATTGGCCATGCCTGGTCTAGGAGTTACGACGATGGAAGAAGCTGACAAGATCCAATCTAGAGGCGCAAATATTTAGCGATATACAACTTCTATTTCAAAATTTATCGGTCTGCGGATAATTGAATGAGATATTATAAATAAGAAGAAATATTAGTCATACTTGCATTGTCACTCGAAGTTCGTTTTTGTACAATTATTAGTAATGATGGGATTACCATATTCCATCGTACTTTTCTCGAGGATGAATTGGACGAATATTTGTTCTCTGGATTTTCAAGTGCAATGATCGCTTTCTCAAGAGAACTTGGAGATGAATTGACTCAGATTCAAATGGAGCAGCAGACAATATTCTATCGGGAAGCTCAAGAAGATGGAGTATTGATTCTATCTCTTACAAAGGGATATGAGCTTCAGGATGTCATGAATAGAATTGATGATTTAGTAAGTAGAAACAGTATCAATTTGTTATTAGCCGGTTCTAGACTTGGTATTGTCCAAAATGAGAATGAAAATTTTGAACGAGATTTATTTGAATTATTTGATATCAATCCCAAGGTAATTGGTGAAAGATCTAATATGATCGATTTGAATCAAGAGGATGAAAACTATGTCCCACCAGATACCAATTTAGATATTCCAAAAATGGCCACCGATGATCTCGAAGCCAACCAACATCAGGCGGATGAGTTGGATACGAAAAACAAGACCTGGATTGTTGATGAAGACGAATCAACTGTTCATCATGTTGATGAGGCTGAAGAAAACCAAGATGAAGATGAAGAGGATGAAGATCTTAAGATGTTTATGGATGCGTTAAATGGCTTAGAATCAATCGATTAATTGTATCAATCAGTTAGCTATTTAACCACGCCATCCATAATTTTGATATGGTAGATGTAGTCATTGGTGTTTTGGGATTGCAAGGAGCAATTGAGGATCATGAAGAGACTATAAAGAAAGCTGCTCAGGAATTAGAAGTAAGTATTGATGTCCGTCGAGTCATCCTACCCGATGAAATTCGAGAGGTAGATGGGTTGATTATGCCTGGTGGGGAGAGTACCGCCATGACCCTGATTGGTAAGAAGAATGGTATGCTTGATGCCGTCCATGATCAGATTAAATCGGGATTGCCAACCTTTGGAACCTGTGCTGGTGCGATATTACTTTCCCATCAAGTACGACGTACTCCAGATTCTGATGCCAAACAAGGGGCTTTTCCCTTTTTACATATCGAGATTTTCCGAAATGGATATGGTCGTCAGAAAGAATCATTCAGTACGGAGCTAGACTTACCCGATAACAAATCATTTCATGGAATCTTTATCCGAGCCCCCGTTTTTGGAGAATTAAGCGACGACGTTGAAGTTCTATCAACAATTAATGATGATCCTGTATTTGTTCGACAAGGTAATATCTTTGCCACTACCTTCCATCCAGAACTTTCAAACGATCCATACATTCACAAATTGTTTCTACGAGCAGTACTGGAGCATAAGACTGCAGTGAACAGTTCCGATTAACTCAGGGTTAAATAGTTTAAATGGTTGAATATAGATAAGAGAGGTTTTCCTATGGTCGATAAATTTGAAGTATCTGATGATGGAATAGATCCGGTTCAATATATTAAGGATTACTTTTCTCACCTAACAACAAAGGAAATATCGGTATTGGTTGGATCAATAGCTCTGCTCGAACGAGTTGATCTCAAAATCTTACAAGGTGTGTTGGAACTTGACCAGATTGAGGTTGAGGAAAAAATCGGCCGACTTCTCCAAACAGATTTGCTCGAAGGTTTTTTTGAGGGGAATGAATTTATCCTTGATCATTTTAATTATGCAATTGTCAAACAACATCCAAATTTGACTCTAGATGATCGAACCTTTTTAGCCTATCTCAAATCTCGATTTAGAGTTACTCTAAAAGAACTTCAGGAAACCTTCAACCTCTCATATGCCAGTACGATCTATCTTCTGTCGAGATTTATCGCCAGAGGTATGATCAGTCCAATCCAAGAGAAAGATCAACAGTTTAAATTTATCGTCCACTTTCACTATGACAAACGATCTGCAGAGGATGTTACGGCTTTGGAAAAGCAGGTTGTAGGATATCTCCAGTTAACTGGACAGCATTCTATCGAGGAAGTAGCTGTAGCTCTAGAAGAACCCGAACATAAAATATTATCAACACTAACAACCTTGATCCTCAGTGATATGGTCTTAGCAAAATTCAATTCTCAGAATAGTTTCTTCGGTAGTCGGGTACTAAATATTGAAATCGATAAATTTCAGGTATACTTTGGTCAGAGATCCGTTCAGGTCTTAACTGATGCTGAGAGAAAATTCATCGGTTATCTTTCTCTAAGAAAAAAATCATCTATCGACCAAATCTGTCATATTCTGAGCAAATCTCGAGCCGAGATAATCAAACTCGCAGCATCACTCCATTCGACAAATCAGATGAAGTTATCGTTGGAAAATGATAATTTCAGGGTCAGTGAAATCCGTCCCTTATCAGCTAATCGTTCCCTTGATATCCTATCCAAGATCCATTCATTCAATTATCGGATGCTGATTGGTTTGATTCAGACACAAAATCGAATTTCAATCAAAGATATAGCTGATAAGATGGAAATAGAGAAAGATGCAGTTATCGATGCTCTGATCGCCTGTTATATTGAGGGATTGATTGATGGACATCTAAATAACCGCAATATTTTCTCATTGAAGGCAGTCAGACGGACTGAAAATCAATCTGAAATAACGCTTGATCGTTGGGAACGTATCATGTTGGGATGTCTTATGTCTGAGAAAGTGATATCGTGGCCTAAAATCGCAGCATTACTAGAAGTTGATCGAACGTCAGCCCGAAATCATGCCTTGGAATTTATTTCACGGGGTATTTCGAAGACCACAGCAAAGGATTCCGTTCTGATCCTCCAGGAAGAACCTAATCTCCCGCCACTTGTACAAATCCATAAATTGGATCTACTAGATCGCCAGATTTTTGGTTATATCAAATTGGAGATGCCTGCCACAGTGAAAACAATTCGATCCGTATTTGGATTGTCCACCATAGAAGTATATCGAAAAATGTATTATCTAGCAGGATCTGGATTATTTAAATTAGATCGGGATTCCGACCAGTTCATCATCAAGGAGATACCGAAGTTTGATACTCAGATCTCAATTAATGAATTGGATTTGGTTAGCCAGCAGATAATACGATCAATTGAACAATCCTCATCACCTGAAGTCGTTTTATCAGAACTTGCCAGGGAGGTTGAGCTGAATCGACGTGATTTGTTAATGAATTTATTTGATATCATAGCCAATGGTCTCTATGAAGGGAAAATTGAAAAAGATAAGTTCATTAGGACCAGCCGGCTACTGACCAAATATGATAGTGGATATTGTCTCTACTGTAGTGAGTCATTGGATGCTGATGATCGTATCTGTCAAAACTGTGGCGAAATGATACCACTTTGTGGTGTTTGTAAAGGTAGATTGAATTCGAATGAGCAATTACTGGCTTGTCCGAAATGCAAGAATCTATCTCATTCAAATCATATCAAACAATGGCTACAAATAAAAGGCCAGTGTCCATTCTGTCGTTCTTCTATTGGAATCCGAGATTTGTTGGTACAACAACCACTTCTTTAATCCAATATATTATAGTGGTAGAGAATCTCACGATAACGTATCGATTTATTTATAGTCACTTGTTATTGAGAAAGAGTAGAGAGTTCGCAAATTCTGAAGTGAGTTTACTAATGAAAATAAAATCTACACTTGTGTTGGCATTACTTATGCTTGCACTTTTACCCTCTGGTAGCACAGCAATTAGCACGGATGCATCTCAAGATGGACCACCAGCACCAGTATTTATGGCATTAAATGAAACTGGAATTACTCCTGATAGTTATATCTATCAGAATAATACGTTTGTACAGATATCGTATAAAGCTGATAGAAATGCTGTTGATGGTCTAGTTCTCTTGGGTTCGGGAAGTAACCTAACAACCCAAATTAGCAACAAAGACTACCTCCGTAATTTTACGAAAACATCTAGTCTCAAAGCGAATTCTTTCTATGAGATTGATTTGAAAATTACAGGTTACACTTATTTCTACGCATGGGCGTGGAGTGGATCCCTGACCAATGGTACTGCTGAAAAATTAAATGTAATTGATGATAGTCCTGGTCATGAAGTCTGGGTAGAGAATGGAAATCTCTATCCCGAGTTTTATCTTGAGGGCTCAAGTCCTGATCTTGTTGCCGGTGATCTCTACTCGTCAATTACCAGTAATGTCACCCTACAGTATCAAGTTGATGATCCTGAGAATAATACTGATTTCACTACTCTGGTAATTGCAGAAAATGACACCGCCTTATATAAATCAGCTCAACAACTATTGCAGGTAAACATGACGAAGATCATGTATAATCAAACCACTAATGGTGGATTTGCAACTTTCCAGTATACCTTCAATTTCAGTAGTTTCAATCTTCCCATTCTGTATTTTACGGCATATAGTCAAGCTGGATGGGAACGGTTAGATGGAGTGACTCCATTCAATCATCGATTGACAAATGGATTTTCGTTTAATCAAACTGGAATGGGTGCCCAATTTACTGCCATTGATAATATCGCATATAATGTCACTACCTACAATGAGACTGCTGGTATGAGTGTGGGTTATCAGTACCGAACATACGAAAATGATACTGTAACAGAACCTAGCAACTGGACAATGGTTAAAGATATTATCAGTACCTCAAGTGACCTGGTAAACAATACTGTAGATGGTGTAACTTATGAGAATAGCACCTTGAAGACCCTTTATGAGGTGAACATTGCGTCAATGTTTGAGATTGGTAATATTCTTGAGATCCGCAACTTTGTAGAATACGGAACGGCATCAAATATCACCGGAACCACCCATAAGATCGAAATATTGGATCAAAATCCTTCTCTCACCATTTCCTTGAAGAATAATACCTACTCTCGATCAGCATCGAAAGTAGTTAAATTTGAATTCAGTACAATCAAAGGTGATATCTCCTCTGCTTCAATCACACATTTTCTACCCGATGATACTGTACGATCAAGCTATTCTATCTTGAACAAGGTAAATCAAACCATTGATTTTACCTTTACAGGAAATGAGACCGTAATTGAAGGAAATCATACTCTACAATTCAACATAACCAATACTCTTGGTGTTTCCAAGGTAGAGATAATCTATATCGTCATTGACCAGACATTACCTTCAGGATCTCTTAGCATTATTCAACCAACAACTTCTGCCACAACTACCGGTAAAGTCAAGGTTGCCTTCAACTTCACAGATGTTGGTGTAGATCCAAGTGGGATTAAGATGGTTACTCTGAATTGGGGTAATAATATCACAATTAACGCGACCAAATTGAGTCAAGCCTCAATTACCTACCGTAAAAGTGGTACTTATCAGATTGAATTGACGATTTGGGACAAAGCAGGTAATATGAATTCCTATCGGGCTGAAATTACCGTAAGTTTGCCACCAAAAACCAATCAGACTAATACTCGTAATTCTCCAGTCCCATTTCTGCCTGTGATTTTGGGTTTGGCTATTATTCCAATATTGGTAATAAACAAACGAAAGTATGAATTAAGTAATTAACTTCGATCCAACTAGATAGTTTAATTAATTTCAATCATCTGCTATATTCATGATCAAGACATCTGCCTATCTGATGTCAATTCTACTGATATTCAGCATAACTCCCGCACATTTGACCATGGCACACCAGAAAATACACACAAGTGACTCAGAACCAAGGTATTATGAGAAATTAGGCAACGGTCTTGATATCCATGATGGTAATTCCCAAGAGGTAATCATTCACTATACTGCGCTCCAACAGCTGTTGGACGTAATCCCGGTTACCAGTCATCCGTATCTGTTTAAAACTATCCAAGCACTGAGTCTGACCGTACCCGATAGGTTGATTCCGATATTGGCAAAATTGCCCAGTGTTAATCTCATTGAGTCGAAACCTTCGTTACGACTGTATCTACAGGATTCTACCCCGCATCTGGGTATGCCTGCTTTATGGGATCAGGGTTATATTGGTTCTAATCAGCTAAGTGTGGCTGTGTTAGATACAGGGATTGATTTCACCCATCCTGCTTTTCGTAATCGTGTTATTGCCTCTTACAATGCCATTAATAATAACAAAACCGCAGGTGTTGATAATATCGGACATGGAACCCATGTGACTGGTATTGCTGCCGGTGCCTATCAGATTCCAAAATCAGGAATTTATTCTGAATCTTATCGGGGAAGTATCCCCTCTGCCTGTCAGAGTAACGGTTGTCCGATTGATTTGAACTATGTTCTCAAAGATATCCCGGATAATTTTTCTGTTAGTATTACAATGGACTGGGGAGATAAAGGTGAAGATTTTCCCGGTTCTCAGGCAGGTTTTGTGATCTTTGATCCTGTTTCAATAACCCGAGCCTGTGATAATTGTGAAGTAACCTCAAATTCCGGTTATATTTCTGAAGACCTCACTTTACCTGCAGGTACATATTATGTTGGAACGTTGAACCGGCAGGATGGTGAAGGTCAATACTACGAGTCCAATATCAAATACAATCATCGCTCTGAAATTCAGAACCATCCTGATTTTTCAGGTGTGGCTTACGGGTCAAATATTGTTAGTGTTAAAGTAATGGATGGAATAGATAATGGTGACGTGGATGTATTTGATCGGGCCATTGACTGGGTTATCAATCATCGTCAGGTATATAATATCACTGTTGTCAACCTCAGTCTGGGATTGGGTGAATATAATTATGCACTCGATCGCATGATGGCTAAACTTGCGGATAATGGGATCCTTCCCGTTGTAGCTGCAGGTAATTCAGGTGTTACTTCAGGTGGTATTTTCTCACCTGCATCGGCCCCTGAGGCCTTAACTGTAGGTGCAATGAATGCGCTTGGTGAGGTCACCTCCTATACCAGTCTTGGATCCTCAACAGTGAATAAAATGGTATCCAAACCTGATGTATTAGCTCCTGGTGGATCATTCGCAGCCAAAGCCCTAGGTTTTACCACTGCCTATGATTTGGGATATAACTTGATAGTGGCACCTGATGCCAATATCGGGTACAACTTGGCCAAAGATGATCTAATTGGCTATCAGGGTACCTCTATGGCATCTCCCCATATTGCCGGTTTGGCAACGGTACTCGCCTCTGAGATGGTACAGAATCATACATGGGATTGGAACTCACGATCAACGGTGATGGATCTGAAACGGATGATCCTTGCAGGTACGTACGAGGTTGCCAATATAGGTTATGGACGTGAACAGGCACCAAACGAGGTGAACCAAGTCTATCCGACCTTGGATCATAATTCAAAGGATTATAATGAAGGCTGGGGTGGAGTAGATGCTAGGGCAGTTCAAGGATTGTACTCAAAGAAAATTGAGTTGGGTTATAGTGAATCTGTGGATTTTGATCTCCAGCATCCTAAATCCCAAAAAACCCACGGCTGGAGAATGACATTAGAACCGGGTATCAATTACGGCTTTGCAATTAATGTGCCCGATGAGGTTAATCTTGATCTTAAGTTACTACGAGCTGAAAATGGGCCTACCTACAACAAAACTGATTATGGTGATCTGGATATTTTGGCTTATTCCGAAGGGGGATTGGGAGAAAATGAGATCATTGGGTATGCTGTTGACCAACCAACCGATGTATTCATAACCGCAGCTATTGTTGATGGAAATCAGAGTGTATCGACTGATTTTCATGTTGTTCAGGTATCAGAAATCCCAACAATTAATATTACTTCACCTCAGGATGGAGTTGTCCAGAAGCCTCCTATTACAATTGAGTTCGAAGGTAGTCGTACAACTGCAAAATTGTATATCGATAACTCCTATCGTGCAGATATTCAAAGTGGATACGAGATTAGTTCACTGAGTGCAGGTGAACATGTCTTAAAAGTAGAGATTACCGTAGAAAGTGGGATAACTGCAAGGGATACTGTATCGATTACTGTACCTGCAACTTCTAACAAAAATAATCTCTCCTTCATCTCATATAGTTCCGTATCAATTCTGATCCTTCTCGTTATCTTGCCCAAGGTCTCTCGCAAGTTCGATCGATAAGATACCAAGATCATACGTAGCAACAAGTACGTTTGGAATAACCGGGATGGAAATTGTTCCTTCAATTTTTACTCTATTTGCCTTGTAGATTTGGTGATATTCCGGATCAATATGGGCATTGACCACAAGATAATCTCCCAACACTTCAATCTGTAATGCCTCTTTGATAATACCTGGAATCAATATTTTGATCATAATAGTGTGTTCATGCTGAAAGGTATGAAATCGGAATGGATATTCAGGATCGACAATACTCCCATCATGTATTTTGAATCCAATTCTCTCACGATCTTTCACACTAAAAT
>Ga0102944_1000985_pt1 | contig 20221 bp, 18 predicted proteins | sample SalPonD_shore_MG_FD_78172 | JGI IMG/M metagenome (GOLD analysis project Ga0102944, IMG submission 78172) | Salt pond soil microbial communities from South San Francisco under conditions of wetland restoration - Salt Pond MetaG... | ecosystem: Environmental > Aquatic > Marine > Intertidal zone >...
AGCGCTGCACTCAATGTCTATATCAATCTCGGTGGCATCAAGGACGAGGAATTCGCGACCGAGCGGCGCAAGCAGCTGGAGGAGGCCCTGGAGGGCATGGACAAGCTGACCGAGGAAGTCTACGCGCTGGTCAAGAGCAAGCTCTGAATCGGGGTTCGGGAGCAGTCAGTCCCAGGCCAGGCGCAGGCCGGCATGGATGTGGCGCTTGTCTGCTTCGTAATAGTTGCGGAATGACGGCCGCCGGATGCAAGGCCGGGTATAGAGGCTGCCGCCGCGCAGGACATAGTGTCTGCCGTCGAAATAGGGAACGGAATAGCCGGCATAGGGAAAGGGCGTAAAACCGGGGTAGGGATGCAGGGGGTTGGCACACCACTCCCAGGTGCGGCCGTCGCCCTCCAGCGCCCCGGATTTCTTCGCTGCCTCCCATTCATATTCATGGGGCAGCCGGGCGCCGGCCCAACGGGCGAAGGCGCTGGCCTCGAAATGGCTCACCCCGGCCACGGGGGCGTCCGCCTCCAGCGGACGGGCGCCGGCGGCGTCAACGGCATAGTAGCCGCCGCCCGCATCCCGGTGCCAGTGTTCGGGGCGGTCGATGCCGTGCCGCTGCCGCCAGTCCCGTCCCGCCGCGGACCAGTGATCGGGATCTGCATAACCACCGTCTTCCATAAACGCCAGATATTCGGCATTGGTGACCGGATGCCGGGCAATATGAAACGTCGCCAGGCTGGTGGTGAAGCGGGGAAACTCGTTGTCGTAGGGCGGTTGGTCGCGTTCGGAGCCGATGTCGTAACGGCCGGCCGGTACGGTGACGGCGTCCTGTGACGGCAGCTCGGGTGCAATGTCCGCCGCCGCTCCCGATACCGCCTGCTGTGCCTGCCGCTGGGCGTGGATGTAGCGGGTCGTTTCATAGTGCTGGGCGTAATGCTCGCTCAGGAAGCGCGCGAGAAAGTTGTCCTGCAGCAGCGGTTCATCACCTCCTGATTCCAGCAGCCGGTGCAGCAGCCCGCGGTGTTCCTCCCGCACCTCATCCGCCCAGGCAAAGAGGTCCGCCGCGGCGGGCAGGGCGGCGGCCCGTTCGGTCTTGGGGCTCAGCTCCGGGACATACAGCGACTTGAGTGCCTGGCTGTGGCTGGCGTCGTCGAGCAGGACTTCCCGGATCCAGTAGATTTCGGTGAATACGCAGTGGCCCAGATGCCAGCCCAGGGGACTGAGATCGGGGTGGTACTGGCGTGCGATCCCGGCGGCGGGAACGCTGCCGATACTGTCCCGCAGCAGGCTGTAGTGCCGGTCCAGCTCTTCCAGGGCCGCGGCGGTATTCACGGCACGTGCTGTGTGATGACGCGTTCCGGCGACACGGCGAGGATGGCGTTCTCCGCCACGGTCTCCCAGGCGCCGGCTGCAGAGAAAGGTTCCGAGGCGATGAGCACGGCGTCCGGATAGTCGGGATGCCGGTCGCTGATGTACAGGCTGGGACAGCGGCCGTCGTTAAAGGCGTGGCGACAGATCAGCAGGGACTGCCCGTCGCTGACGACGATATTGACCAGGGCCTGGCGGCCGTCCAGCAGTTCGGGCAGCGCCGCCAGCATGTTCTGCAGCGCCGGCAGCGGTTCGCGGCCGGCGGCGTCGAGCTGTTGCCGGAACAGGGCGAACAGGTATTCCGAATCGGTGTTGCCGCGAATGCCGGCCTGTACCGCCGGCGCCAGACGGGCGTGAAACCGCGGCCGTACCGCAGCCGTGAAATCACGGATGTAACCGTTGTGCAGATACATGAAGCGGCCGTCAATAAAGGGCTGGGTGTTGTCGAGGCTGACGGCCTGGCCGGGGGTGGCGCTGCGCACGTTGGCCAGCCACAAGCCGCCGCACAGGGTTCGTCCCAGCGCTTCCAGGTTCACGTCCGACCACATGGGACAGGTATTGACGTATGTTTCCGGCCGTCCGTCCGTGCCATACCAGCCGAAACCGAAGCCATCGGCATTCAGCGCCGCCTCCGCCATCTCCCGCGGCGCCCAGGACTGCACCATGAGACTGTGTTCGGGTTCCAGCAACAGCCGCCGCAGCGGGATCACGGGGCCGGTATAGGCGGCGAGGCGGCACATAGCGTTTGACTCCCGGGTTGCCCTTGATAATCTTGCCCGTTATCGGGGAGGCGCCGGATACGTCTCGAGATCAGATGCTCGCGCCATGCCGGGCCTTCCAACACAAGCGTAACATGGATGTATTGACTACTTCACTCTGGGTGGGCGCCGTGCCGGAAATCGACGACAACAATGAGTGGCTGCAAGAGGCGCGGCGGGTTGCCTCGCCCAATTGCGATGATCGTACCGCTGCTGTCGATGCCGTAATCATCCACGGCATCAGTCTGCCCCCCGGTCGCTACGGCGGCCCGTTCATCGACCAGCTGTTTACCAACACCCTGGACGTGGATGCCGATGCCTATTTCAGCGGCATTCAGTCACTGCGGGTGTCCTCTCATCTGTTGATTGATCGGAACGGCAGCCTGACCCAGTATGTGCCTTTCACCCGGCGCGCCTGGCATGCCGGGGAGTCCAGTCTCTGCGGCCGGACGGCGTGCAATGATTTTTCCATCGGTATCGAACTGGAAGGCAGCGACGAGGAGGACTACGAAGACGCCCAGTATCGGGTCCTTGCGGATGTGGTCGCCGCACTGCAGGAGTGCTGGCCGGCAATCACCCGGGACCGCATTGTCGGTCACGCCGATATCGCACCGGGACGCAAGACGGATCCCGGCCCTGCGTTCGACTGGGACTATTTTTTCAGGCTGCTGGACCGGCACCGTGCCGGCAGCCCGCGGTAATCTCCGGTATTTAACGCTACACTGATACCCATGACTATTGTGACGGACGCAGCATGACCCTGATCAGCATCCTCATCGGCCTGGGGCTGGAGTACTACCTGGGTTCCCTGGATCACATACGCGATTTCAGCTGGTTCGATCGCTACAGCGGCTGGCTGGAACGGCATGGCAGCCGGTTTGCCTGGTGGAACGGCGCCGTTGGCGTCGTCCTGACCCTGCTCTGGCCGGTGCTGGCTCTGCTGGTGGTGGCCTGGTTGCTGGGCAGGATATCCCTGATCCTGGTGTTCCTCCTCGGCATTGCCGTGTTCGTCTACTGCCTGGGCCCGGACATCAACACCCTGCTGCACCGTTACCTCCAGGCGGTGGCGGGGCGCGATCAGGAGCAGGAAGCGGATCGCCACGCGCTGGAGAAAGCGCTGGGCGTGGAAGAGGGGGAAGATACGGAGACCGCCGTGGCATCCATCCTGTTCCGTTCCCACGAAAACATCTTCGCGATCCTGTTCTGGTTCAGCCTGCTGGGCATGGCCGGTGCACTACTGTACCGGCTGGCGGTGCGACTCCGGAGCAGGTATGCCGACATCCACGGCGGCTACGCCGAGGCCAGCCGCAACCTGCATCAAATCATGATGTGGCCATCGGCACGCCTGCAGGCACTGAGCTTCGGTCTCGGCGGCAGTCTCATGCATGCCCTGGAATCCTGGCGGGGAACGTGCGGGCATACCCTGGACTGCAGTCCCGAGGTGGTCAGCCGCAGCGGCCTGGGCGCCCTGCAGTACGGCGAGGCGCCGGCCGGGGACACCGCTATAGGCCCGGATCGTCCGGCCTGGATCGAGGAGACCCGGGCGCTGATCAACCGGGCGCTGTTCATCTGGCTTACCGGGCTGGGCATACTCACCATCGGCGGTTTCCTGCACTGAATCAGGCGCCCGTTCGCTGCAGGCATTCCTCCACCGGCACAAGCCGCCGCTGCCCGTCCCGGCAGATCAGCACGGAGTCCGCCTCGTACCAGTCACCGAGTACGATGCGCCGCGCCGGCATGCCGGCCAGTTCGAACTCGTGGATCCCTGGGCGGTGGGTATGGCCGTGGATCAGTTCCGCCACGCCGTGGGCCAGCATGCTGCGTTCCACCGTGGCCTGATCGGCATCGACAATGATCCCGGGTTTGGCGGCGGCGGCGCGGCGCAGGTGCGGCCGCAGGCCGTGGGCAATGGCTGTGCGGGCGCGACGGGGCAGGTTCAGGAACAGCGCCCTGGCGGGCCGGGATTCCACCACGCGCCGGTACAGCTGGTAGCTTCGATCACGGCTGCACAGGCGATCACCGTGCATGATCAGGGCCTTCGCCCCGTCTATCTCGATAACGCTGGGATCCGGCAGCACCCGGCAGCCGGTCAGGGTCGCGAAGGACGGCGTCAGCATCAGCTCCCGGTTGCCGCGGATAAAGTGGAGCCTGGCTCCTGCAGCGGCGGCGTTATGGAGTTCGGCGATGATTTCCGCATTCGGCGGCGTGCGGTCGTCATCGCCGATCCAGAACTGCTCAAACAGATCGCCCAGTATGTAGACGGCGGCGGCCTTCACGGCAGGGCCGCGCATGAAACGGCGGAAAAGTTCCAGCTTCTCCGGCCGTTCCGGGCCGAGGTGGAGATCGGAGATGAACAGGGTTGCGGGCGTGTCCCCGCCTGTCATCGTCGCCTACTCAATGATGGTGATTTCCTCGATGGTGACGGGGGATTCCGGCACGTCCTGGTATCCGGCCCGGCTCGTCGTCGGTGACTCCTCGATCTGCTCGACGACATCCATGCCTTCCACCACCCGGCCGAACACGCAATAGCCCCAGCCGTCGTCGGTGGTGTTCCGGTGATCGAGAAAGGCATTGTCGGTGGTATTGATAAAGAACTGGGCGCGGGCCGAATGGGGGTCGGGGGTGCGCGCCATGGACACGGCGCCCTCGAGGTTGCGGAGGCCGTTATCGGCTTCGTTCTGGATCGGGGCACCGGTGGGGAGCACATTCATGCCGGCATCGAGACCGCCGCCCTGGATCATGAAGTCCTCGATGACACGGTGGAAGATGGTGCCGTTGTAGTGGCCGCTCCTGACATAGGCAAGGAAATTCTCGACCGTTTTCGGCGCTTTCCCGGCATCCAGTTCCAGGATGATGTCACCGGAGCTGGTTGATAGTTTCACTTTCATTACCGCCTCCCGGGCCTGAATCTTCCGGCCATAATATCAGTTTTCTCAGCAGATGTTTCTTTTGCTAACATGCCTGTATTTGTCACAGGCTGCGGATAAAATCGGGAAATGTTAAAGATTTACAACACGCTCACAGGAACCAAGGAGGAATTCAGCCCCATAGAGCCGGGGAAGGTGCGCATCTATGTCTGCGGCGTCACCGTTTATGATTATTGCCATCTCGGGCACGCCAGGATGATGGTGGTGTTCGACATGGTCACCCGCTATTTCCGCGCCATGGGATACGATGTGACCTATGTCCGCAATATCACGGACATCGATGACAAGATCATCAAGCGGGCCGCGGAAAACAAGGAATCGATCCAGTCGCTGACCCGGCGCTTTACCCGCGCGATGCATGAAGATCTGGATGCGCTGGATGTCCGGCACCCCGATGTCGAGCCCCTGGCGACGGAGCACATGGACGAGATCATCGCCATGATCAAAAGACTGCTGGAAAACGGTTACGCCTATACGGCTGACAACGGCGATGTATTTTATGATGTCAGCAGGTTCGGCGACTACGGCAGGCTGTCCGGGAAAAAAGTCACCGAGCTGCGCGCCGGCGCGCGGGTGGATGTCTCCGAGGCCAAGGACGATCCGCTGGATTTCGTCCTGTGGAAGGCGGCGAAGCCGGAAGAACCCGCATGGGAGTCACCGTGGGGCCCGGGCCGGCCGGGATGGCATATCGAATGCTCCGCGATGTCGACCAGCTGCCTGGGTAACCATTTCGATATCCACGGCGGCGGCCAGGATCTGCAGTTTCCCCACCATGAAAATGAAATTGCCCAGTCCACGGGAGCGACCGGTGAACCGTTCGTGAATGTCTGGATGCATAACGGTTTCGTACGCGTCGACGAGGAAAAGATGTCCAAGTCCCTGGGCAATTTTTTCACCGTGCGCGAGATTCTGAAACACTATCCCCCCGAGGTAGTCCGTTTTTTCATACTCGGAAGCCATTACCGCAGTCCCCTGAACTATTCGACGGAGCACATTGACGCCGCCAGGGCCTCCCTGGCACGCCTGTATACCGCCCTCCGGACGAGCGCCCCCGGCGAGGAAGGGAATATCGACGAGGACTACCGGGGGCGTTTCCTGGAGGCCATGGACGATGACTTCAATACCCCGCTGGCCGTCTCTGTTCTGCACGAGGTTGCGCACGAAATCAACCGCCTCCAGGACGGCGATGCGGCGCACGTCCGCGACCTCGCCGCCACCCTGCGCGGCCTGGGCGGGATCCTGGGGCTGCTGCAGGATTCACCCGAGGATTTCCTCAAGGCCGGCGGCGGCGAGCAGGGTGGCACGGAGGCGGAGATCGAGGCCCTGATCGAACAGCGCAGCCGGGCCAAGCAGCTGAAGGATTATGCCGAAGCGGACCGCATCCGGGAGCAGCTGGCGGAGCAGGGGATTGTGCTGGAGGATACCCCGGCGGGGACCATCTGGCGGCGGAACTAGCAGGATGTTGAAAAACGATTTCCCTGTCGTTTTTCAACACGCAAAGCGAAAATGCGATTTACGCTTTGCTCCATTTTTCAATCGCTTAGTGCGATTGAAAAATGCCGGTGCATCCCTGCACCGGATACAGGCTGTCGAAAAAAGGGCTTTTCAACAGCCTGTTAGGCCGCAAACAGGGAATTTTCCCGTAAAAATTGACGCTTACGGACCCCGCGCGTATTATCGCTTCCCCTGTGGGAGCGGGGCATAGCGCAGCCTGGTAGCGCATCTGCTTTGGGAGCAGAGGGTCGGCGGTTCGAATCCGTCTGCCCCGACCAAACGTAAAGCTACAAGCCACAAGCAACAAGCTACAAGCAACAAATAAGGGTGGGTTGGTCGCGTTGCCTTTACTTATGGCTTGTAGCTTGTGGCTTGTAGCTTTAATGTGCGCCTGTAGCTCATCCGGATAGAGCATCGGCCTTCTAAGCCGAGGGTAGCAGGTTCGAATCCTGCCAGGCGCGCCAAACTAAAAGCTACTGGCAACTAGCTATTAGCAACAAGTAGGAACGAGGCATGAATTCACTTGTAGCTAGTAGCTAGTGGCTAGTTGCTTTCAGTGGTGGGCGTAGCTCAGTTGGTAGAGCTCCGGATTGTGGCTCCGGCGGTCGTGGGTTCAAATCCCATCGCTCACCCCAACACAAAGCTACTAGCCACTAGCTACAAGATTATTTACTAGTAGCTTTCTTTCGGGCCGTTAGCTCAGCTGGTAGAGCAGGGGACTCTTAATCCCAAGGTCGAAGGTTCGATCCCTTCACGGCCCACCAATCCTTTCCGCTTCTCCGGCCGTCGCGCGCTGCGTGCGTCACGACCGTTGCGTTCGGTCCATCGCTGTCGGAAGATACGGATGAATAATAACCCTTCGTTTCGTTCCCGGAAGGGGGTGTGATATGAAAGCAGCAGTATTCAAGGAAGTGGGCCGGCCTCTGGCAATCGAGAATGTTGATGAGCCGCGGCCCGCTACGGACGAGGTGATCGTCAGGGTGGGGCGTTGCGGCATCTGCGGCAGCGATCTGCATATGACGGAGGATACCGATTTCGGCGTGGATACCGGGGCGGTTCTGGGCCATGAGTATGCCGGCGAGATCGTGGAGACGGGTACCGGCATCAGGGATCTCCATATCGGCGACCGGATCACGGTCTCGCCGCTGCGCGGCTGCGGACAATGTCCTTCCTGCCTGGCAGGTCAGCCGGCCTGGTGTTCGGCCATGCAACTCCAGTCAGGCGGCTATGCGGAGTATTCCGCGGTGACTGCGCGACAGTGCGTGAGACTGCCTTCTGCCATTTCGCTGGAAGACGGCGCCCTGGCCGAACCACTCGCCGTGGCCCTGCACGGTATTACGCAATCGGGCATGGCACCGGGGGCACGCGTGCTGGTGCTGGGGGCGGGCCCCATCGGCCTGGGCACTGCATTCTGGGCGCGACGCCTCGGCGCTGCCGGCGTGGTGGTTTCCGATCTGAACCGCTGGCAGGAGGACCGGGCCCGTGAAATGGGTGCCACCGCGTTTTTTGCCAGGTCTGATAACCTGATCGATGCCGTCAACCGGGAGCTGGACGGGCCACCGGATATCGTGTTCGAGTGCGTGGGCAGGCCGGGGGTCATCGCGCAGGCTGTCGATCATGTCCGTATCCGGGGAACGGTCGTCGTACTGGGATTGTGCACGGTGCCGGATTCATTTATCCCGTTTACCGCCGTAGCCAAGGAAGTCCGTATACAGATGTCGGCATTCTTCACTTTCCAGGAGTTCTGCATGGCGGTCGACGTTCTGGAATCGGATCAGGCAAGGCCGCACGCTCTGATTACCGATACCGTTACACTGGAAAACATGCCTGCCGTCTTCGAGGATCTGCGGCGGAGAACGACGCAATGCAAGGTGCTGGTCGAACCGGGTACGGATAACTGATAGGGGAAGGACGCGTCTGCGACCGGCGCGACGCTATACGCTGGTGGTGCTCGTGTGCGGCAACAGAGTGGTTTCGCCGCCTTTTGAAAACGTCAGTGTGATTTCGAAGGTTGAACCCAGGCCGGGTGTACTTTCCACGGCAATCCTGCCATTGAGCCTGGTCACAAGATATTTAATTATGCCGATGCCGCTGTCGGGGGTATCGCTGACCTCTCCTTCCATCAGGTATTCCACCATTTCCCTGGTCATGCCCACACCGCTGTCGGCGATTCTGAAGATCAGCGTGATCTGGTCATCGCTTTCCGATCTGATTTCTACGTTGACATTTACTTCGCCGCCGTCGGAGTACTTGAAAGCGTTCGTCAGGATCTGGCGCAATATCTGTTCCACAGCATCCTTGTTGCCGTAGATTTCCTGGGGCACGCCCTTGTCAATCCTTCTTTTAATGGTGATGTATTTCGCCTTGTACAGGAGTGGAATTTCATGGGTGATATAGATGAGCATCCGGCGGATATTTATTTTTTCCACCTTGTTGCTGACGATAGCCCTGAGCGTTTCCGGATTACCGCTCTGCAGTTGTGAAAAACTCTTTTCAATAGCGGACTTTGCATCATGCAGGATTTTTTCAACTATTTGAACGTTCTTTCTCTGTGTTTCGCTGAGGGCGGAATCATCCAGGTTGCCGAGGAATACCACCGCACTTTTAATATTGCTTAACAACGTCTCATTCAGCAACTCGATGTACTGTACCATCTTCAGTTCCTGATCGGTTATCTGTTCCGGATCCTGGGACTGCAGTTCACTCCCGTAGCGGGACAGCGAAACCCCGTGCCTGTCCTTGATAATCCGGGACTGCTGCCTGATGAGATCCGCCAGCCCTTCTTCCAGTGTATTGTCAAGCAGCGCCTTCTCCGCGAAACGCCTCCTCTGGCTTTCCTGCTTGACTTCCTTTTCGAGGATGCGCGATTTCAGCTGCAGTTCAATGAGGTTGCTGAAGAAGCTGTTGACGTGGAATGCCACCACGCATATCAACAGGCAGAAGATGAACAGCAGTACACCAATGGAGGACTGCGGATTCTGGCCCGACGATATCAGGAAGGAAGCATACGGCAGCATGGTCGAGACGGCGTAGACAACGAACACCTTCAGGCTGACCGAGGAAACGGCAACGCCGCCGGCGGCAAGACCGGCCAGGATCAATGCGGTGAATCCTGCGATCTTGGGATCTTCTGCGGGAATCAGGAGAATTGCCGTAGTGCTCCACATGATTCCGTACAGTGTTGTACCGACCAGGAACCAGTTGAACCAGTACTCCGAGTTGTCCAGTGTCTTTACGGATTTCTTGTAGTAGTTGTTGATGAAGATCCTGGATAATAGAATCATGAGGACAAAGCCGAGCCACGAAGACAAAAGGGAAATGTCGACGTGCTTGAAGAGCAGTCCGAAAACAACCAGAATGGCGGCCAGATGGATCCACTGTGTGGTAGGCAGAAGGTCGTAGAGGATGTGCACCTGATGTAGCAATCTGACCCTGCGGTCCCGGGCCAGGACGGCAGTGTCCTTGATGTCTTGATAAGCGGCGCTGCGCATGCTGTTTCCCCAGGTTGCTGCCCCTCTGCTCCCGACGCAAAGTGCTACCAAAATACTAGCATATCGTTCAATTAATTATATTGTTCAGGCTGTCACTTGTGATAACCAGTTAACACTTTTTCCAGGCAGGACTTGATCTCCCTTTCCCGTGGATTACGTATTAACATATTGTTTATACTGGATTTAGTATTAACGTCGGACAGAAACATCACCTTTATAGAGGATATGGCATCACCTTACCAAGGGATAGAAACGAAAATTTTTCAGGGCCCCGACAGTACCGGACGGTGTGGTTCGTCATGACCGGATGCTGCCCTCCGACACCTGTCCGGCTATACCTTGTTTATTGTTGATAAAGCCGGTGATGTCCTGTGCGGCAAGTGACAATACTGATAGATTAGTAAAAAAGACTCCAGCAGCAGCGGAACCCCCGCTCCCGGACACCGGCTGTATTTTTACGTGTATGTCCGGCAGCACCGGGGGAACATTCAAATCCAGTCCGTCGGGGGATGCTTTTACAATGCGTTTCATGGATCTTGTGGACGTCCTGTTCAAGCAGGGTCTCGGCGAACTGCCGGTATTTTACACGCGCCTGAATGGTGCCTACCTCGGCAACATGGTCTATGAAAGAGGCAGGATATATTTCAAGGACAAGGGAATGCTCACCGGGATGCAGGAAGTATCGGAAATAACAGATTGGAACAATCGTGTCGTCGGGTCGGTCTGTTACCGGAAACTCCTGAAGTGGGAAAGCCTGAGTTTTTACGGTATCGATTACTGTGAGTTACAATCGGAGCCCGATCCCGCCTTCGTTGTCCGGCTCAAGGAAATGCAGAATCAATACGGGGACCGATTGTTCGATTTCATTGGCAGCATCTACCGGGCTTATCATCTGATGCTTGATAGCGGGCTGTTGCCTGTTGTCCTGCTGCGGCCGGTAAAAATAAAGGGCAACGACGAGCACGGACTAACGATAGCCGATCTCAAAAGCACAGCAGTAGGCATGCAAATGGGCGACGAGATTGGGCGTGCAATCAGACATGCCGTAGAAAAACAACTGACTCTCAATGTCGAAGAAATCACAGAAGAAAACCCTTCTTGACCTGGTGCTCCCCCTGTTCAGGCGCGGGCTTGGGGAGGTCCTGGTATTGCATGTGGCCGGTAATAATCCGTTGCTGGGATACCTTATCTATGACAAGGGAAAACTTGTCATCAAGGATGAAAAATATCTCGCCGGTATAAAGTCATCACAGTTGGTGCCGGTATGGGAAAGTGGTGTGCTTGGCATGATCTGCGATACGGGATCCCATGAATGGGAAAGCCTGACTTACTATGGCCTCGAGCAATGCGATCTGGCGGCGGACCTGGGCAAAACCCGGCACGGGGCACTGGCGGCTGCAGAGAACCAGTATGGCGATAATCTTCTTGATTTCGTAGGCAGCATCTACCGGGGCTATCAGTTGATGCTGGATAACCACTTCCTGCCGGTGGTCATGCTCAAACCCTTGCGCGGGAAGGACGGTACCAGCGGTCTGGCGGTGTGCGATATGCGGGCGGCGCCTATTCCCCTGTCGATTGTCCGTATCATCAACGGTGATGTCAGAAAATCGGTGGAGCGGCACCTCATACTGGAAGTCGAGGATGTGACGCTGAATCCCGATCAGTTTGACGCGATGTTCCAGAATTACCTGTCCAAGTCCTGAAACAGCCCGCCCGGGCTTACTTCTTGGGGTACTGCCCACCGCCTGCGGCCCTGCATTGCAGCATCCATCGCCGCTTGACATCCCCCGGGCAGTCATTAAAAGTATAAGTACTCATCAGTGCCTATGTTAAGATTAGCCCTTCACAATCGGGGTGCCAGGCCGGCCCCGGCCCGGCAGTGAATATAATAATAAAACCTAGCGGATATAGACGTGCCTACCGATAAACCGACGATACTGGTTGCAGATGATGATGCAACAACACGTACCGTTCTCACTAAAATGCTGGAGAAGGACGGTTACCGGGTCGTCTCGGCTGATCGGGGCGAGAAATGCCTGTTCCTGGCGCTGGAGAAGCACATCGACAGCTTTCTTATCGATATCAGGATGCCCGGACTCAGTGGCATAGAGATCTGCAGAAGGCTCAGGGCGATCGAGCACTACAAGGTTACGCCCATCATGTTTATCACCTCCCTGGATGAAGCCACCAACCTGCGGGAGGTTTTTGATGCAGGGGCGACGGATTTCCTGACCAAGCCGGTCAACCAGATCATTCTCGGCACTCGCCTGCGCTCGCACCTGCAGAAGGTGGAGTTTTTCCTGGAAAAGGAAAAAATACGCAAGTATTCCAACCGTTATATATCCACCCGTACCCAGAGAATGGTGGAGGCCTACTCGATCACCGGCATGCTGCCCTCGCCGGAACTGCATAATGTATGTGTCATGTTCACCGATATCCGCGGTTTCACCTCGCTGGCCCACAAAGTGAGCCTGGAGGAACTGTTCGAGGGACTGAGCCGGCACCTGGGCATGCAGGTGGAGACGGTATACGAATACGGCGGTTACATCGACAAGTTCGGCGGTGACGGCCTGATGGCCATTTTTGACTCGGAAAACATGGCCGAACAGGCGTGTTATGCCGCCCTGCGCATTATAGAATCGTCCCGCGACTTCGATAAAATCGCCGGCGAGCACACCCTGTCCGTGGGCATCGGCATTCACTATGGCCAGGTCCTGATCGGCAACATCGGTTCGGCCGAACATCTGGATTATTCGGCTATCGGCGAGGCGGTCAACCTGGCCTCACGTCTGTGCCAGCTCGCCGAACCCATGAACATCAATATCTCCGACGATCTGGTGGAACTGGCCAGAGCCGACAGCAATCTGCAGTTCACCGCCCCGACCTCCATAAAAATCAAGGGCCTGAATGAGCCCATGCAGGTCTACCAGTTGGTGCGCGCGGGCGGTGGACGAATGCCGGAGCAAAACCGGTACCGCCGCTCCTAGGAATGCAATGGCCCGGTTTCACGCTGACCCCATAACCCTTATGATGGGCGGCGCCTGGATTGAACCCTGGGAGTGATGCGGGTCCAACGGGTATGCCCTCGAGTGTTGCTAAAATCGCCCCGACGGCCGCTCTGATGAGCCTGCTGTTGTTTGCCAGCGCTTTCCCTGCCGGGGCCGCCATCGTCCTGGCCGGCAAGACGCCGTCCGCGGACAACGGCAAACCGCCGCCCGCAACCCCTCTGGTGACACCGACCAGGACCAAGAACGGAAACAGCAGTTCGCGGGACAAGCCTAAGCGCTGCATGACCGTCTGTGCCCGCTGGGGGCAGGAGTGTACGACCAGCGACCGCGGTCACGACGGCCAGACCCGGAAGTGCCGGCGCACCTGCCAACAGCTTACCGAGGAATGCTTCTGAAAGGCCGTCCGGCCTTCTGTTATGATCCCTACTCCACCGGCGCAGCGCCGCATCCCGCCGCCGAGAAATGCCCGTAAGTTATTGTTTATCCATGCGGATCATTTGTAGAATGACAGCGGTGACGGCGCTGCCGGACCGCGGCGAAAGTGGCGGAATTGGTAGACGCGCTGGCTTTAGGTGCCAGTGGGCTAGCCCCGTGAGAGTTCGAGTCTCTCCTTTCGCACCATATAACATTTTGATTATCAATAGATTATTAAAGGAAGTCGCCCATGCAGGTATCAGTTGAGTCCACCGGCAAGCTGGAACGCGAAATGCGGGTGGAAGTTCCCGAAGAACGTATCGCCAGCGAAGTGCAAAACCGGCTGGCCCGCCTTTCGCGCACCACCAAGGTGGATGGATTCCGCCCCGGCAAGGTGCCGTTCAAGGTTATCCAGCAGCGCTACGGCCAGCAGGTCCGCCAGGAAGTGGTCGGCGAGGTGGTGCAGTCCAGTTTTTACGAGGCTATCAGCCAGGAGCAGCTGCGCCCGGCGGGGACGCCCAGTATCGATCCGCTCAATGCCGAACAGGGCCAGGGGCTGTCCTACACCGCCAAGTTCGAGATCTATCCGGAAATCCGGCTTGAGCCCGTGACCGATCTGGAGGTCGAAAAGACGGTCTGCGATATTGCCGAGGCGGACATCGATCGCATGGTCGAGGTCCTGCGCAAACAGCGCAGCGAACTCGAGGATGTGGATCGGGCCGCCCGCAGTGGCGATACCGTGGAGATCGATTTCGAGGGCCGGCTGGACGGCGAGCCTTTCGAGGGCGGCAGCGGCACCGATTTCCGGCTGGAACTGGGCTCCGGCCGTTTCATCCAGGGTTTCGAGGAAGGCCTGGAGGGCCGCAGCGCGGGCGAGGAGGTCGTCCTCAACCTGACATTCCCGGAAGACTATCAGAACGAGACACTCGCCGGCCGGGAAGTGACGTTTACCGTTAAGATCAAGAAAGTGCTGGAACCCGTCCTGCCGGAGCTGGATGACGCCTTTTTCGCCCAGTTCGGGGTCGAGGAGGGTGGCGAGAGTGCCTTCCGGGAGGAACTGCGCAAGCACATGGAGCGGGAGGCGGAATCCGCGGTGCGCAACCGGCAGCGGGAGGCCTGTCTGGATGCCCTCCTGGCGGCCAATGAGATCGAGATTCCCAAGTCGTTGATCCATGAGGAATCGCATCGCCTGCTGCACCAGTTTGAACAGCAGTTGAAGGCGTACGGCGTCGCCGACGACCAGCCGCTGCCCCACGATCCCGGCGTTTTCGAGGAACGGGCACGCAAGCGGGTGGCCACGCAGCTTATCCTCATGGAGATCATCCGCAGCCAGGATCTCAAGGCCGATGCGGACAAGGTCAGGGAGATCATCGAGAAGAACGCGCAGAACTATGAAGATCCCTCCGCGGTTATCAACTGGTATTACGGTGACAAGCAGCGTCTGGGCGAGGTCGAGGCCATGGTTCTGGAAGATCAGGTCATCGACTGGATCATGGAAAATGCCCGCGTCAAGGAGGTCGAAGTGACGTTTGACGAGTTGGTGAATAAAGGGCAGACTGGCGCCGACTGAGCGCGACTGTGTACGACACAACACTGTGAAAATGCTATGAAAAAAGGTGAGATACAGGCCCTGAATCTGGTCCCCATGGTGGTCGAACAGACATCCCGGGGAGAGCGGGCCTATGATATTTATTCCCGTCTCCTCAAGGAGCGGGTCGTGTTCCTGGTGGGGCCGGTGGAAGACTACGTCGCCAACCTGATAGTTGCCCAGCTGCTGTTCCTCGAATCGGAAAACCCGGACAAGGATATACATCTGTACATCAATTCGCCGGGCGGGTCTGTTTCCGCCGGCCTGGCCATCTATGACACCATCCAGTTCATCAAGCCGGACGTGAGCACCCTGTGCGTGGGCCAGGCGGCGAGCATGGGCGCGCTGCTGCTGGCCGGGGGAGCCCCGGGCAAGCGTTACTGCCTGCCCCATTCCCGCGTCATGATCCACCAGCCTCTGGGCGGTTTCCAGGGACAGGCCTCGGATATCGACATCCACGCCCGGGAAATACTCAAGGCCCGGGAACGGCTTAACACCATCCTGGCCCGGCACACGGGGCAGAATCTGGAGCAGATCCAGCTTGACACCGAGCGGGATCACTTTATGAGTGCCGAGGAGGCGGAGGAGTACGGCCTGATCGATGGCGTGCTGCAGGAACGGCAGGCATTGACAGAGGCCCTGAATACCACTAAAAAAGAAGAGGATTGAGACGCGCGGAACCGAAAATTCTCCGGCTTGACTTGAGGTAGGGTATGAGTGACAACAAACAAGGTAAGAGCGGGGAAGGCGATCGACTTCTCTATTGCTCTTTCTGCGGCAAAAGCCAGCACGAAGTTCGCAAGCTGATTGCCGGCCCTTCCGTATTCATCTGCGATGAATGCGTCGAGCTGTGCAACGACATTATCCGCGAGGAGATACAGGAGAAATCCGTGACCGGCGGCGGCAGCAGCCTGCCGACACCGCGCGAGATCCGTACCATCCTGGACGAATATGTCATTGGCCAGGACATGGCAAAAAAGATCCTGTCGGTGGCCGTCTACAATCATTACAAACGCCTGGACCAGGGCGTCAAGAAGTCCGAAGTCGAGCTGGCCAAGAGCAACGTGTTGCTGATCGGTCCCACCGGCAGCGGCAAGACGCTGCTGGCCGAGACCCTGGCGCGGCTCCTGAACGTGCCTTTCACCATCGCCGATGCCACCACGCTGACCGAGGCCGGCTATGTCGGCGAGGATGTGGAGAACATCATCCAGAAGCTGCTGCAGAAATGCGATTACGATGTGGAAAAGGCGCAGACCGGCATTGTCTACATCGACGAAATCGACAAGATTTCGCGCAAGTCGGACAATCCCTCCATCACCCGCGACGTATCCGGGGAGGGCGTGCAGCAGGCACTCCTGAAGCTGATCGAGGGCACCATTGCCTCGGTACCACCCCAGGGCGGCCGTAAGCACCCGCAGCAGGAGTTCCTGCAGGTTAATACCGGCAATATCCTGTTCATCTGTGGCGGCGCCTTCGCCGGACTGGACAAGATCATCCGTGAGCGCTCGGAAAAGGGCGGTATCGGATTTTCCGCCGAGGTCAAGAGCAAGGACGACAAGAAGAGTTCCAGCGAGGTTATCCGTTCCGTGGAGCCGGAGGATCTGATCAAGTATGGTCTGATCCCCGAGTTTGTCGGCCGCATGCCGGTTACCGCCACGCTGGACGAGCTGCAGGAGGAACAGCTGGTGCAGATCCTGGTTGAACCCAAGAATGCCCTGACCAAGCAGTACGCCAGGTTGTTCGAGATGGAAGGCAGTGAGATTGAATTCCGGGAAGATGCATTGCTGGCCGTGGCGCGCAAGTCCATGGAGCGCAAGACCGGTGCCCGGGGCCTGCGTTCCATCCTCGAGAATGTCCTGCTGGACACCATGTACGATCTCCCTTCCATGAAAAACGTCACCAAGGTCGTCATTGACGAAGGGGTGATCGATGGCGAGTCGAAACCGCTGATGATCTACGAAGGGTCGGAAATCTCGAAGGCGGCGTCCGATTAGGGTCGACGCCGGGTTTCCACCCCGGGAGAACATTGCCGTTACCGTGTCCGGACCGGGAGTCCGACTTGAAATCGTGCCATGGTGCCTCCATATATTTTCCAATAGTCTCCACTAACCCCTTGAGATCCCATGCAAGACTACCCTGAAAGCAGAGAGAACGTTTACCCGGTCCTGCCGCTGCGGGATGTTGTGGTTTATCCCCATATGGTTATTCCCCTGTTCGTCGGCCGGCAGAAGTCCATCACCGCCCTGGACAAGGCGATGGAGGGCAACAAGCAGATATTGCTGGTGGCCCAGAAAAGTGCGGCCGAAGACGATCCCCGGGTGGACGAGATCTACACCCTCGGTACGCTGTCCAATATCCTGCAGCTCCTGAAGCTCCCCGACGGCACCATCAAGGTCCTGGTGGAGGGCGTCAAGCGGGCCAGTATCGAGGAATTTACCGATACCGACGAGATGTTCGCCGCGGCGGTGCAGATGCTGGAAGCCGGTGAATCGGACGAGCGCGAACTGGATATCCTGAGCCGTTCGGCGATGAGCCAGTTCGAGCAGTACGTCAAGCTGAACAAGAAAGTGCCGCCGGAGATCCTGTCATCGGTGGCCAGCATCGACGATCCCAGCCGCCTGGCCGACACCATCGCCGCCCACATGTCCATCCGCATCGAGGAAAAGCAGAATGTCCTCGAGCTGGTGGATACGCGCGAGCGACTGGAGCATCTCATCCACCTGATGGAGGGCGAGATCGATCTCCTGCAGGTGGAGAAGCGCATCCGCGGCCGGGTCAAGTCCCAGATGGAGAAGAGCCAGCGCGAGTATTATCTCAACGAGCAGATGAAGGCCATCCAGAAGGAACTGGGGGAGATGGAAGACGTACCCAACGAAGTCGAGGAGTTGACGGAAAAAATCGAGAAGTCGGGCATGCCCAAGGAGGTCAGGGAGAAGGCCTCGGCGGAACTGAACAAGCTGAAGATGATGTCACCCATGTCGGCCGAGGCCACGGTGGTGAGAAACTATATCGACTGGCTGGTCAGCGTGCCGTGGAAGAAGCGCAGCAAGATATCGCGCGACATTACCAAGGCCGAGAAAATCCTCGACGAGGATCATTACGGCCTGGAGAAAGTGAAGCAGCGTATTCTCGAATACCTGGCCGTGCAGCAGCGGGTGAAGAAGCTGAAAGGTCCCATCCTGTGCCTGGTCGGACCGCCCGGTGTGGGCAAGACCTCCCTGGGCAAGTCCATCGCCCGGGCTACCAACCGCAAGTTCGTGCGCATGTCTCTGGGCGGGGTGCGCGACGAGGCCGAGATCCGCGGTCACCGCCGCACCTATATCGGTTCCCTGCCGGGCAAGATTGTTCAGAGCATGTCCAAGGTGGGTACCCGTAACCCCCTCATGCTGCTGGACGAAGTCGACAAGATGGCCATGGATTTTCGCGGCGATCCGGCCTCGGCCCTGCTCGAGGTGCTGGATCCGGAACAGAACAACACCTTCAATGATCATTACCTGGAGGTGGACTACGATCTGTCCGAGGTCATGTTCGTTACCACCGCCAACAGCCTGAATATTCCGCCGGCTCTGCTGGACCGCATGGAGGTTATCCGTCTGTCGGGTTACACCGAGGACGAGAAGGTCAACATCGCCAAGCAGTATCTCATCCCCAAGCAGATAGATCGCAACGGGTTGAAAGAAAAGGAAATCAGCATCTCGGAGGCGACGGTACGCGACATTATCCGCTATTACACCCGGGAGGCCGGCGTGCGTAACCTGGAAAGGGAGATCGCCAATATCTGCCGCAAGGTGGTGAAAATTCTCCTGAAAAAGCCCCAGAACCAACGCATCGTCGTCACCCCCAAACAGCTGGAGAAAATGCTGGGGGTGAAGCGTTACCGCTTCGGCCGCGCCGAGGAGCAGGATCGCATCGGCCAGGTTACCGGTCTGGCCTGGACCGAGGTCGGCGGCGACCTGCTCACTATCGAGGCGGCGGTCGTCCCCGGCAAGGGCAAGGCCAGCCACACCGGCCAGCTCGGCGACGTCATGAAGGAATCCATCGAGGCGGCCATGACGGTGGTCAGGAGCCGCAGCGACATACTGGGTCTGGATTCGGAGTTCTACAAGAACTATGACTTTCACATCCACGTGCCCGAGGGTGCCATCCCCAAGGACGGACCCAGCGCCGGCGTCGCCATGTGCACCGCGCTGGTGTCGGCCCTGACCGAGATCCCGGTGCATGCCAGTGTCGCCATGACCGGCGAGATCACCCTGCGCGGTGAAGTGCTGCCCATCGGCGGCCTCAAGGAAAAGCTGCTTGCCGCACTGCGTGGTGGAATCAAAACTGTATTGATTCCATGGGAAAACGAACGGGAGTTAGTGGAGATTCCCAAGAATATCAAGCAAGGCCTGGACATCCGGCCGGTGCGCTGGATCGACGAGGTGCTGGAACTGGCGCTGCAGCGCATTCCACAACCCCTGTCTGTCAAGAAGGAATCCGGTGAACTCGTCAAGAAGGATGAAGGACAAACGGACAAGGACAAGGATGCAATCCTGCCGCACTAGCGGCAGGATAAAAGATCGCTGGGTGGTTAAAACCGTTAGTTCGCTTGACGATATCAGGAGCGCTTGATATAACATTGACCCTGGATTTCCAGCCACGTAATCTCATTTCTTACTCTTTATCCAGGGGAACAGTAAGGGGAACAACCGCTATGAATAAAGCCGAATTGATTGATGCAGTTGCAGATTCAGCTGATATCTCCAAAGCTGCTGCGGGCAGGGCTGTTGACGGTGCAATTTCCGCGATCACGAATGCATTGAAAAAAGGCGATACCGTCACTCTCGTAGGGTTTGGAACATTTGCTGTTCGCAAGCGCCAGGCCAGAACCGGTCGCAATCCCAGGACCGGCGAAGAAATCAGCATCAAGGCCTCTAAAGTACCCGGGTTCAAGGCTGGAAAAGCACTCAAGGATGCCATAAACTGACGCGCCTCCTTGGGGTGCTTAGCTCAGTTGGGAGAGCGTCGCTCTTACAAGGCGAAGGTCGGGGGTTCGAAACCCTCAGCACCCACCAGGCTCCGGAGTGGTAGTTCAGTTGGTTAGAATACCGGCCTGTCACGCCGGGGGTCGCGGGTTCGAGTCCCGTCCACTCCGCCATTGAATCGACGGGCGTCCCTGGCAAGGGTACGCCCGTTTTTAATTGGA
>Ga0102944_1000988_pt1 | contig 20193 bp, 18 predicted proteins | sample SalPonD_shore_MG_FD_78172 | JGI IMG/M metagenome (GOLD analysis project Ga0102944, IMG submission 78172) | Salt pond soil microbial communities from South San Francisco under conditions of wetland restoration - Salt Pond MetaG... | ecosystem: Environmental > Aquatic > Marine > Intertidal zone >...
ACGTGCGCCCGGACGACATCGATGCGATCTATGCCTACCTGCAGTCGGTGTCCGCGGTGCGTCACCGGACCCGTCCACACGCGCTCGACTTCCCGTACGACCTGCGTTTCCTGGTCAACGCGTGGCAGGCGCTGTACTTCGAGGCGGATGCACTGCGGCGGGACCCGCAGCGCGACGCGGACTGGAATCGCGGTCGGTACCTGGTCGAGGGGCTCGGGCACTGCGCCGAATGCCACCGCGACCGCAATGCGCTCGGCGCGGTGCGCCAGGGCGCGCACGTGCCGGGCGGGCGCGTGCACGGCTGGCACGCGCCGGCGCTGCATAGCAGCGCGCAGGCCGGGCTACAGCGCTGGTCGATCGACAAGGCGGCGGCGTTCCTGCGCAGTGGTCGCAACGACCACGCCGCGATGATGGGGCCGATGGCCGGCGTCGCGTTCGAGAGCCTGCAGCACCTCACGGCGGACGATGCCCGCGCGATGGCGACCTACCTCACGTCGATGCCGGACACGGACGTCACGCACGATCGCCCGGAGCGCAACATGGAGGCGAAGATGCTCGAGGCGACCATGAAGGAGGGTGCGCGCATCTACGCCGATCGCTGCGCCGATTGCCACGGCGACCACGGCGAGGGCAGCGCGGGCGTCGTCGCGCTCGCCGGCAATCCAAGCGTCACGATGGCCGATCCGACCACCATCGCGCGCGTGGTCCACGCCGGCGGCTTCCCGGCGGCCACGGCGTTGCACCCGCGTCCGTACGGCATGCCGCCGTTCTACGATTTCGACGACGGCGAGCGCGCCGCCGTCGCCACGTACATCCGGCGCAGCTGGGGCAACGCCGCAGGCATCGTCACCACCATCGATCTGCCCGACGGCGCCGGGCGGTGAATCCGGCCGCGCGGGTGGCCTGCGGATCCGGCGGTAGCGCGGCGCGGCCCCGCGCTGCTGTCATTCCCCGCCCGGCGCCTCGAATCCGAAGTGCGCCAGACCGGCCTGCCGCGTGCGGCTCCACTGGACCAGTGCATCGGCGACGCGCGCCGCTGGGGAATCCTCCGCCTCGTCGCTGCGGACCACCGCCCACCAGTTGAGATCCATGCCGGCGCGCCCGAGCGGCCGGGCGGCGAGCGTGCCGTCGTCGATCTCCGGCTGCACGGCCCATTGGCTCAGGATGCTGATGCCGAAGCCCGCGCGGACGAGGTCGATGATGGCCTCGGGGGTGCCGACGGCCGAGATGCGCCGCGGCTGCACCCGCGCCGCGCGGAACAGCCGGTCCCATTCGAAGCCGCGCGTGGGCTCGACGGAGTAGGTGATGTAGCGCTCGGTGGCGAAGTCCTCGGCCTCCAGGTACGGCTTCGCAGCGAGCGGGTGCGTCGGCGCCATGATTGCCACGCGCGGATCGTTCGCCAGGCGCGACCAGCGCAGGCGCCGCGTCTCCTGCTCCACCCCGTGGACCATCACCACGTCCGCCGCGCCGTCGAGCAGGCAGGTCAGCGGCTCGCCGGCCGCGCGCGCGACGATGTCCAGCTCGATGTCGGGCTCGTCGAGCGAGCGCACGAAGTCAGGGTACCAGTGGAAGCGGCTGTACGTGCCCTGGCCGAGCCGGACCACGGTGCGGTGCTGCTTGGTCAAGACCTGGATGTCCGATTCGGCGCGGGCGAGATCGTCGAGCACGAACATGGCCGTGGTGTAGAGACGCTCGCCCGCTGGCGTGAGGTGGAGCCGGTTGCCGACGCGGCCGAACAGCGCGGTGCCGAGTCTCCGCTCGGCCTCGCGGATTCGATGGGTCAGGGCCGACTGGCTGACGCCCACGGCGTCTGCCGCGTGCGTGACGCTGCCGGTGTCCGCGATGGTGCGCAGCATCGCCAGGTGCCGCATGTCGAGCCTCGGGGTCGCCATTAGGTATGCACAGGATTCATTGAACTCCTCCCATATTTATCATTGGACGCATGCCCATGGCGACCCTAGTCTGCCCGCCGTCCATTGGCCGAGATCCAACGCAACGGGAGTCACGGGCATGTCGGTATCGCTGCGCGCCACACTTATTATCGCCTTCACGTCGGTGTGCTTCGGGCTGGTGCCGCTGTTCGGCCGTGTGCTGCTGGAGATCGGCCTGTCGCCGGAGGCGATCGCGCTTTACCGGTTCTGCCTCGCGCTGCCGCTGGCGCTGGTGTTCCTGCCGCGCCGGCGCGCGGCCCTCGCGCCGCTCATCGCGCTGGCGGGCGCCGGGCTGGCCGGCGGCCTCGGCTGGACGGCCTACCTCGATGCGCTCGATGATGTCCCCGTGGCGAGTGCGGGCGTGCTCTACATGAGCTATCCCCTGTTCGTCGTGCTTCTGGCACGCCTGCTGGCGGGCCAGGCCGTCACGCCGCGGGCGCTGCTCGGCGCGGGGCTGGTGCTGACCGGCGCCTTCATCGTCAACACGCCCGGCAGCGTGGCCGGCGACCAGTGGCTTGTCCTGCTGGGCAGTCTGCCGGCGCCGGCAGGATTCGCGTTGATCGTTGTCCTCCTGTCGACCGCGGGCCGCGATCTGTCAACGCTCGAGCGCTGGAGCGCGATCTGCATCGGCCACGTCGCCGGCCTGCTGCCCGCGGCACTGCTGAGCGGTGGCGGCGCGCTGGCGCCGGACTCGTTGCGCGGCTGGGCCTGGATCGCCGCGCTCGCGCTCGTCACGGCGACGGTGCCGCAGATGCTCTACACGCTCGCGTCGCGCTCGGTCGCACCGGCGCGGGCCGCCGTTGCGGGCGCGGCGGAGCTCCCAACGATGCTGGCCGTCGGCTGGATTGCTTTCGGCGAAGCGGTGGGCCTGCGCGAGGCGTTCGGGATGGTGCTGGTGATCGCGGCGATTCTGGTCACGCCGGCGGTCGCGCCGGCCCGCAGGCCGGTGCCGGGCTACCCGCCTACGGCGACAGACCACGGGATCTGAGCCGTCTTGTCGCGGATGCGGGTGGGGGCGGTCGGCGTGTTCGATCAAAGAGTCGTCGCATGGCGTCAAATCCGGAGCGCGCCCTTGCCCGAGCATGCCCTGCGGCCCGACGCGCATCGGCGTGCCGGCCTTCGAGGCAGCGCGGGCGCCGATCCGCCCGCCCGCTGCGACGAAACCGCGACGCGGTTCCGGACGCGCGGCGCGAGCAACCGGTGCGCGTCGTGTCGGTCACTGCGACACCGGAAATGGAGAGGTCCCTACATGAGAATGACATGGCTCCGTGCAACGCTCGGCGTTGCCGCCCTGACGATGTTCTCGCTGGCGGGCGCGGCGAACGCCGCCGACGCCCCGACGATTCGTTTCGGCACGCCGACCTGGCCCGGCGTGACGATGAAGACCGAGGTGGCGGCCCAGATCATTGGCTCCATGGGCTATCCCGTGAAGCAGACCAATGCCAGCCCCGCCTTCGCGATCAACTCGCTGAAGAGCGACGACCTCGATGTCTATCTCGGTGGCTGGATGCCGACCGAGAAGCACATGATCGAGCCCGCCGCGGACAAGGGCGAGGTGAAGATCATGGCGACGAACATCTCCGACGCCACGATGGGCATCGCCGTGCCGAAGTACGTCTGGGACGCCGGTGTGCACACCGAGGCGGACCTGGACAAGTACGGCGACAAGTTCGATCACAAGATCTACGGCATCGAGGCCGGCACCGGCTTCAACCAGTCGATCAAGGAGGCAATCAAGAACGACCGCCACGGTCTCGGCAACTGGGAGCTCGTGCCCTCGAGCACCAGCGCGATGCTGAGCCAGGTCGGGCGCAAGATCGACCGCGACGAGTGGATCGTCTTCCTCGGCTGGACGCCGCACTGGATGAACGTCACCTACGACATCAAGTACCTGAAGGCCGTGGGCGAGCCGAAGATCGCCGACACCAAGAGCGACGTGTTGACGGTGGCCAATCCGGTGACCATGAGCAACGAGCCCCAGGTGGCGAAGTTCTTTGGGCAGTACGTCGTGAGCAAGCAGGACCAGTCCAAGTGGGTGCTGGAATACAGCTACAACGAGCGTGACAAGGAAGACGTGGCATCCGAGTGGATCGGCAACAATCTGGACACCGTGGCCAAATGGCTCGATGGCGTGAAGACGCGTGATGGCGGCTCCGCCATCGAGGCCGTGCGCGCCAGGTACGGCAGCTGAAGCATGCGCCGGCGGCGTCCCGGTGACCGGGGCGCCGCTGCGTTCCCCGCCCTGCGCCGGCTCGGGCCGGCAGCTCATCGCAGCCATCCGGCGAATTTCGCCAAACACGGCGCATCTGGGAAAATCCCCTGACCGGGCCGAAACGCTCGGGTGCCATGATTCGACCCGGGAGATCCGCGCCTCCGATGACAGATCGCTCACCGCAGAAGATCGGCTTCCTGCTGCTGCCGGAGTTCTCGATGATGGCGTTCTTCGCCGCCGTCGAGCCACTGCGCATCGCCAATCGCTGCGCCGGGCGCACGCTCTATTCCTGGTCCATCCACTCCGAGGACGGGGGACCGGTTGCCGCCAGCAATGGCATGACCCTGCTGACCGACGGCCCCATCGGCGAGGACGCCTTCGCGCCGACCGTGCTGGTCTGCAGCTCGTTCAACCACGAATCCCATACGTCGCCGCGGATCCTGCAGTGGCTGAAGAAACTGGCTGGACAGGGCGTGATGCTGGGCGGCATCGACACCGGGCCGTTCGTGCTCGCGCGCGCCGGATTGCTGGATGGTTATCGAGTCACCCTGCACTGGGAGAGCATCCCGGCGTTCCGCGAGCTCTATCCCGGCATCGAGACCACGACCGAGCTCTACGAGATCGACCGGCGCCGGCTGACCTCGTCCGGCGGTACCGCGACGATGGACCTCATGCTGCGCTTCATCGCGGAGGACCACGGCGCCGAGCTGGCCACCGCCGTCTCGGAGCAGCTCATCCACCAGCGCGTGCGCAGCAAGTCGGACCACCAGCGCATGAACCTGGCCGCCCGGCTCGGCGTGCACAACCCGACGCTCGTCCAGGCGGTGGAGCACATGAGTCGCAACATCGAGCGTCCGGTCGCGGTCACCGACATCGCCGAGCACTGCAGCATCTCGCAGCGCCAGCTCGAGCGGCTCTTTGCCGAGCAGCTCGATTCGAGTCCGAATGGCTATTACCTGCGCCTGCGGCTGGAACATGCGCGCGAGCTGCTGCAGGACACCGATCGCAGCGTGCTCGAGGTCGCTCTCGCCTGCGGCTTCGGCTCCTGCGCCAGCCTCTCGCGCGCCTACCGTCGGCACTACGGCGTGCCGCCCAGCCGTGATCGCAGACGCCTGGCGCGAGCGGGCTCCAGGGCGGCAGGGTAGCGTGCGCGTTCAGCAGCGGCGCGTGGGCGTCACCACAGTATTGGTTGACCAACCAACCGATTTGTTGGTTTAATGACCAACCATCGCGGTCCGAATCACCGGGCCCGTGTATCCATGTACCGATCGTTGGACCAAGGGGGCGCCATGGCGGCAACCGCTGCGGGGAAGTCGACTATACGTGAGGAGATCAAGGTCGGGCGTACGAACACTCCCGCGTTCGCGTGGCCGACGGTTGTTCTGGCTCTGGTCCTGCTGGCGACGTTCGCGGCGTCGGTCTGGTTGGCGTTGCGGGGCTCGATCTCTTATCTCGCATCCGCGTGCATCAACGGCGTCGTGATCTACTCGATCTACACGGTCGTGCACGAGGCCGTACACAACAACATCAGTTCACACCGCCACGATCTGCGCTGGGTGGACAGCGTGCTGGGGCACATGTCCTGTTTCCTGCTGTGGCAATTCATGGATCATCATCGCGAGTCGCATCTCGAGCATCACAAGCACACCAACGAGGACAGCGACCCCGACATCAATGCGCGGGCCACGCTTGCTGGCTATCTGTTCGTGCGTCTGCCCGTGGCGCTGCTCAACTATTTCAATCCGTACGTGCTCTATCAGGAGTGCAAGCGCTTCGATGTGCCGCGGGACGGCATCCGCAGGACATTCATCGCGTTCGGGCTAAACACTGCGGTTCTTGCAGGGCTGCTGGTGGCCGGCTACGGCTACGAGGTGCTCGTGTTGTGGTTCATTCCGTGGTGGATCGGCCAGAGCATCATGCTGACCCTGTTTACGTGGTCGCCGCACCATGACCACTGGGAAACGGGCCGGTATCGCAACAGCCGCATCTCCGAATTCCCGGGCGCCAACTGGCTTCTGCTCGGACAGGGCTATCACCTGATTCACCACATGATGCCCGCGGTGCCGTGGTACCGCTACAAGCGGACATTCGACCAACTGCGGCCGATCCTGCGTGACAACGGTGTGCGCATCGAAGGGCTGCAGCCGATGGATCCCGGCACCTACCGCTCGGAGCCCGTTCAGCAGGGTGCCGCGCGATGATCACCGTACGGTACATCGAGCCGGATCTGACCGAGCGCGTGGTCCAGGTGCAGCCGGGGCAGACGCTGATGCAGGCAGCGGTCAACAACCGCGTCAGGGGGATAGTGGCCGAGTGTGGCGGTGCCTGCATGTGTGCCACGTGCCACGTGTATGTCGAGGAGTCCCACGTCGATCGGCTGAAGGCGGTCGATGCGACCGAGGACGAGATGCTCGAGGCCGTCGAGAGCGAGCGGCAGGACAACAGCCGTCTGAGCTGCCAGATCAAGGCGACGCCGGAGATCGACGGGATCGTCGTGCGCATCGCCCCGGTCCAGGTGTAATGGAAGAGCAGATCGTCGTCATCGGCGCCGGGCACGCAGGTATCTCCCTGTCGGCTTGTCTGCGCGAGGAGGGCTACGAGGGACGCATCTGGGTGATCGGCGCGGAGGAGGCCACACCGTATCACCGCCCGCCCCTGTCCAAGGAATTCATGACCTCGGCACAGGACAGCCCCCGGACCCTGCGCGACGAGCACTTCTATCGCGACAACGACATCGATCTGATGCTCGGCGAGACGGTCAATGAGGTCGATCTCGAGCGCAGGCGCGTGGTCGTCGGCGATGGGCGCGAGATTCGGTTCGGCCGCCTGGCGATTGCCACGGGGGCCAGTCCACGGCGCCTCGCGCTGGCGGGCGACGCACTCGAGGGTGTGTGCTATCTGCGCAATGTCGGCGACGCGGCCGCGATCCGTGCCCGGCTCGGCGAGGCCGAGCACGTGGTCGTGATCGGGGGCGGCTTCCTCGGCCTCGAGGTCGCCGCCACGCTCGGCTCGCTGGGGCATTCCGTCACCGTGTTCGAGGCTGGTCGCACCCTCATGGGCCGGGCGGTCTCGCCCGAGGTGGCGTCTCATTTTCTGCGCCGGCACCGCGAGTGGGGCGTGGACGTGGTGCTGGACGACGCGCCGGAATCGTTCGTGAAGCGCGGCGGCGCGCTCGCGGGCGTGACGACCTCGCGCGGGCGGTCGATCTCCGCGACGACCGCGATCATCGGGGTTGGCGTGACGCCGGAAACGCGGCTTGCGGAACGTGCGGGTCTGCGTTGCCGCGACGGCATCGAGGTGGACGCGTCCATGCGCGCCGGGGCGGACTGGGTGGTCGCGGCAGGTGACTGCGCGCGCTTCCCGCGCGCCGGAGGGCGGGACCGCGTGCGAATCGAGTCGGTGCAGAATGCCAGCGACCAGGCACGAACGGCGGCGGCGTCGCTCCTGGGGCGCCCGGCGCCGTTCAGCGCCGTTCCATGGTTCTGGTCCAGCCAGCGCGACGAGCGTCTGCAGATTGCGGGCCTCATCGACGGGCCCACTGAAAGCGTGGTGCGCGGACACGTGGGCTCCGGCCGCTTCTCGGTCTTTCGGTTTCGCGGAGACCGCCTCGTGGCGGTCGACTCGGTCAACCGGCCGGGTGAGCACATTGTCGCTCGCAAGCTCCTGCGCGCCGGCCGATCGCCGACACGGGAACAGGCGGGCGATCCAGAGTTCGAGCTGAAGGGCCTGATCTCGTCCTAGGGAATGATCAGACCTTCCCCAGTGTCCCGCGCCGCGCAGGATCGGCCGGTGCTGCCAGTCGACGGGATACCGGATGTCGTGCAGTTGGAGCCGGCATCCATCGAAAGAGCGACGACCAACAGTACGTCCCCGAAACAGGAACGGGATCCAGCCGGTGTCGAACGGTTGTTCGACGCCGAGGGTCCGACTTGGTGCGCGCGGCAGGGGGTGCGCACGACGCGCTGGCAAGCGCAGAAACATACCCCGCAGGGGTTGGGAGGAAGATAATGACACGCATGCAATCAAGCCTGTACTCGGTGCTCCGGGTGCTGCTCACGACAGCCTTGCTGATCGCCGGTACATCGTTCACGACCGCATCCGCTCAGTCGGACACCATCACATTCGGTGCGCCGCCATGGCCGGGTATCACGGTCAAATCGGAGGTCGCTCGACAGATCCTGCTGGATCTCGGCTACGATGCCGAAGTCATGAACGCGTCGACCCAGGCCATCATGAAGGGCATCGCGAAGAAGCAGATTCAGGTCGACATGGCGCTGTGGCGCCCGCAGCACAACGAGTTGCTGGACAAGGCGATCGACAAGGGCGAAGCGGTCGCGTTGACGTCGAATCTCCGCGACGCGCTCTATACGATGGCCGTGCCGGAGTATGTCTGGGACGCGGGCGTGCACTCGTTCCGGGATCTGGACCGCTACGCCGACAAGTTCGACCACAAGATGTACGGCCTCGAGGCCGGCATGGCCGGCAACGAGATCATGTGGAAGGCGATCAAGTCGGACACCTACAGCCTGTCCGGCTGGAAGGTGGTGCCCTCGAGCGAGCCCGGCATGCTGGCGCAGGTACAGCACTCGATGGACAAGAAGGAGTGGATCGTATTCCAGGGCTGGCAGCCGCACTGGATGAACGTCGAGTTCGACATGAAGTACCTCGAGGATCCGGAGGGCATCTGGGGCGGTCCCTCGACCATCTACACCGTGACCTACCCCGAATTCCCGGACGAGAACCCGAACGTCGCGCGATTCCTGCGCCAGATGCAGGTGCCGAAGGAGGTTCAGAGCCGCTGGATCCTCGAGTACAGCCACAACGACAGGCCTGCCGACGAGGTCGCGCGCGAGTGGATCGGGGACAATCGGGGTCTGGTCGCGCAGTGGCTTGACGGCGTCAAGGCGGCCGACCTGAAGCGACCGGCGGCCGACGTTGTGGCCGCGGCCATGGCGCACAGCCAGTGATGGCTGCGGCGGCGGGCGTGCCGGTGGATCCGTTCACCGGCCGCTGACCGTGCGGCCGCGGGGATCCTCGATGCGGTCTCCGCGGCATCCGGCTCGAGCGTTGCGCGGCCGCCGTTGCGGCCGCGCAACGCGATGGCAACGAACCATTGGAACTCCGCACATGCACGCATTCCGCCTGACGCGTCAGGGCGCTCCCCTGACGCTGGAGGACGTCCCGGTGCCGGCACCCGGACCCGGCGAGCTGCTCGTCGAGCTGGAGGCCTGTGGCGTCTGCCACACGGACCTGCATATCCGGCAGGGCGATGAGGCGCTTCCGGACGATCAGCTGCCGCTCACGCTCGGCCACGAGGGCATCGGGCGCATCGCGCGGCTGGGCGAGGGGGTAACCGCATGGTCGGTGGGCGACCGGGCAGGGGTGCCCTGGCTGCACGACACCTGCCTCGCCTGCCGCGACTGCCTCTCGGGGCACGAGGCGATTTGTGCAAGCCAGCGTGCCCACGGCCTGCAGGTCGACGGCGCGTTCGCCGAATATGTGATCGTCAGGCAGGATTTCGCGGTCGCGATCCCGGCAGGCCTCGATCCGGTGACTGCGGCACCGTTGCTGTGTGCCGGTGTCACCGCATACGGCGCCGTCCGCAGGGCGCGCCTGGAGCCGGGACAGACCTGTGTCGTCTTCGGCTGCGGCGGGCTGGGCCAGTACGGCGTTCAGTTCGCCCGGCTCCACGGGGCCCGCGTGGTCGCAGTCGACACGGATCCGGTGCGGCTCGAGGAGGCACGTTCGCTGGGGGCGGAGGAATGCATGATCTCCGATGCCGACACGGGCGCGAAGCTCCGCGAGCTCGGCGGAGCGGATGCCTGCATCAACTTCGCGCCGACCGCCACCATCTGGCCGGCGGTGGAGGCTGGTTTGCGCAATCGGGGCCGCTTCGTGTCGGTCGCAATGCCCAGCGAGCCCGTCGAATTGTCTTTGAGCTGGCTGACGCACGGTACCCCGGTGATCACCGGATCGTCCGTCGGCGGACGCCTGGATCTGGAGGAGACGCTCGCACTGGCGGCACGCCACGGGGTGCGCGTTCCGGTCGAGTCCATCCCGCTCGCCGGTGTCAACGACGCGCTGGACCGCCTCGCCGGACGGCGCCCGGAGGCGCCGGTGCGCGGTCGGCTTGTGGTTGACTTCGCCCGAACCGCCGCCTGAGGCGGTGGCGCAGCCCCGGTCGCGATACCTGACGTGCGCGGGCCCGATGAATTCCGCCACTTCCACGCCGAACTCAGCGGCGTGCGCCTGCACTACGTGCGCGAGGGCACGGGCCGCCCGCTGTTCCTGCTGCACGGCTGGCCCGGCTTCTGGTGGGAATGGCACCGCAATATCGGCGCACTCGCGGCGCATCACGACGTCATCGTCCCGGACATGCGCGGCTTCGGTGACAGCGAGAAGCCGCCGCTGGAGCGGATCGACCTGTATCACGTGAACCGGGCGCTCGAGGATATCGTCGAGCTGATGGACCGCCTCGGTGTTGGATCCGCCTGCTTCGCCGGCCACGACTACGGTGGCGTGCTGTTGCACAAGCTGCTGCGCCGCCATCCCGAGCGGGTCGCGGCGGCCGCCATCCTCAACCCGATGGTACCGGGCTTCGACGAGCGCTATCTAGGAACGGACAACCTGCACGAGTCCTGGTATGCGCTATTCCATACCCTGGACATGGCGCCGGCGCTGGTGGGTTCGAGCCGCGAGGCGTGCCGGATCTATCTGCGGCATTTCCTCGAGCACTGGTCAGCCGATCCCGAAGCGTTCGACGACGCCATGGTGGAGGTCTACGTCGACACCTTCATGCAGCCGGGCAATCTGCGCGGGGGATTCAACTTCTATCGCGCGGAGCCGGCATGGGACGCAATCGATCACACGATCTGCCAACGCCGGGTGCTCTTCCTGCAGGCGTTGTGCGATCCGTGCGCGCCCGCACAGTGGTCCGACCTCGTCACGCGGTGGTACACCGATTTCGCGCTCGAATACGTGGAGGCGGCGGGGCACTTCCCCATGGTGGAGCGGCCGGATTTCGTCAATCGGCGGTTGGCCGCCTTCTTCCGCGAGCAGCGCTGACCCGGGGCGCGGCGCGTCAGTCGGCGATCCGGATCACGAGCTTGCCGGTGGTGTGACCGGCGTCGAGCCGCTCGTGTGCGGCGCGGATGTCCCTCCAGTCGAAGACCTCCCGGACATGGATCCGCAGGCGCCCCTCGGCGAGCAGGCCAATGCCTTGTTCCACGAGCCGTGCCTGCGCATCGAGCCGTCGCTGCAGTCCCGCGATCATCGGCGTGAGCATCATCACGTTGTGCAGGGTCAGGTTGGACAGATACGCCGTTTCGTCGTCGTCGTCCGCGGCAATGCCCATGAGCGTGACGATCCGGCCGTATCGCGCCATCGCGCGGTAGGTCCGCTGCAAGCCCTGTGGGCCGATGTTATCCAGCGCAACGTCCACTCCGGTGCCGTCGGCCCATTCCGTCACGGCCGCGACAAAATCTTCCTCCGGGTAGCAGATCGGGCGTTCGGCACCGAGATCCTGCACGAACGCGGCCTTGTCGGCGTCGCTCACCGTGGCGGCCACTCGGGCGCCACGCAGCGCGGCCAACTGTACGGCGACGTGACCGGTGCCGCCGGCACCGGCGTGGATCAGGACCCGTTCGTCGCGGGCGACCGCCGCTCGCTCGTAGAGCGCCTCCCACGCGGTGATCAGGACCAGCGGCAACGCCGCGGCCTGCTCGAAGCTCACGGATGTCGGCTTGGCGGCCAGCTGGCTCTCGGGAACCACGGCGAACTGCGCGTAGGTTCCCGGGTGGCCACCAATGCCGCCGTTGCAGAAGCACACCGCATCACCCGGGGCAAAGCGCGTCACGCCGCTGCCGACGGCCTCGATGGTGCCGGCGCCGTCGTGCCCCAGGATGCAGGGATCGCCGCTGTCGAGGTAGGGGCCGAGCTGCCGGAAGAATCCGTCAGCCGGGTTGAGACCGGCCGCCTTCAACCGGACCAGTACGTCGTGACTGCCTGCCGGCCAGCCGAGTGGAACCGAGGTGTGGCGCAGTACTTCCGGCCCGCCCGTGCCCTGGAGCACGGCGGCCTGCATGGTGGCACTCATGGGATCTCCCGGCTTGCGGTGGACATGCGTGATGCCGGTCGGCATCGGCCCGGTGGCCGGGCCGGCGGAGCCCGCCGTCGGCCGGTGAGGGCCGAGGGGAGCCCCATCAGGCCGGTTTCGAGACGCCGCTCGCGCGGTACTCGTCGACCATGTCGAGGTACTGCCAGACCGGCGCCATGGCCTCGTCCCGGCTGAACGGATGCTGCGCGCGGGCGCACTTGAGCCAGATGCCGTCGATCATCAGGCACAGGCCGGTCGCCGTCGCCCGGGCCTTGGCCGCCGGCATCAGCTGACGCAACTCGAACAGCAGGTTGCTGATCAGCCGTTTCTCGATCATCCGCATGATGCGGGCGAACTGCTCGTTGAAGGCCGCTTCGCCGGAACAGGAGGCCCAGGCCTGAGCGGTTTCGCGATTGAAGACAGCGGGGGCGAAGTTGCCTTCGATCACGGCGTCGACACGCTCGCGCGGCGTGCTGCAGCGGCTGCGCAGCTTGATGACCTCGTCGGTGATCAGGCGATTCGTCAGGCGCACCGCCGCTTCGAGCATGTCGGACTTGCGCTTGAAGTAGTGATGGACGAGCCCGTGCGACAGGCCGGCACGCTCGCTCACGCGCTGCACCGTGGTGCCCTTGACACCGTATTCCTGCATGGTGAGCAGCGTGGCTTCGGCGAGTTCCCGGCGACGGATTTCGGCAATAGAGTGGCGCCGTCGGGTGCGGTCGGGGGCACGGAGCGTCGACGTCATGTGCCTGACTGGACCTCGCTGCCTGGCTCGAGGGGGATGCCGGGTGAGCAGGGCCGCCGGCAATCCGCGCATTATACCTGCGGGTGTCCGGAGTGTCTGCGCAGTTGCCCGGGCCACGGCGGTACGAGACGTGGCGCGTGCGACCGTGCAGGTGTCCGGGTAGACGGGACATCGGACGAAGACGGGCGGGCCTACTTCCGTCGGATCCCGATCGAGCGGCCCGCTTCCTCGGGCCACTCGGTGTAGCCGTGCCTCTGCCACAGCGCTTCCACGCGTTCGGCGATCGAGGGCGGGAACGGGCCGGGGCGGCCGGCGGCGGAGTCCATGCCCATGAGCATGACCTCGCCGGTGGCCAGCGTCGCGTCGCCGTCCGTCCGGCGCAGGGCCATCAGCAGGTGCAGCCGCTTGGCGTCGTGATCGACGACGCGCACGTCCACTGCCAGCGCCTGGCCCTCGTGCGCTTCCTGCAGGTAGCGGATGTGCATCTCGAGCGTGAACAGCGTGTAGTGCTGCTCCTCGCGGAAGGTGGCGTCGATGCCGAGCCACTCGTTCATCAGCGCGTCGATGCCCTGGCTGAACACCTGGGCGTAGGCCGCGTCGTTCATGTGGCCGTTGTAGTCGACCCACTCGGGCCGGACCGTGGTCTCGACGCAGGTGAGGGGCGCGGGGGTGGCCATGTCAGATCCGCCCCTCGAGACCTTCGGCCTCGGGCCAGTATTCGCTGACGAGATCCAGCAGCCGCCGCAGGAATTCGTCGCGGCGGGCCTCGAGCTGCTGGACGGAGCGGCCTGCCGCCTGATGCTCGCAGCCGTCGGCGACGCGCTCGATCAACTCGTCGGTCAGCTCCGGCGCCTCGAGCTTCGTCCACGGCAGCTTCAGCGCCGGGCCGAACTGCTCGAGCATGTGGCGCATGCCGCCCTCGCCGCCGGCGAGATGGAACGTGAGGAACGTGCCCATCAGCGACCAGCGCAGGCCGGCGCCGTAGACCACCGCCGCGTCCACCTCCTCGGTCGTCGCCACGCCGTCGTTGACCAGGTGCAGCGCCTCGCGCCACAGCGCCTCCATCAGGCGGTCGGCGATGTGGCCCTCGATCTCGCGGCGCACGATCAGCGGCCGCATGCCGATGACGCGGTACAGCTCGGCACCACGCTGCACGGCCGCGGGATCGGTCTGTTCGCCGCCGACCAGCTCGACCAGCGGCAGCAGGTACACCGGGTTGAACGGGTGGGCGACCATGACCCGCTCCGGGTGGCTGCAGTCCGCCTGCAGCGTGCTCGGCAGCAGCCCGGACGTGCTCGAGCCGATGATCGCGTCGGGGTCCGCCGCCGCGTCAATCCGCGCCAGCACCTCGCGCTTGAGGCCCTCGCGCTCGGGCGCGTTCTCCTGGATGAGCTGCGCGCCGGCGACGGCGTCCGCGAGGTCGGTGGTGAAGCGCACGCGGTTGCGGCTTGCGCCCGGCGCCACGCCGCGCTTCTCCAGCGTCGGCCAGGCCGTCTCGATCGCCTCGTGCAGGCGCCGCTCGGCATCCGGGTCGGGGTCGGTGACGGTGACGTCCAGGCCGTGCGCCAGGCAGCGCGCCGCCCAGCCGTTGCCGATCACGCCGGCGCCGACGATCGCGACGCGCTCGAGAGGGGTTTCGCTCGCGCTCATGCGGTGCGCTCCTTATTGGCCGGGCGTGCGCAGGCCGAGCATGTCGCGCGCCTCGGTCGGAGTGACCGCGCGCGCGCCGAGCTGCTCGATGATGTTGACGGCCTTCTCGACGAGCTGGCCGTTGCTGCCGAACACGCCCTTCGAGAGGTAGAGGTTGTCCTCGAGGCCGACGCGCACGTTGCCGCCCATCAGCACCGCCTGTGCCGCCATGGGCATCTGCATGCGGCCGACGCCGAAGGCCGCCCAGATCGCGTTGTTCGGCAGCTGGTTGCGCATGGCGAGCATCGTGTCCGGGTCGGCCTCGGCCGCCCACGGGATGCCCAGGCAGAGCTGGAACATGGGGTCGTCGTCGACCAGGCCTTCGGCGATCAGCTGCTTGGCCATGCGGATGTGGCCCAGCTCGAAGCACTCGATCTCCGGCTTCACTCCGCTGTCCTGGATCAGCTTCGCCTGCTCGCGCAGCCACGGCGCGGTGCTGACGTAGACGTTGTCGGCGAAGTTGTAGCTGCCGCAGTCGAGGGTGCAGATCTCGGGCAGCAGCTCGGCGACCGGTGCATGGCGTTCACGCGGCGTTTGCAGCATCGTGCCGGGGCCCGGCCGCGCCGGGTCCTCTTCGCCCGGGAACCAGTCACCGCCGCCGCCGGCGGTGATGTTGAGCGCGACGTCGGTGTCCGACGAGCGCACGCGCTCGACGACTTCGCGGTAGAGGTCGACGTCGTGGCTCGGTGCGCCCGTCTCCGGATCGCGCACGTGGATGTGGGCAATGGCGGCACCGGCCTTGGCGGCCTCGATGCAGGCATCGGCGATCTGCCCGGGTGTGACCGGGATCGACGGGTGCTTGCCGACGGTGTCGCCGGCGCCGGTGACGGCGCAGCTGACGATGACGTTGCGGTTCATGTGCTCGACCCCCGAATGCATTGGCCTGGCTGGCGGGTGTGGGTTGCGCGTTGCTGGAAGAATCATCCGCGCACCGGGCCCCGCCCGTTTGATCCGATGCGCCGCGTTTTTGACGCAGCACGCCATCGGCTTCAGCACGGTCTGGCAAGCGTCGGGCGGTGCTGCTGTGGTTCAGAACCGCTCCGAGCGGATGCGGATGGCACCGACCGTGGCGAGCAGGCCCGAGACAGCGACCATGCCGGCGACGAAGCCCGCCGGCCCGAAGGCATCCATCGCACCGCCGATCGCCAGCGGCCCGAGGATGCTGCCGAGGCAGTACGTGATCACCAGTGCCGAGGTGGCCTGCGCCAGCATGTCGCCGCGGAAGCGTGCGCCCATCAGCGCCAGCGCCAGCGTGTAGAAGGCCACCATCACGCCGCCCCAGAAGAACAGGATCGGCCAGAGCAGCCACGGCTGGTCCAGCGCGGCCGGGAACAGCGCCACCGCGATCGTCTTGAGCGCTGCGCAGCCGACCAGCGCGCGGCGGCGGCCGAAACGGTCTCCGAGCCAGCCGATCGGCAGCTGCAGGACGACCGCGCCGATGGTGGCGACCGTCAGCTGCAGGACCGCGGTGGCCTCATTCATCCCCTGCGCGAGACCGTACACCGGCAGCAGTGCCAGCGTCGCGGTGTCGACGAAGCCGGAGATGACCGAGGCGAGCATGATCACCGGCGCTAGGTGCACGACCCCGAGCAGCGAGTGGCCGGTCTGGTGGTCCATTCCGGGTCCCGTGCCGCGCACGCGCAGCAACGGGAACACCGCGAGCACGACCGTCGCAGCCGCGACGATGAACGGCAGAGCGCCCTCCGATCCGGTGATGCCCAGGATGACCGGTCCGATCGCGAAGCCGAGACCCATCAGGGCGGAATAGACGCCCGCGATGAAGCCGCGTCTGTCGTCGGACGCGACGTGGTTGATCCAGGTCTCGCTGATCACCCAGTGCAACGACATGCCGACGCCGATGATGAAGCGGATCACGAACCAGAGCACCGCATCGTGCAGGTAGCCGGCGACCAGCAGGCCTAGGCCGCTCAGGAGGATGCCGCCGAGCATGATGCGCACGGGGCCCGTTCGGCGCAGCAGCCAGGGCACGAGCGGCGCGGACACCAGCGTCGCGCCGACACCCACCGAGGTATTGAGGCCGACCACCGCAGCCGACAGGCCCATGCGGTCGAGCACGACCGAGAACAGCGGGGTGCTGAGCCCCAGCGTCACGCCGACGGCCGTGATGCTGGCGAGCATGGCGGCCAGCACCCGGCTGGGCGGCGGGGCCTGCTGTTCCGCCGCGGCCGCGCTCGCGGGGGCTGCGGCGCCCGGGTCGTGCTCGGGCGCGATCGTGTGGTGCTCGGCCATGGGTCAGCTTCCGGCGTGGTCCGGCGCGCCGCACTGTGTCGAACCAGCGGGTGCCCCCGTGCGCTGTTTCTTCACGTTCTCTGCGCCCTCGGCGAGATCCCGGCGCACGGCGCTGATCGGACACGCCGGGTCTCGAATCTCGCAGAGGCCGCCGAGTTCGCGGAGACACGAGCTGATGTGAATCTCGTGGCGTGAGTGCGCGTAGCCCGGATGGAGCGCGGGCGGAATCCGGGAACGGCGTTGGCACATTCCCCGGACTGTGCGTTCGCCTCCATCCGGGCTACGGGGCTGTACCGCGCCGGCGGGGCGCCGCTTCATGCCTGCCGCCGCTCCAGTGCAAGGAACCGGTGCGGCACCACACGCGCGAGCGGCTCGGAGCGCAGCAGGCGCAGCTCGCGGCGGTAGTACACCTCGGTGCGCAGTTCAGTGCCCGTCTGCGCGTGGGCCGCGTCGACCAGGGCGAGCGCGATGCTCCTCTTGAGCAGCGGCGACCAGACGGCGGCGGTTGTCTGGCCCACGATGCGTCGGCCGTCGTAGAGCATGGCGTCGACGGCCGGCCGGCGTCCGGGAACCTCAAGGCCGACCAGGCGCAGCGGCGGGCCGCCGCGCTCGCGCTCGGCGAACAGGGCGCGGCGGCCGTTGAAGTGTTCCTTGCGGAAGTCGAGCGCCCAGTCGAGCCCGAGCTCGGCGGGCGAGCGCTTCTCGGAGATGTCGACCGCGGTGCGCGCGTCGAGGTACTCGGAGTGGACCTGGATGTGCCCGGCCTCGATGCGGGCGATGTCGAGCGCGATCGAGCCGATCGGCGTGATGCCCTGTGTGCCGCCCGCGGCCATCAGCCGCTCCCACAGCGTGAGCGCGTGCTCCGGCTCCACCCACAGCTCGAAGCCGAGATCGCCGGTGAAGCCGGTGCGCGTGAGTATCAGCGGCACGTCGCCGATGTGCGTCTCGACCAGGCCGAAGTAGCGCAGGTCCTGCGCCTCCTGCACGCCCGCGCGCAGCAGGATCGTGCGCGCCATCGGACCCTGCAGCGACAGCGCGGCGATCCGCTCGCTCGCGTCCTCGATGCTGACATCGAGGCCCTGCGCGGTGGACCGGAACCAGGTCAGGTTGTGCTCCGCACAGTTGAGCTGGAACCGGTCCTCTGCGAACCGAAAGATCGTGCCGTCCTCGATGATGTGCCCGTCACCGTCGCACCACGGCGTATAGAAGCAGCGGCCCGGCTTGCAGCGGCGGATGTCGCGCGTGACCAGGCGGTTGAGGAAGCGCTCGGCGTCGGGTCCGCTGATGCGGTAATTCAGCATCGGCGAGATGTCGTACAGCGACGCCGTGTTGCGGATCGCCGCGTACTCCTGGCCCTCGTTGTAGAAGCGCGTGACGGTGGCATAGCCCTGCCAGCGCTCCCACGCCTCCGCCTTGTTCAGCGGCGCGAGGGCCTCGTGGAATGGCGTGCGTTGCAGTGCCGCTTGTGTCATGCCGCCTGCCTCCCGTTCCTGCGGTCGCGCAGGATCTCGCGCGCCGCGTTGATGCCGTTGGTGCCCGTGACGCCGCCGCCGGGGTGGGCGCCGGCGCCGCACAGGTAGAGCCCGTCGACGGGCGTGCGGTACTGGGCGCACCCCGGCACGGGGCGCACCATGAAGAACTGATCCAGGGCGATGTCGCCGTGGTGCCAGTGTCCGCCGTGCACGTTGAAGCGCTCCTCGATCTGGCGCGGGCCCCAGGCGTCGCAGGCCAGCACGGACGCGCCGAAGCCGGGCGCGTGGCGCTCGATCAGCGCCGTCACGGTGCGTCCGAGATCACCCGGATCCAGCGTGTCGCTGTAGGGGGCGTAGGCCACGTTGACGGACATCACGTGCCCGCCGGCGGGCGCGCGGTCCGGTTGCGTGAGCGACGGAACGGTGATCTCCAGCGCCGGCTCCGGCACCGCCTCGCCGTACTTGACGTGGTCGAAGGCGGTTTCCACGTGATCGATCGAGGGCGCGAGCAGCCAGCGCGCGGGACCACCGCCGGCCGGTTGCGGCAGGTCGGGCGCGCGCTCGAGCGCGAAGTTGACCTTGCCGGTCGTGCCGCGCATGCGCAGGGCGCGTACCTCGGCCAGGAAATCGGCGTCGAGATGGTCGCCGCCGACCAGGTCGCGGAACGTGGTCACGGGGTCGGCGTTGGAAACCACGACGCCGGCGTCGATCGTGCTGCCGTCGGTCAGCGTCACGCCGCGCGCCGCACCGCCCTCCACGCGCACGCCCGCGACGCGCGTGCCGGTGCGCAGCTCGACGCCCGCACCGGTCGCGGCCGCCAGCAGGGGCTTGGCGCGCCCCGCGGCCTGCGCTGTGGCGCCCTCGGGCTGCAGGCCGGCCATCCGATGCAGCAGCGTGAACACGGTATTCGGCGAACGCGGTCCGTGATCCGTGCCCAGCACGGCCTCCAGCGCGAAGGCGCCCTTGACCGCGTCGCTCTCGAACGTTTCCTCGAGCAGGTCGGCGACGTTCATCGTGATGATGCGCAGCAGGTCACGCATGGCGCCGCGGCCGCGCCTGCGGACCGACCAGCCGAGACGCCCGAGGGTGAGCAGGTTGCGCCGGTCGGCGAGGTGCAGCCGCGGCGGCGTGCCATCGAGCAGGGGCCGCAGGGCCTGCGTGTGGCGGTGCAGCCGCTGGAGGAACCCGGGGTAGGCGGCGGCGTCGGCTGCAGAGTGCGCGCGCAGGGCGCTGGCGGCCTGCTGCGGATCCGGCCCGAGGGTCATGGAGGCGCCGTCGGGCAGCAGCAGCACGCGCGCCATGTCGCCGGCGCCGGCCTGCAGGCCCTGCCGGCGCAGCCCCAGGCCACGCGCGGCGCGCCGATCGAATGCCGGCAGCACGTGCGCCAGCGCCGGCGTCCGGAAGCCCGGGTGGATCTCGTAGTCCGCGGCGCCGCCGCCGGCCCGGTCACCGGCTTCCAGCACCAGCACACGCAGGCCCTTGCGGGCCAACTGCGTGGCGGCGACAAGGCCGTTGTGACCGCCGCCGACGAAGACCGCATCGAATGCCGTATCGCTCATGCCGCCACCTTTCGCTTGAGGTCCTTGAGGATTTCGTGTGCCGCGTTGTAGCCGGGGGCGCCCATGACGCCGCCGCCCGGGTGGGTCGACGAGCCGCACATGTAGAAGCGCTCGAGCGGACCGCGATACTGCGCGTAGCCGGGGACCGGCCGGTTGAACAGCAGCTGGTCCAGGGTGAGCTCGCCGTGGAAGATGTTGCCCTCGGTCAGCCCGACCTCCTGCTCGAGCTCATGCGGGGTG
>Ga0102944_1000989_pt1 | contig 20165 bp, 15 predicted proteins | sample SalPonD_shore_MG_FD_78172 | JGI IMG/M metagenome (GOLD analysis project Ga0102944, IMG submission 78172) | Salt pond soil microbial communities from South San Francisco under conditions of wetland restoration - Salt Pond MetaG... | ecosystem: Environmental > Aquatic > Marine > Intertidal zone >...
CGTCGAGGGCCTGCTTGACCTTCGGGTGGACGAACTCGGTGACGTCGCCGCCGAGGGAGGCGATCTCGCGCACCAGGCTGGACGAGACGAAGCCGTATTCCTGCGCCGCGGAGATGAACAGGGTCTCGATCTCGGGCGCGAGGCGGCGGTTCATCCCGGACAGCTGAACCTCGAACTCGAAGTCGGAGACGGCGCGCAGGCCGCGCAGGATGACGCCCGCGCCCTGCTCGCGCGCGTAGTCGACCAGCAGGGAATCGAACGAGCTCACCTCGACGTTGCCCTTGTGCTCGAAGGCGGCGCGCGCGAAAGCGACGCGCTCATCGAGCGAGAAGAACGGCTGCTTCCCCGGGTTCTCCGCGACCGAGATGATCACCCGGTGGAACATGCGGCTCGCGCGCTCCGCGACGTCGACATGACCATTGGTGATCGGGTCGAAGGTACCCGGATAGACAGCAATGACGTCCATGGCTGGCCTCCCGCGTTCGGCTCCGCAAGAGTGCCGCATGGCGCCCGCCCTCGCAACGCGCACCGGGCAGAGCGCTTGACGCGGCGTGCCTGGCGGACGACATTGTGCGGACCACGCACCCGGGGCGACCGCGGCGGGCCTCGGCGTGGCACGGATGCCACGCATGCACCACCCGCCACTCGCCCGAAGACAAGCGCATGTCCGGAATCCACTCTGTAGTGCTGCCGACCGCCGTGTTCGCCGCGCTGGCGCTGGGCTACGTCGGAGCCGTCTTCGCCACCGGCTGGCTGTTCGTCCTGCGCCCCCAACGGCGGTCGCGCGACCGCGGCTTGCTGCGCGAGCCGGCCCGTGCGCTGCGGCGGCGCCTGGACATCATCGACCACCGCCTGGTCGGTGCGGCGATCGGCATCCCCCTGGCACTGTTCTTCTGGCAGTTCGCGTTCCAGCAACTGGGCGGCGGCGGTGGGACTGCCGCCGTCGTGGCGCTCACGCTCGCCGGGGTCGCGGTGCTGGGCTGGTTCGGCCAGGAGCTGCTGCGATTCTGGCCCGAGCGCGTGTATCTGCGCCGCGCGATCGATGCCCAGATGATCACGGCGCAGTCGCTCAACCTGCTCATGCGCCAGGAATACTGGGTGTTCCACGACGTCCACCTCGGTCAGCACCGAATCAACCATCTCGTGATCGGTCCGCGCGGGGTCTTCTGCGTCGACACCAAGGCACGGCGCGTGCGCCGCCAGTGGGGCTGGACCGGGCCGCTTCCGGCCCCGGCCGCGCAGGTCGCGTTCGACGGCACGAAGCTCCACTTCCCGGGCTGGGAGGAAGAGGCCTCGCTCGAGGATGTCGAGATGCAGGCCGACTGGCTCGGCGCCTGGCTCGCCGACGCCGCGGGCGAGCCGGAGTCGGCGGTGCCGACCTTCGCCGCCGTCGCGCTGCCGGGCTGGCGTGTGGCCTCGCGCCACTGGAAGCGGCTGCTCGTATTCAATCCGGCGACACCGAACATGCTGGTGCAGGGCGGCAGCGGCGAGGTGCGCCTCGACGTCACGACCACGCACCAGCTCGTCAAGCACCTGCAGCAGCACTGCCGCGAGCACACCGAAGCGCGCCTGCGCCTCGACACGCAGCCCTGGTGGCGGCGCCTGCGCCAGGCCCTGGCCGCGTTCCGCCGCAAGCGCGGGAATGCCGGCAGCGCCTCGCGCGGCAAGCACGCGCGCCGTGCATGATGCCGGCGCCCGGCGGCCTCAGGGGCGCGGCGCCGAAACCGCGCCCCGGTCCGCGTCCTCGACGAGCCAGTCGCGCAGGCGGGCCACCGGACCGTCCGCGGGCACGGGGCGCGTCACGCTGACGTAGAACGCCCCGCGGCCGTCCGCGCGCTCGCGCATCAGCGGCACGAGGCTGCCCGCCGCGAGGAAATCATCGACGAGGTGGCGCCATCCCAGGGCGATGCCCTGGCCCGCGACGGCCGCCTGCAGCAGGGTCGGGTAATTGTTGATCCGGATCGGCCGCCGAAAGCGCACGTCCTCCACCCCCGCGGCCTCGAACCACTCCTGCCAGCCCATCCAGTCCGTGTGCTCATCGTCGAGTGCCAGCAACGTTTCCCCGAGCAGTTCCTCCGGCCTCCGGGGCACCACGTGATCGCGCAGGTACTCCGGGCTGCAGACGGGGAAGATGTCCTCTTCGAACAACAGCCTGACGTCCGTCCCGGAGACCGGCCGGCGGGCGTACTCGATGACGAGATCGACCTCGTCACTGGCGCGTTCGAGGTCGCGATCGGAGGCGAGCACGCGGATGTCGAGGTCCGGCTCGCGCCGGCGAAAGCCCGTCAGCCGCGGCATCAGCCAGAGCGACGCGATGGCGCTTGTCGCCCCCACGGTGATCGGCCCGGCATCGCTGCGGACGGCGATTTCCGCGGTCGCACGCGCAATGCGCTGCAGCGCGTCACGCACCACGGTGTCGTAGTGCTGCCCGGACGGCGTCAGGCGCACACCGCGGTCCCCGCGCACGAACAGCGTCACCCCCAGGCGCTGCTCCAGGTTGCGGATCTGGCGGCTGATCGCGCCCTGTGTCACGGCCAGCTCGTCGGCCGCACGAGTGAAACTGCTCAGTCGCGCCGCCGACTCGAAGGCGCGCAGGGTCTGCAGCGGCGGCAATGGATCCGGTCGGTCAGGCATGAACACTACTCATCCGTGTCCTGCGAAATTTTCGGTTGTGGCGCAATTTGGACGAATTCTAGATTACGCCACGTCATCGAACAGTGCCGGTTGGCGAACCGGCTCGCAAGACCGAGGAGGCGCACCATGTTCGACGCATTCACAACCGCACAGAAGGGTGCGATCCCGGAGGGGATCGATAACGTCCTGAAGGACACCGCAAACGCGAACGGGCTGCCGAACAGCGTCTACACCGACCCCGAGTTCCTGCGCACCGAGCGGGACCGGGTGTTCGCGCAGACCTGGACGGCGCTCGGCTTCGCCAGTGACATCCGGGAGAAGGGCGAGGTGCATCCGACGCACCTGCTCGGCATCCCGCTGATCATGCTGCGCGACCGCCAGGGCCAGGTCCGCATCTTCCACAACGTCTGCTCCGACCGTGGCCGCCAGCTGGTCGACCAGCCAATGAAGGTCGAGGCCGGCCTGCGCTGCCCGTACCACTCGTGGCATTACGGCCTCGACGGATCGCTCAAGGGCACACCGCACATCGGCGGCATGAACTGCCACTCGTGCGAGGGCTTCGACAAGAGCCGGCACGGACTCAAGGAGGTCCGCTCGGCGGTCTGGTGCGACATCGTCTTCATCAATCTTGACGGCCAGGCCGAGCCGTTCGAAGAATACATCGAGCCGGTCATGAAGCGCTGGGAAGGCTTCTGGGGCCGCACCGGTCCCGAGGAGCTCAAGCCGGCGACGGGCGACGGCCAGCTGACGCTGGACGTGCAGTCGAACTGGAAGCTCGCGGTGGAGAACTACTGTGAGTCGTACCACCTGCCCTGGGTGCACCCGGCGCTCAACAGCTATTCACGCCTCGAGGACCACTACATCGTGCTCGACGACGACGGTGACTCCTTCGCCGGCCAGGGCACGCGGGTCTACAATCTCGCCGAGGTCGCCGGCATCACCATGCCGAAGCTGTCGCAGTGGCCGCAGGAGCGCGAGCGCGAAGCGGAATACCTCTCGCTCTACCCGAATGCACTCATCGGGCTGCAGGCCGACCACTTCTTCGTCGTCCTGCTCGAGCCGCTGTCCGAGCAGCACACGCGCGAGCACCTGCGCATCAGCTACGTCGGCGATGCGGCGATCGACGATGAGCACGCGGCGGCGCGCGAGTCGCAGCTGCAGGCCTGGAAGACCGTGTTCGAGGAAGACGTGGCCATGGTCGAGGGCATGCAGCGCGGCCGGGCATCGCCGGGGTACAAGGGCGGCGTGTTCTCGCTCGTGCAGGACATCCCGACCCACCACTTCCACCAGTGGGTCGCCCGCCGGCTGGCCCCGCACGCGGCGCAGCAGGCGGACGCGACCCGGGAGGCCGCATCGGCATGACACAAGCCGCGGCGAACATCGAGCCGCTCTGGCAGAGCTTCATCGGCGGGCGCTGGGTCGAGGGGACCGGGCGCATCCCCGTCGAGGATCCCGGTACCGGCGAGACAATCGCCGAGGTCGCCCTCGCCGGCCGCGACGAGGTCGACGCTGCAGTCCGGGCGGCGTCCGCCTGTCATCGCTCGCGCGCCCTGACCGGCCCGCGCCCCGAGAAACGGCTGGAGATGATGTTCCGCATCGCCGCCGAGATCCGGCGGGTCACGGATCAGGGCGCCGAGGTGCTCTGCCGCGAGTCCGGCAAGGCGCTCGACGACGCGCGCCACGAGTTCGAGGAGGCGGCGCGCTACTTCGAGTACTACGGTGGCATGGCGGACAAGATCGAGGGCCGCTCAATCCCGCTGGGCGACGGCTACGTCGACTGGACCGTGCGCGAGCCGCTCGGCGTGTCGGCCCAGATCGTGCCCTGGAATTTCCCGGTCGCGCTGGCGGCGCGCTCGCTCGCGGCCGCGCTCGCCACCGGCAACACCGTGGTCATCAAGACCCCGGAGCTGACCCCGCTGGCGGCCACGCTCCTCGGCGTGGCCTGCGAGCGCGGCGGTGCGCCGGAAGGCTCGGTCAACATCCTCACGGGCTGGGGCAGCGAGGCCGGCGCCGGGCTGGTCGAGCATCCGCTCGTGGACCAGATCGTGTTCACCGGCTCGGTGCCGACCGGGCGCTCCATCCTGCACGCGGCGGCCGATCGCATCGTCCCGTGCGTGATGGAGCTGGGCGGCAAGTCGGCCGGGATCGTCTATGACGACGCCGATCTCGACACGGTGCTGGCGAGCATCCACAGCGGCATCTTCTTCAACGCCGGCCAGGTCTGCTCGGCGCTGTCGCGCGTGCTCGTGCACGAGTCCATCCACGACGAGCTGGTCGACCGGGCCGTGGAGCTGGCCGAGGGACTGCGCGTCGGCCATGGCCTGGACAATGCCGAGCTCACCCCGTTGATCTCGGCGGAGCAGCGCGATCGCGTCGAGCGGCTGTGCCGCGCCGGCATCGACAGCGGCGCCAGGCCGGCGACCGGCGGGCAGCGCATCGACCGCCCGGGATACTTCATGCAACCCACGGTCTTCACCGACGTGCGGCCCGACATGGAGATCGCGCGCGAGGAGATCTTCGGCCCGGCACTGTCGCTGATGAAGTTCCGCACGATGGAAGAGGCCATCGAGATCGCCAACGGTACCGACTACGGCCTCGTCGCCGGCGTCTTCACGCGCGACCTGGACCGGGCGATGAAGACCTCGCAGCAGCTCGTCGCGGGCCAGGTGTTCGTCAACGAGTGGTTCGCCGGCGGCGTCGAGACGCCCTTCGGCGGCATGCATCGCTCGGGCTATGGGCGCGAGAAAGGGCTCGAGGCGCTGGACAATTACGTCCAGACCAAGAACATCGCCGTGAAGCTCGGCGACTGACCGCGCCCGCGAAGGACAGCGCCCCCCCCTGGAGCCCCGTAGCGCCACCGCGCCGCGGGGCTCCATCGGTTCGGTGCCCGCCGGCGACATCGGCTCTGGCGCCGGCGCCGCGTACGCGACAGACTGTGCGCGTCACCCAGCGGGCCGTACCGATGAGATCCAGGCTGCCGGCGCTGCTCTGGAGCGGCGTTTTCCTCGCTGTGCTCGCATGGTCGGCGGTCGATCCGCGGGACCGCCCCACTTGGTGGCTCGAGGTGCTGCCGGCTCTCGCGGGTGCCGGTGTGCTCGCCGCCACCCGGCGGCACCATCCCCTGACGCCGCTCGCCTACGTCCTCGTGCTGATCCACGCCGTCATCCTGATGATCGGCGGACACTACACCTACGCCGAGGTGCCGCTTGGCGACTGGGTGGCCCAGCTGCTTGACCAGGGACGCAACAACTACGACAAGCTGGGCCATTTCGCGCAGGGCTTCGTGCCCGCGATCCTCGCCCGCGAGGTCCTGCTGCGCTGCCTGGCCGTGCGGCCCGGGGCATGGCTCGTGCTGTTCGTGCTGAGCTTCTGCCTCGCGCTGAGCGCGTTCTACGAGCTGGTCGAGTGGTGGGTCGCCCTGGCATCGGAGCGGGCCGCCGACGCCTTCCTCGCCACCCAGGGCTACGCCTGGGACACCCAGTCCGACATGCTCTGGGCGCTGATCGGAGCAATCGCCGCCCTCGCCTTGCTCTCGCGCGTCCACGACCGCCAGCTCACGCGGCTCCGCCGGCGGCTACTCCGCCCCGCGTCGGTGGCAGACACGGACGTGAATCGGGCCGATTGAATGACTCACGTCAAGCACGCCAATCGAGCCGTGGGTTCGAAATGCTCGGCCACCTTTGCGGCGTCTGCGAAACCCACTTGGCGATGGTCCCGATCGCCCCCCTTGCGCAGGAATCTCGCAGAGCGCGCAGAGAACCCAGAGCAAGCAAGAGTGGCCCGGCGCGCGGAATAGCGAGTCGAACCGGCTTCGTTCGACGCGCGGACGGTGGTTGCTACTCCGCCGGCAGGGGCGCGGCATTGCCGCTGACGCCGGGCACGTGGCCCGCCGGCGTGAGTGCCTCGTTGCCGTTGGCGATGAGCCAGTCGCGCAGCGCGGCACTGCCCGGGTTCAGGGGCTCGTCGCGCGGCCACACGACGTAGAAGCCGTAATGCGACCGGCAGGTTGCCGTCACGGCCTGCACCAGGGCTCCCGAAGCGAGCAGGTGGCCCACGAGGTGACGCCATCCCATGATGATGCCCTGCCCCTCCAGCGCGGCATGGATCGCCAGGGCATAGTCGTTGAGACGCAGGCCGTGTCTCGGCTCCTCGTAGACGATGCCCTGTGCCGCGAACCAGTCGGTCCACGCGGGGCAGGAACGATAGGGCTCCTCAAGGTGAATCAGGGTCGTGGCACGCAGTTGCTCGACATCGTCGATCGGGCCGTTGGCCTCGAGGTAGCCGGGGCTGCATACGGCGAAGGTCTCTTCCGTCTCGAACATGCGTGCCTCGTACTCGCGCCACTCCCCCAGTCCGCGTCGGATGCCCAACGCGATGCCCTCCGCCCGCAGGTCGACGTCCTTCTCGCTCGTCTGCAGGCGTACATCGAGATCCGGCAGGTCCCGTTTCAGCCAGGCCAAACGCGGCAGCATCCAGTACGAGGCGAACGCCGTCGATGCATTCAGCGTGACGTGACCGCCCGCATGGAGCCGGCGCAGGTCCTCGGCGGAACGCGAGATGTACGTCAGGCCCATGGTCACGTCATTGAAAAAGCGCTGGCCGTTCTCGGTCAGCTCGATCCGCCGATGCAGGCGCGTGAACAGGCGCATCCCGAGCTCGGCCTCGAGCCTGCGCACACTGTAGCTGACCGCTGCCTGGGTGACCTCCAGCTCTTCCGCGGCGCGGGTGAAGCTGCCCAGGCGCGCCGCCGCCTCGAAGGCGAACAGCGCGGTCGGAGCAGGCACCTGATCGGACAGCCGTCGCATGAATTCTCCTTTTGTTGCGCAAAAGCGTGGTTGTGGATCACAAAGTACGGATCATCACATAAACTCATGTCACATTGTGAGTTGTCGCGGTCGCCGTGCCCGGGCGACCGGGGCTTTCCCATAAGGAGCGTTTGTCATGAGTGCCGACCCATCCACTGCCGCACGGCGCGGCCGCCGCCAGCGCGGCGGCGCCGCCGCACGGCGCGCCCGGGCCGCGGCCGGCGGCCCCGTAGCACCCGCATACATCACCCGGCGGCTGCGCCCCTACGAGCTGCTGGATACCGCGGAGCTCGACCGCATCGAGGAGGCGGCCGACACCATCCTGGAGGAGGTCGGCATCGAATTCCGCAACGACCCGGAGACCCTGGCGCTGTGGCGGGACGCGGGTGCGGACGTCGACGCCGAGCGCGTGCGCTTCCCGCGGCGCCTGCTGCGGCGGATCATCGGCGCGAGTGCCCCGCGAACGTTCACGCAGCACGCACGCAACCCGGCCCGCTCGGTGATCTTCGGCGGCGAGCACACGATCTTCGCGCCCGCCTACGGCTCGCCGTTCGTAACCGATGCCGATCGCGGCCGCCGCTACGCCTCGATCGAGGACTTCCGCAACCTCGTCAAGCTGGCCTACCTGTCACCGTGGATCCACCACTCCGGCGGAACGGTGTGCGAACCGGTCGACCTGCCGGTGAACAAACGCCACCTGGAGATGGTGTACGCACATCTGCGCTACACCGACAAGCCGTTCCTCGGCTCGATCACCGCCCCCGAGCGCGCCGCCGACAGCATCGAGATGGCCCGCCTGGCCTTCGGCCGGGACTTCGTCGACGAGCACTGTGTCGTGCTCGGCAACGTCAACGCCAACTCGCCGCTGGTGTTCGACGCGATGGCGACGCAGGCACTGCGGACGTACGCGGCGGCGAACCAGGGCACGATCATCCTGCCGTTCATCCTCGGCGGGGCCATGGGCCCGGTCACCGGCGCGGGCGCGGTCGCCCAGGCGCTGGCCGAGACGATGGCCGGAGTGGCTCTGACCCAGCTCGTGCGGCCGGGGGCACCGGCGGTGATGGGCGTGTTTCTGTCATCGATGTCGTTGCGCTCGGGTGCGCCGACCTTCGGCACGCCCGAGCCGGCCCTGGCCTATTTCGTGGTCGGCCAGCTCGCGCGGCGACTGGGGGTGCCGCTGCGCATGGGCGGCTCGCTCACGTCGTCCAAGCTTCCGGATGCCCAGGCCGCCCAGGAGAGCGCGGACACGCTCATGCCGACGCTGCTGGGAGGCTCCAACTACGTGCTGCACGCCGCCGGCTGGCTGGAGAGCGGCCTGAGCGTGGGTTACGAGAAGTTCGTCATCGACGCGGACCGCCTGGGCGCGATGCACACTTTCGCCCAGGGCTTTCGCACGGACGACAATGCCCTTGCTCTGGACGCGTTTCGCGAGGTCGGCCCCGGGCACCACTTTCTCGGCTGCGCGCACACGATGGCCAACTACGAATCGGCGTTCTACCTGGCCGAGCTGTCGGACAACCAGTCGTACGAGCAGTGGAGCGAGGAAGGGTCCAAGGATATCGTCGATCGCGCCAATGCACTGTGGAAGCGGCAGCTGGCCGAGTACGAGGCGCCGCCAATCGATCCGGCGATCGACGAAGCACTGTGCGATTTCGTCGCGCGCAGGAAACGGGACATGGCCGACGCATGGTACTGAGCCCGCGCAGCCGAGCCCCGTGGTACGGTCGGATCATCAGGGCAATCCCGCGGAGATCCCGATGCTGACGATCGACGCCGATACGGTCCACCGGCTGCTCGCCTACCCCGCGCTGATCGACGCGCTCGAGGAGGCACACCGCGGCGAACAGCCGCTGATCGAGCGCGCGCTGCTGCACGGGCCGGATCCCGGGGTGCACGCCGGCGAATCGTTCCTCGTATTGCCCGCCTGGGTCCCCGGGCGGGCGATGGGCGTGAAAATGGCGACGGTGATCCCGCGCAACACGGAACTGGAACCGGCAAAACCGGCAATCCACGCGTCGTACCAACTGTTCGACGGCGACTGCGGGGTGCCCGTCGCAACCATCGACGGCGCCGCCCTGACCCTGCGCAAGACGGCAGCCGATTCGGCGCTGGGTGCGCGCCTGCTCGCCCCGGAGACGGCGGAGACGCTCCTGATGGTGGGCGCGGGCGCGATGGCACCGCACCTGGTGGCCGCACACCGCGCGGCCCGTCCCGGGCTGAAACGCGTGCTCGTCTGGAATCGCAGCGGCGACCGTCGTGACGCGCTGATCGAGGCCCTGCGCGCGGAGGACATCGATGCCGACCCGGTGGGCGAATTGCGCGACGGCGTCGCGGCGGCGGATATCGTGAGCGCCGCGACCGCTTCGATGGAACCGCTGATTCGCGGCGAATGGCTCCATGCGGGCCAGCACATCGACCTGGTGGGCTCGTTCAACCCCAGCATGCGCGAAACGGATGACGAGTGCGTCCGCCGCGCCTCCCTCTTCGTCGACATCCGCCTGAGCACCGTCGAGGCGGCCGGCGACCTCTACCGGCCGATCACCGACGGCGTGATCGGCCCGGACGACGTGCTGGCCGACCTGTTCGAGCAGTGTTCCGGGCGCCACCCGGGACGGACCAGCAGCGAGGAGATCACGCTCTACAAGAACGGTGGCGGAGGACACCTCGACCTGTTCGCCGCCGAACACACATGCCGCGAATACCGCAACGCACCCGCATGAGGCGAGCCGTGTGGAGCCCGCGTAACGCACCAGGCACCAACCCATGAGCCGAGGCCCCTCATGAACCAGCAGCCCTTCCACCACCTGTTCCAGCCGCTGGACCTGCGGCACAAACGACTCAAGAACCGGCTCACGTTCGGCGCCCACACGGCCAACATGTCGGACAACGGCCTGCCTTCCGAGCGCCACCGGGGCTACTACGAGGAGCGCGCCCGCGGCGGCGCCGGCATGATCGTGACCGAGCCGATGCCGGTGCATCCCGCAGCCGTGCTGACGGCGCGCAACTACCGGCCGTGCGACGACGCGGTCATCCCGAAGTTCCGCGAGATCACCGAGGCGGTGAAACAGCACGATACGGTGGTGCTCCAGCAGCTCTATCACGTCGGTGAGCACGGCGACTACGACAATTCCTTCCACGCCAACTGGTCGCCATCGGGCATGCCGTCGTTCCACGACTCCGACGGCAGTCACGCGATGACCGCCGCCGAGATCGAGGAGACACTGCAGTGCTTCGAGGACGCGGCCTGGCGCGCGCGCGAGTCGGGCTTCGACGGCATTGAGCTGTTCGCCACCTACCACGCCCTGATCGACCAGTTCTGGACGCCGTGGTCGAACCGGCGCGACGACCGCTGGGGCGGCTCGTTCGCCAACCGCATGCGCTTCTCGGCGACGCTGATGGACCGCATCCGCAAGCGCTGCGGCGACGACTTCATCATCGGGCTGGCCGTCAACATGCACCCGGAGGTCGAGGTCTCGCTGTCCATCGAGGCAATGCAGGAGATCGTCGCCTGGCACGACGAGCGCGCGCTGATGGACTACATCACCTGCGGCACGGGGTCCTACTTCGATTTCTATCCGCTGATGCCGACGGTGCTCTACGAGGAGAAGCTGGGCGCGCCGTTCGCCGAGGCCCTCAAGCAGGTCACACGGCATGCGAAGGTGCAGTGCGAGAGCCACATCCGCACGCCCGAGAACGCCAACACGGTGCTCGGCGCCGGCCAGGCGGACCTCGTGTCGATCGTGCGCGGCCAGATCGCCGACCCGCATCTCGGCAACAAGGCGAAGGACGGGCGCGATGGCGCGATCCGGCCCTGCCTGTCGTGCAACCAGATGTGCTGGGGCCGGCGCTACCGCGACTACTGGATTTCCTGCCTGGTGAACCCGTCCGCCGGGCGCGAGTTCGAGTGGGGCGGCGATCGCTTCACCGCGGCGCCACGGGCACGCGACCTGCTCGTCGTCGGCGGTGGCCCGGCGGGGCTCGAGGCGGCGCGCGTGGCCGCCGAGCGTGGCCACCGCGTCACGCTCGTCGAGGCCGGCCCTGAGCTCGGCGGCCGCTTCCGTTACGCCGGCCTGCAACCGCGCCGCGGGCAGATCATCGACCTGATCGACTGGTGGACGCGCGAGCTCGACCGGCTCGGCGTCGAGGTCCGCCACAATACGCCGTTCGACGCCGACGACGTGCGTGCTCAGGGGGCCGACGCGGTCGTGCTCGCGACCGGCTCGCTGCCGTCGGAGACGGGCTTTCAGCGCGCGCTGCCCCAGCTCGAACGGCTGCCCGGCATCGAGCGCGGCAATGTCGTGTCGGTGGAGGACGTGATGGGCCGCTCGGCGCGCCCGGGACAGCGCGTCATCGTGCTCGACGACATCGGCCACTGGCACGGAGCGGGCACGGCCTGGCACCTGGCGGAGGCCGGCCACACGGTCACGGTCGTCACGCGCCACCCCACGATCGGCGCCGAACTGGTGCGCACCGCCGCCGATGGGCCGCTGCGGACCCGCCTGCGCCGCCTCGGCGTCACCGAGATCGGCGACGCCGCGATCCGCGAGTGGCACGGCGACGCCGCCGAGGTGGTCGACCTGCTCGGTGGCACGGTCCGCCGCATCGAGGCCGACACGCTGGTCACGGCTACGCCCAACGAGGCCCAGGACTGGCTCGCCGCGGACCTCGCCGACAGCGGCGGCCTCGAGCTGCACGCGATCGGCGACTGCGTGGCGCCGCGGCTCGGGGTGATGGCCATCTACGAGGGCCGCGAGCTCGGGCAGCGGCTGTAGGCCGCACCGGCCGCGCCCGGTACCGTAGCGCACACAACCGGCCCGCGGAGATGATGCGTCTCCGCGGGATTTGCGCTATACGCGGAGGACGCGTCACTGTTCGGCGGGCAATCCCCCGGTGCCCGCCATGACCCGGTAGACCGGACGGCTGCCGGGTCCGCCCGTTGGCCCCGAGCTTGCTAAGGACAAGGGGCCATCGAACGGAAGTGACATGGGCAGGACCGCCCGACGGGCAAACCATGGAGAAAGGACAATGGAACTCGTGATCGCCATGGGGCTGATCGCCGTACTCGCGGCCGTCATGCTCAATGGCCGCATCAAGCACCGGGGCCACGACCAGCAGCGCTGACACCGCCGGCTTGCGCGATGGCGCATGCGGCGACGCATTGCCGGGGCGCCCCGGCAATGCGCGCTCAGAGCACCACGCCGAACTCGAAGGCGACGATGGCCGGTATGTCGATGTCGTACTGCGAAGGGTTCACGACCCTGCGGATACGGCGCGCCGGTGCGCGGTCGTCCGCGCCCGCCTCGGCCGCGAGATTCAGCAGCAGGCGCTTGTCGTAGTACTCGCCCCGCGGGGTCCGCACGAGCAGAACGGCCGGCCGCAGGCGCGTCTCCGGGCTGCTGCCGACGACCACGCCCAGCGCCCCGTTGTCGAGCTCGACCAGGCTGCCGACCGGGAAGATCCCCACGCAGCGGATGAACTCCTGCACCAGCTTCGCACCAAAGCTGCCGCCTGCCTCGTTATAGAACTGCTGGAGCACCTCGTCGGCGGGCCGGGCCCCGCGATAGGGCCGGTCCGACGTCAACGAGTCGTAGGCATTCGCGATGCCGACGATCCGCGCGTGCAGCGGGACCGCCTCGCCCGCCAGTCCCGCCGGATAGCCCGTGCCGTCGACCCGTTCGTGGTGCATGCGGATGATGTCGAGCACCTCGTCGCCGATATCGCCGGCACTCCGGGCCGCCTCGTAGCCATCGGTCGGATGCCGCCGCACGGCGTCCCACTCCTCCGGGTTCAGCGGTCCTGCGCGCGAGAGCAGCTCGGCCGGCAGGTTGACCTTGCCCACGTCGTGCAGCAGCGCACCCAGCCCGATGCACTCGAGCCGATCCCGGTCGAGGCCGAGGTGCATGCCGAAGGCCAGCGCGAGTACGCAGACATTGACGGCGTGCGTGGACAACTGCTCGTCCTTGCTGCCCAGGTTGGTCAGCCACATGGTCGCGCTGGCGTTGCCCGAGACCTGGGTGGCGATATCACCCACGACCACCCGCGCCTCGCGCGAGTTCACGCTGCGCCCGAGGCGGATGTCATCCAGTGCCCGCTGGAAGAAACCGGTCGCGTCGGAACGGTTGGCCGCGGCGGCACTCACCCGCTCCGCGAAGCGGCTGCTGTCGGGGTAGCGCCCGGTGCCGAGACTCGCGCCGATGTCGGGCGCTCCGGTATCGTCCGGTTCTGCGTCGTCGCCGTTCGCCTTCTCCAGCTCGGCATACGCCTCCGCCCGCGAACGCGCCTCCTCCACATAAACGTCATTACAGTACTGGCGCAGGATCGCGAGCTCGTCGTCGGTGCGGATCTCGAAGCCCTGGAACATCAGCGGCAGATCCGTCCACGGACGGTCGAGCTCCGCGACGTAGAGGCCCGTGCGCAGCGCGCTGACGGGCACCCGGGTGAGATAGCGAACGTCGGTCATCGGCGCGAGCACCTCGACAGCGCCACGGGAACCAGCGGTGGGCCGGAGAGTGTCGCGCCCGGCGCCATCGCGGCGTGCGCTGCGGGTTCTCTCATCGGCCTGTACAAGACAGGATACCAGCGAAGGCTCGGCGAGCGGGCGGTACCGGGGACGAGCGGGCGGCACCGCAGATGAGCGGTGCGTGTCAGGCGCCGCCGAGACCGAACTCCTCGGCAACAATCCGCTTGACGTCGACCCCGGCCGAGCCGGGCTCGACCGCGCGCCGAATGCGGTTGGCCGCGGCGCGCTCGCCCCGCGACGCCCGGGCCGCGAGATTGAGCAGCGTGCGCTCGTCGTAGGATTCGCCGGCCGGGCCGCGCACGAGCACGATCGTGGGCTGGAGCCGTGCTTCCGGCCGCGAGGCGACGACGACCCCGAGCGCGCCGTTGTCGAGCTCCACAAGGCTGCCGACGGGGAAAATGCCGACGCAGCGGATGAATTCCTGCACGAGATCCAGGCCGAACATGTCCGGCGCCTTGTTGTACATGCCCTGCAGGACACGATCGGGCGGCGAGCCGCGCTGGTAGGTGCGGTCACTGGTCATGGCGTCGTAGGAATCGACGAGCCCGGCGATCAGCACGTGCAGGGGCAGCTCGTCGCCTTGAAGTCCCGCGGGATAGCCCTGCCCGGAAATCCGCTCGTGGTGATAGCGAATCACCTCCAGCGCCTCGCGCGAAATCGAGCCGCTGTCGCGGATGATCCGGTAGCCGTCCTCCGGGTGGCGCTTGACGATCTCGAACTCGTCGGCGGTGAGCGGGCCGGGCTTGTTGAGCACTTCGTCCGGCGTCATGGTCTTGCCGACGTCATGCAGCAGGGCACCGACGCCGAGTCGCTTGAGCGCCTCGGTGTCCAGACCCATGTGGCGCCCGAGCGTGAGGGCGAAGACGCACACGTTCACGCAGTGGATCGAGGTGTACTCGTCGCGGTCCTTGAGGTTCGTCAGCCACAGGGCCGCGCTGGCGTCCTCGGACACCATGTGGACGAGATCCTCGATGTACTCGCGCGCGCCCTGCACATCGACCATGCGGCCGAGGCGCGAGTCGCTCATCGCGCTGTCGACGAGTCGCCGCGCTTCGCGCCGGCTCTCGTCCGCCTTCTCGATCAGGGGAACGAAGCGCTCGGCGTCGGGGTAGCGGGCGTCTCCGAATGCGTTCGGTTTCGCAGGCTTGCGCCGCTGGCCACGGGCGCTCGGCTCGGCGTCATTTTCGGCCCGGGGCCGCGCCGGCACCGCCTGCTCGCTGTTGCGTGCGAGCATCTGGCGCATCGCCGCCACGGCATCGCTGCGCGAGCGCTGCACGTCCACGTAGACGTGGCGGCACTGCTCGCGCAGCGTGGCCAGATCCTCCTCCGCCTGGAGCTCGAAGCCCTGGAACAGGAACGGCGTCTCCACCCACGGCCGATCGAGATCGGAAACGTACAGGCCGAGATGCAGTGCCTCGACCGGAATGCAGGCTTTGTTCTCTTGCGTTTCCACGATCCGGGTCGAATCCCTCTGGCGACGGACGGCCCGGCACGGAGAAACGCAGACGGGCCGCCGTACGGGCACGCAACTTCTGCGCCACCAAGGCGGTCGGGGGCGTCGGCGCCGGGCGTGCCGCGAGCGTCTCAGGCAGCGCCGAGGCCGAACTCCGCCGCGACGATCGAGGCGACGTCGATCGCGACGCTGGCGGGATTGACTGCGCGCCGTATGCGCCGGCGGCTGATCTCGCCGTGCTGCTGCGCCGCTGCCGCCAGGTTGAGCAGGATGCGCTTGCGGAACGGCTCGCCATCGGGCGCGCGCACCATCAGCACCACCGGCCACAGCCCGCCGCCCGGGCGCGCGCCGACTACGACACCCACCGCATCGTTGTCGAGCTCCACCGCGCTGCCCACGGGAAAGATACCGAGGCAGCGGATGAACTCCTGGACCAGGTCGACGCCGAACGCGTTGGGCGCGTCGCGGTAGAGGTCATGGAGCGCCTTGTCCGGCGCCCGGGCATCGCGATAGGCACGGTCGCTCGTCATGGCGTCGTAGGTGTCCGCGAGGCCGGCGATGCGCACGTGCCGGGGAATGTCGTCGCCGGCGAGCCCGCTGGGATAGCCCTGCCCGCTCAGGCGCTCGTGGTGCAGTCGAATGATCTCGAGCGCCTCGGTGGGTACCGTGCCGCTGCGGGCAACGATGTCGTGGCCGTCCTGGGCGTGCCGCTTGACGATCTCGAACTCCGCCGCGGTCAGGGGGCCGGGTTTGTCGAGCAGATCCGGCGGTGTGCGAACCTTGCCCACGTCATGCAACAGGGCGCCGAGGCCCAGGCGTTCGAGCAGCTTGCGCTCAAGCCCGAGGTGCACCCCGAGTGCGAGCGTGAGCACGCACACGTTGACCGAGTGGATCGCGGTGTACTCGTGGCGATTGCGCAGGTTGGTCAGCCACAGCGCGGCGCTGGCGTCCTCGACGACGACATCCATGACGCTCTCGACCGCCGCGCGGGTCTTCGGCAGGTCGACCAGCCGTCCCATCCGGACCTGTTCGAGGGCGTCCTCGACGGCGCGCCGCATCTGGCGGCGGCGCACGAACGCGGCGCGCACGAGTGTGCCGAAGCGCTTGCGATCGGGATAAAGGCGGTCCTCGGACAGGACGCCGGCGCTCTTGCGCCGCTCGCGCTCGCCCGGCCCCTCGACCGCGGCCTCCGTCGCCGCGTTCGGCGCCGAGACCGGCTCCGGCAGATCATCGCCCCGCTGGGCCAGGTCGGCGCGCAGCGACTCCATCGCGGCCGCGTCGGATCGCTCCGCCTCGATGACCACCACGCGGCAGTACTCGCGCAGCGTGCGCAGTTCCTCGTCGCTGACGATGCGGAACCCCTGGAACAGAAACGGCGTTTCGATCCAGGGCCGATCGAGCTCGCTGACGTACAGGCCCCAGCGCAGGAGATCCACCGGAACCGTTGTCTTGGCGCTGTCCTCGCCCATGCGCTCGATCCGTCAGATGCCGGGTGTCGCCACAAGGCATCCCGGTGCGGCGCTGCCGCCCCGGGGCCGCTGACTGTGACGCCGGGATCGGCATGCAAGTTCTGCACCGCGCCCTGCCCGCCGGCGCCGCTGCCGGATGGGCGCGGACAGTCAATCGTGGCGGCGCATGGTGACGTTGAACGTCACGTGTTCTCGACAGGTGTCGACGCCTCATCGACGACCGGACCCGGGCGGCGGGGCGCGGCCGCTCAGCCGCCGGCGCCACCCGCGCAGATGCCGAACTCGCGCGCGATCAAGCGGCCGACGTCGACGTTGGCCTCGCGCCGGTCGAGCGTGCGGCTGACGCGCGGCGGCCGGCCGCCGTGATCCGCCTCGTTCGCCGCGGCCAGGTTGACCAGGCGGCGCTCGCGCACCGGCGTGCCCGTGGGCGTGCGCAGCAGCATGACCGTGGGCCAGACACCTGCACCCGGGCGACTGCCGACGACGATGGCCACGGCGCCGTCGTTCATGCGCACGAGGGTGCCGACCGGATACGTCCCGAGAAAGCGGATGAAGGCCTCGACCAGCTCGGCGCCGAACGTGTCGGCGGCACTGCGGTACAGGGTCTGCAGCGCCTCGTCCGGGCGCAGCGCGGCACGATGGGGACGCCGACGGATCATCGCGTCGTAACTGTCCGCCAGGCCCGCGATCAGGGCCTGGCGCGGAATCTCGTCGCCGCCCAGGCCGCGCGGATAGCCGCGCCCGCTGCGGCGCTCGTGATGCTGGCGCACGATATCGACCACCTCCGCCGGCATGCCATGGGCCTCGAGCAGATCGCAGCCGAGGGTGACGTGGCTCTGGACGACGGCGAACTCTGTCCGCGACAGGCTCCTGGGCTTGGCGAGCAGCGCGCGCGGCAGCTTCACCTTGCCGACGTCCATCAGCAGGGTCCCCATGCCGAGGCGCTGCAGCGCCTCCTGTTCCATGCCCAGCGTCGCCCCGAAGGCGAGTGCGAGCACACAGGCGTTCATGCAGTGCGTTACCGCGTAGCCCTCCTGCTGGCGCAACTGCGTCAGCCACAGGGCGGCGGTCGGATCGGCACGGACCTCGTCGAGCAGCGCGGAAATGGCGGCGCGGGCCGGCGCCGGGTCGAGGGGGCGCCCGGACTGGATGCGCCGCAACGCATCCACGAGTGCCTTCTGCGCTTCCTGGCGCACGGCGGCCGCGCGTTGCACCTGGGCACCGAAGCGCCTGCGGTCGGGATACTGCACGGGCTCGAACAGCGCGCCGGCGACGGGCGCCGCTCGAGCGGATGCACCAGCGGGCGCTCCGTCGATCGAAGCGCCCGCCTCGGAGGCTCCCACGCCGAGCTGCGCCGGCGTGAGCGGACGCCGCCCGCCGCGGGCGAGCACGGCCTCGACCGCCTGCGGATCCGACAGGGCGAGATCGACGCGAACCGTGCGGCAGTAGGCGCGCAGCACCTCGAGCTCGGTCGCGCCGGTGACCCGGAACCCCTGGAATACGAAGGGTGTCTCGACCCATGGCCGGTCGAGTGCCTGGACATGAAGCCCCGGTCGCAACAAGTCGACCGGGATCGAGACCTGCTGATCTGCAGCGGTCATGACGGGAGCTCCCAACGCGTTGCACCAACCGCGCCGGCGGCCTCCCCTGACCGCCAGCCAAACGAATGCCGAACGCCTAGCCCGGCCGGCGCGACGGCCCCCCGCGCGCCCGGACGGATCGGGCAGCCGCTCGATGCCGCTCTCCACCCCGACTGGAAACAGCCACAAGAGGATAGCACGGCGCGACACGGACGCGCTCGCCGCAGCGTCAGATCAGCGCAACCACCAGGCGTACCGGTCCGTGCGCGCCGAGCTGAAGGGTCTGCTCGATATCCGCCGAGCGCGACGGGCCCGTGATCCAGTTGACGCTGCGCGGCACGGCACCGCGCTCGCGCAGTCGGCCCCATGCCTCCTCATAGCTGCCGACGAGCGCGCTGCCGGCCACCGCGACGACGTGCACGTCCGGCAGGAAATTCAGGGTAACCGGGCTGTCGGGCCCGGAAGCCAGTACGAGCGTTCCGGTCTCGGCCACGCCGCACAGCGCCCGGCTGACGCAGATGCGGTCGTCGGCGCGCCCGGCGCGCGCCTCGGCCTCGAGGCCTGCCGCGTTCCAGTCGAGACCGGCCACGGCGGGCGCCACGGCCACGCGGAGCGCGAGCCCGTGCTCGCGGCAGAGCGCGGCCACACTGGCCGGCACTTCGGCCTCCGAGTCGAGCTCGAGCACATCCGCGGCAGCATTGCGCGCCATGTCGATGAAACGCTGGCGCAGCACCGCCGGCGAGCCGGTCGCACGTTCGGGGAGCGGCCCGGCCGGGCGCGAGCGCAGACGCGCGTCGGCATGTTCCGGGCCCTCCGCGCCACGCGCCAGGCGGGCGCGGATATTGCCGAGGATGTGGTCGCGCGCGCTCATCGCCCTCCCTCGCGAGCCCGATCGGCCCGCGTGGCGCGCCACTGATCGGTGAAGGTGCGGCCGGCCGGCGCCGCCATGTCGCGCGTGCGCGTCCAGCCGCCGGCGAGGGGCAGCGTACGCAGGCGCCCGCGACGGCCGCCGAGCAGGCGCAGCACGCGGGCACCGGCACGCGCGCAGGCGCGGTACACGCCCGGCCGCCGTGCCACCCAGGCCCAGGCACGCAGCCCCCAGCGCGCGGCAGCGGGTTGGTAACCGCCCTCGTACTCCCGCTCGCGCCAGTGGCGCATGAGGTCGGGCAGCGGAATGCGCACCGGGCACACTTCGGCGCAACGCCCGCAGAACGTGCTCGCGTTGGGCAGGGCGCCTGAACGCTCGATACCGACCATCTGCGGTGTAAGCACGGCCCCCATCGGCCCCGGGTAGACCCAGCCGTAGGCGTGCCCGCCCACGGCACCATAGACCGGGCAATGGTTCATGCAGGCGCCGCAGCGGATGCAGCGCAGCATCGGCTGGAGCTCGTCGCCGACCATGTCCGAGCGGCCGTTGTCGAGCAGCACGACGTGGAACTCGTCGGGGCCATCCGGATCGTCGGCGCGTTTCGGGCCGGTCGAGAAGGTGGTGTAGACCGTGATGTCCTGGCCCGTGGCGGAGCGCGACAGCAGCCGCAGCAGGCTGGTCGCGTCCTCCAGCGTGGGCACGATCTTGTCGATGCCCGCCACCACGACATGCACGCGCGGCAGGCACTGCGTCAGGTCGCCGTTGCCCTCGTTGGTCACGATCACCGTGCTGCCGGTCTCGGCGATGCAGAAGTTCGCACCGGTGATGCCGACGTC
>Ga0102944_1000990_pt1 | contig 20157 bp, 19 predicted proteins | sample SalPonD_shore_MG_FD_78172 | JGI IMG/M metagenome (GOLD analysis project Ga0102944, IMG submission 78172) | Salt pond soil microbial communities from South San Francisco under conditions of wetland restoration - Salt Pond MetaG... | ecosystem: Environmental > Aquatic > Marine > Intertidal zone >...
GGCCATCTGCGGCGTTGCGCACTGCTCGCTCCCTCACCTATCTACCTGATATGCATCAGTCGCTGCGCGGTGTGCGCCTTGCATATGGCCTCCTCGCGACGTTTTTCAACGCCCTGCTAGGCCCGGCTACTCCGCCGCCAGCGGCTCGCCCCGCTCCAGGCGGCCGCGCGCCTCGCCGACCAGGCCCATGCCCTGGCGCATGAGCAGCCGCTTGAGCGGGCCCGCGCGGTCCACCAGGTTCATGCCCAGGCCGCGCAGCGTCCCGAGGGCCTCGCTGTCGCCGCCGAACAGGCGGTGGAAGCCGTCGGTGTAGGCGGACACCAGCAGGTTGTCGGGCATGCGCCGGCGCTGGTAGCGGCCCAGCACCGCCTCGCCACCCCAGTCCTCGCCGGCCAGGTGGGCGTCGGCCACCACCTCCGCCAGCACCGCGGCGTCGCGCAGCCCGAGGTTCAATCCCAGCCCGGCCAGGGGGTGGACGGCGTGGGCCGCGTCGCCCGCCAGCGCCACGCGGCCGCGCGCGTAGCCGCGCGCGTGCTGCAGGCGTAGCGGGAAGGCGCCGCGCGGCCCGGCCGTCTCCAGCGTGCCCAGCTCGGGCCCGAAGGCCGCCTGCAGGCGGGCCGCGAAGGCGGCGTCATCCAGGTCCAGCAGTCCCTCGGCGCGCGCCGTGGGCAGCGACCACACCAGCGAGCAGCGCCCCTGGGGCAGCGGCAGCAGCGCCAGCGGCCCGCCGCGCAGGAAGCGCTGGAAGGCGCGCCCGCGGTGTGGGCGCTGCGGCCGGATCTCCGCCACCAGGCCGCTTTGCCGATAGTCCCAGCCCGCGGTCTCGATGCCGGCGCGGTTGCGTACCGCCGAGTCGCGGCCGTCGGCGGCCACCAGCAGCGGCGCCGCGAGCGTCCGCTCGCCGGTCTCGTCCGCCACCCGCAGGACCGCCCGTTCCTCGCCCTGCTCCAGGGCACTCCAGCGCGCCGGGCACAGCCAGTCCACGTTGGCGGCCGCGGCGCTGGCCGCCTGCAGCGCCGCGGCGATGGCGCCGTTGGGGGCCAGCGCGCCGAGGGCCTCCAGCCCCACCTCGCCGGCCTCGAAGCCCACGCCCCCGGCACGGTCGCCGTCCCAGACGGTCATGGCGCGGATCGGCTCGGTGTCGGCGGCACGCACCGCCTGCCATACCCCGAGCCCCTGGAGGATGCGCACCGAGCCGGCGGTGAGGGCGCTCACCCGGCGGCCGTCGCTGGCCGGCTGCTGCTCGCGCGGACGGGCCTCCACCACGGCCACGCGCAGCGGCGTCGGCGCCAGCGCCGCGGCCACCGCCGCGCCCACCATGCCGCCGCCCACCACGATCAGGTCGTAGGCCGCCGCCTGCGAAGTCGGTTCGCTCATGGCCCTGTCCTCCCGCGCTGCGCGGCCGGCAGCGCGGGCGCGCCCCGGCCCAGGCCCATGGCCTGGCTCATGAGGGCCCGCTTGAGCGGGCCGCTGCGCTCGACCAGGCCCAGGCCCAGCTGGCGGAGACCCGCCGCCGGGCCCCAGTCGTTGGCGAACAGGCCGGTGAGCCCCTCGGTGAAAGCCACCACCCGCGCGGTGTCGGCGCGGCGGGCGCGCTGGTAGCGGGCCAGCACCGCCGGATTGCCGGGGTCCCAGCCGCGGCCCGCGGCCCGGCCGGTCTCGCGGGCGAGGGCGGCAACGTCGCGCAGGCCGAGGTTGAAGCCCTGTCCCGCCACCGGGTGCACCAGGTGGGCGGCGTTGCCCACCAGGGCGGTGCGGCGGGCGGTGAAGCGCCGCGCCAGGCGCAGCGACAGCGGGAATGCCGCGCGCCGGCCCACGCCCCGCAGCTCGCCCAGGGCCGGGCCGAAACGGGCGCGCAGGTGCGCCAGGAAGGCGCGCTCGTCCCACTCCAGGGCCTCGGCCGCCGCCGTGGGCGCCAGGGTCCAGACGATGGAAGCCTGCCGCCCGCCCACGGGCAGGAAGGCCAGCGGGCCCTCGGGCAGGAAGCGCTCGAAGGCGCGGCCGCTCAGGTCGCGCTCGGCCTCTACCGTGGCCACCACGGCATAGCGGTTGTGGTGCCGGCCGCGGCTGGGGATGCCCGCGGCCTCGCGGATGACCGAATGCTCGGAATCGGCGCCCACCACCAGGCGGGCGCTCAGCGCCTTGCCGGCGCCCGCGCCCTCCAGGGCGAGGCGGACACCGCCTCCGTCGTGCTCCATCCCCGCCACCCCCGCGGGGGCGCGCACGGCGATCCCCGCCGCCGCGCGCACCGCCTGCCACGCGGCGCCGACGATGGCCCGGTTGGGAACCACGTGGCCCAGGGCTGCCACCCCCGCCTCCTCGCGGTCGAGCAGCACCCGTCCGGCGCGCTCACCGTCGGTGACCTCGATGGTCTCGATGGCGCCCGGCTCCGCGGCCGCCAGGGCGGACCACAGTCCGAGCTCGTCCAGGATGCGGCGGGAGCCCTCGTTGATGGCGCTCACCCGTTCCGGATCGCCGGGCTCGCCCCAACCGGCCGGGGGCTGGCCGCGCTCGATCAGCGCCACCGACAGCCCCTGGCGATGCAGGGCGAGGGCGGCCGCCGCGCCCGCCATGCCGCCACCAACCACTGCCGCGTCGAAGGTTTCGCTCACCGGCCCTCTCCTGTCTGGAACCCGCCGTCCTGGCCTGCGGCCATTCTACCGCGCACCCGCCCTCGGGATAGCAGGGGCCGTCGGCGCACTCTAAGAGGTATGGGATGCGCCGTCATCCGTCCCGCCAACCGTCAAGGAGGGCCATCATGGCCATCAATGAGCACTGGGGTACCGGCTTCGAGGTCAATCGCGATCCCAACGCCGGGGTCCGACGCGACACCGTGCCCGGGGAAGCGCCGGGCTGGACCCGGCCCACGGGGCGGGTCGGCGCCCATTCGGCGGAGGTCCACGAGAACCGATCGCTGACCCATGAGCTGCACATCGGCGGCATCCTGGGGCTGGGCGGCACCCACCTGCATGTGCCGCACGGCACCGAGATCCACTTCCTGGACGGCCGCCGGGGCCGGCTGGAGGACATCCGCGAGGGCGACACCGTGGCCGCCATCTACCACGAGGTGGAGCACCGCCCCTTCGAGGTTGCCGACGAGCGCGGCCCGGAGAAGCGCTTCGAGGCCATGCATCTGGTGGTGGTGCCCCGGACCCGCGGACCCAACGGCGACTCCGTCTAGAGCGCCCCGGGGACCAGCTCGTCGAGGGAGCGCACCGTTCGGTGCGCCCCCTCCGGCGTCGCGCCGTCCGGCGCCAGGCCGACCACCCGCAGGCCGGCGCCGCGGGCGCTGGCCGCCCCCGCGGGGGTGTCCTCGATGGCCACGCAGGCCCCCGCGTCCAGCGGGCGCCCCAGCTCGGCGCCCAGGCGCTCCACCGCCAGCCGGTAGCTGGCGGGGTCCGGCTTGCTGCGGGCCACATCCTCGGCCGAGACCACGCTCCGGAAGGCCCCGGCGATCCCCAGCCGCTCCAGGGTGGGCACGATCTCGCCGCGCAGGGCGCCGCTGCACACCGCCAGGGGATAGGCCGCCGCCAGACGCCGGACGCAGTCCACCGCGCCCGGGACCGGATCCAGGCCCGCCGCCATCTCCGTCTCGAAGGCGTCGTGCTTGGCGGCGATCAGCCGCTCCAGGTCGTCGTCGCCCAGCTCCCGGCCGCCTTCCCGGAAGGCCTCGCGGAAGCCGTCGCGGTCGTCGAAGCCGATGTAGTGCGCCAGGTAGCGCTGCCAGGAATAGCCCAGGCCCAGCGGCTCCAGCACCGCCTGGAAGGCCCGGTAATGGGCCGGCTCGCTGTCGACGATGACGCCGTCGAAATCGAAGATGACCGCCTGCGGTGCGCCGGACATGGGTCCCCCGGAGGTTTGCGGTAGCGGCGCATCCTACCAGGGTTGACCGGCCCGCGGGACGGGCGGCCGGTTCAGCGGATCCCTTCAGATCACCTTGGAGTAGCGCTGGGCCCCCTCCCGGGCGCGCAGGTAGGCGTCGAACACCATGGCCACGTTGCGGATCAGCAGCCGCCCGCGCGGGGTCACGCGCAGGCCCCGGTCATCCATCTCCAGCAGGCCGTCGGCGGCCATCTCCTCCAGGTCCGCCAGCTCGGCGGCGAAGTGCTCCCGGAAATCGATGCCCCAGCCTGCCTCCACCTGGCCGAAGTCCAGGGCGAAGTCGCACATGAGGCGGGTGATCACGCTCCGGCGCAGGCGGTCCTCACTGGTCAAGGCATAGCCCCGGAACACCGGCAGCTCGCCGGCGTCCAGCGCGGCGTAGTAGTCGTCGAGGCCGCGCACGTTCTGGCTGTAGGTGGCGTCCACGCTGCCGATGGCGGTCACCCCCATGGCCACCAGGTCGCAGTCGGCGTGGGTGGAATACCCCTGGAAGTTGCGGTGGAGCAGCCCTTCGCGCTGGGCTACGGCAAGCTCATCGTCGGGCAGGGCGAAGTGGTCCATGCCGATGTAGACGTAGCCGGCCTCGGTCAGGCGCTCGATGGTGCGGGCCAGGATGGCCAGCTTCTCCGACGCATCGGGCAGGTCCGCCTCATTGATGCGGCGCTGCGGCGGGAACAGGTCGGGCAGGTGGGCGTAGTTGAACACCGCCAGGCGATCGGGGCGGGCCTCCAGCACGGCATCCAGGGTGGCGGTGAAGGTGCCCAGGTCCTGGTGCGGCAGGCCGTACATCAGATCCAGCGACAGCGAGTGGAAGGCGTTGGCGCGCGCGGCTTCCAGCACGGCGAAGGTCACCTCCGCCGGCTGGATGCGGTTGACCGCCTCCTGCACCTTCGGGTCGAAGTCCTGCACCCCCACCGACAGGCGGTTGAAGCCCATCTCGCGCAGGGCGGCGATGGTATCCGGCCCGGCCGCCCGCGGGTCCACCTCGATGCCGTACTCCCCGGAATCGTCCTCGCGCAGGCGGAAGTGCTCGCCGGTCTTGGCCATGAGCGCCCGCATCTGCTCGATGTCCAGAAAGGTCGGGGTGCCGCCGCCCCAGTGCAGCTGGTCCACGGTGCGATCAGGATCGAACAGCGCCCCCTGCAGCTCGATCTCGCGGAACAGGTAGTCGAGGTAGGTCGCGGCCTTGGCGCGGTTCCTGGTGGCGATCTTGTTGCAGGCGCAGTAGAAGCAGAGGGTGTCGCAGAACGGGATGTGGGCGTACAGCGACAGCCCCCGGCGCGGCTCGGCGGCGTTGCTCGCCGCGGCGCCGGCGCGGTAGGCGTCCGCGCCGAAGTCCTCGCGGAACTGCGGCGCGGTGGGGTAGGAGGTGTAGCGCGGCCCGCTCTTGTCGTACTTGCGGATCAGTTCCAGGTCGAATTCGGTGCGCTGCTCCGGCATGGCCCCTCTCCCGGCGGCGGGCAAAACACTTACCCATTATAAGGTTTTTAGCTCGGACTGCGAGGGGCGGCGGGGGTTCCCGCGGTATCCGGCCCGGCCGGGGCTAGCGGCGGCTGAGGTCGTGCACCGCCTGCACCAGGGCCTCGGCATGGGCCGGCTCCACGTCCGGGTTGACGCCGTGGCCGAGGTTGAACACGTGCCCCGGCTCCGGCCCGAAGGCGTCCAGGGTGCGCGCCACCTCGCGCTCGATGCGCTCGGGCCGGGCGTAGAGGATGGCCGGGTCCAGATTGCCCTGCAGTGCGACGCGGCCACCCACCCGCCGGCGGGCCTCGGCAGGGTCGGTCTGCCAGTCCAGGCCGAGCACGTCGGCGCCGGTGTCGGCCAGGTCCTCCAGCCAGGCGCCGCCGCCCTTGGTGAACAGGATAACCGGCACGCGCTCGCCGTCATTGACCAGGCTCAAGCCGTTCACGATGCGGCGCAGGTAGGCCAGGCTGAGCTCGCGGTAGGCCGGCGGCGTGAGCACCCCGCCCCAGGTGTCGAACACCTGCACCGCCTGGGCGCCGGCGGCGATCTGGGCATTGAGGTAGTCGGTCACCGCCCGCGCCAGCTTGTCCAGCAGGCGGTGCAGCACCGCCGGCTCGTCATAGGCCATTTTCTTGATGATGCCGTAGGTCTTGGACGAGCTGCCCTCCACCATGTAGGTGGCCAGGGTCCAGGGCGAGCCGGCGAAGCCGATGAGCGGCACGCGGTTGTTCAGGGCCTTGCGCACCGAGCTCACGGCGTCGGTGACGTAGCGCAGCTCGTCCCCCGGATCGGGGATGGGCAGCTTGTCGACGTCGGCCTCGCTGCGCACCGGGTTGTCCATCACCGGGCCCTCCCCCTTCGCGAAGCGCAGGCCGCAGTCCATGGCGGCGGGGACGGTGAGGATGTCCGAAAACAGGATGGCGGCGTCCACGCCCAGGCGGTCCACCGGCTGCAGGGTCACCTCGGTGGCCAGCTCGGTGTTGCGGCACAGGCTCATGAAGTCCCCGGCCTTTTCCCGGACGGCGCGGTACTCCGGCAGGTAGCGCCCGGCCTGGCGCATGAGCCACACCGGGGTGTGCTCGGTGGGCTCGCGCCGGCAGGCGCGCAGGAAGGTGTCGTTATCGGGTCGGGTCATGCGGTCCTCCGGCGGACAAGGGCGGCCCGGCTAGAAATAGCGGTACCACACGTAGACCGTGGCGATGGCCACCTGCAGCAGCATCATCGGGAAGGCGATCAACAGGAAGGGCAGGAAACGGATGGGGTGACCCGCCCGCTCCGCAAAGCCCGCGGTAATCAGGTTGGCCGAGGCGCCGATGAGCGAGCCGTTGCCGCCCAGGCAGGCGCCCAGCGCCAGCGACCACCAGATGGCCGTGGTCGGTGCGCCCTGCAGGCCGGCCTCCTGGAAGGCCGGCAGCATGGACTTGATCATGGGGATGAGGGTGGCCACGAACGGGATGTTGTCCACCACCGCCGAGGCCACCGCCGAGACCCACATCACCGCCATGGAGGCGGCGAAGAAGTCGCCGCCGGTAGCCTCCTGCACCGCTCCGGCCAGCACGTCCAGCAGGCCCACGTGCTCGATGGCCGTGACCAGCATGAACAGGCCCACGAAGAAGAAGATGGTCACCCATTCCACGTCCGCGAACACCGAGTGCACCCGCTCGCTCGCCTCGTCGGGGGACAGGCCCGCGGTGTAGAGCAGCAGCAGCAGGGCGGCGCCCGACATGGCCACGGTGGCTGGCTGCAGCCCCAGCTGGTGGTGGGCGACGAAGCCCACCACCACCAGGCTGATGACGGTCAGCGAGCGCTTGAGCAGGCTCGCGTCGCTGATGGCCTCGTTCTCCTTGAACGCCATCACCCGCTGCATGCCTTCCCGGCTCGCCCCCATGTGGCGGCCGTAGATGAGGTACAGGGGCACCAGGGTGGCGACGAAGATGACCGGGATGATGGGCCCCAGATTGAACAGGAAGTCGTTGAAGGTGAGGCTGGTCTGGGTGCCGATCATGATGTTGGGCGGGTCGCCGATGAGGGTGGCGGTGCCGCCCACGTTGGAGGCCATGATCAGGGCCAGCAGGATGGGGTAGGGGTTGACCTCCAGCTCGTCGGCGATGAGCAGGGCCACCGGCACGATCAGCAGGACCGTGGTGACGTTGTCCAGCAGCGCCGACAGCAGCGCCGTCACCACCGACAGCGTCACCAGGATGCCCCAGGGCCGACCCCCGGACCACTTGGCCGCCTTGATGGCGAGGTACTGGAACACCCCGCTCTCGCGACTGATGGCCACGATCACCATCATCCCCGTGAGCAGGCCGATGGTGTTGAAGTCGATGCCGGCCACCGCCGTGGCCTGCGGCAGGATCCCCAGGATGATCAGCAGCCCCGCGCCGAGCAGGGCGACCACCGCGCGGTTGATGCGCTCGGTCATGATCACCGCGTAGCTGAGCACGAACAGGGCGGTGGCGGTCCAGAAGGGGTCCAGGCCGAACAGGGGGCTTGCGGCGGCTTCGTGGCCGCCACCGTGGGGGGCTTGCATGCGGCGGGGTTCCTTTCGCTGCCGTGGTGAGCGGCTTCCTGGTATCCCGGTGCCGACGGGCTAGTCGCGGCCGCAGACGTCCTGGTAGATGTGGCGCAGGATCTCCCACTCGGAGACCAGGCCGAGGAGCTGCCCCTGGCCGTCCACCACGGCCACGTGCTGGGCCTCCTTGGTGTCCTCCTTGAGGAGCTTGGTGGCCACCGCGAACAGGGCGGTGTCCTGGCGGACCGTGCGGAAACGGGTGAGCATCATGTCGCGCACCCGCTTGTCGCCCTCCTCGCAGGCCCGCCGGGCCACCTGCTCCAGGTCCGGGGCGAAGGAGACGTCGCCCATCTCCTCCTCCAGCAGGTAGCCGGGCAGGGCCTGCCGGATCAGGTGGCGCAGGTTGAGCATGCCCACGATCCGGCCGTTCTCGGTGACCGGGGCCTCGAACAGCCGGCCCGACCAGAAATCCTCCAGGGCGTCCCGGACCCGGGTCTCCGGATCCAGCGTCCGGATCTCGGTGGTCATCACGTCGCTTGCCAGCATGGCCTTCTCCCGCCGCCGGAGCTCTGTATTTCCCCGCGCACCGCGGGATTTTACACAAAAAAGGGCGCTTTCGCGCCCTGGGTTCGGCACGGCTCGTCGAGCCGGTTCGGCAAATGGCCTTCGGGGCCGCCGACGGCCCCCTTCAGTCGGCGGAACCGTTGCGGGGACTCAGGCGCCGCCGCATGAACTCCATCTGCTGCTTGATGTAGAGGCGCTCGCGCTTGAGCCGGCTCAGCTCCAGGTCCTCGACGTGGCCGCGGCCGTCCTCGATGCCGTCGATCTGCTCATCGAGGCTGCGGTGGCGCTCCAGGAGGGAGTGGAACCGGCCATTCTCCTGGGCCAGTTGCTGATCCAGCTGCTCGACGTCATTCGCCATGGTGACCCTCCTCACTGGCGGTAGGGGCGTGGGCGGCCGCCCGGTCCTCCTCGCCGCGGCCGGCGGCCGGGCCCTCGGCGGGCCCCGGCCGTTCATGGAGAAGGCGCAGGCGGCGTACCTCCTCGGTCAGGGTGCGGTTGGTCCGCACCAGCTGCAAGACCAGAAACGGCAGGGTGATCCAGAGGATGAAAAGCGCCAGCAGGGCCAGCCCCATGAGGAGGGCCAGGCCGTTGCCGACGCCGTTCAGGAAGTCGTGAAGCATGGGCAGCTCGATCCGGTTGGCGGTGGCGGCGGGCCCGCCGCGGCGGGGTCCGTGGCCGGCACCGGCGCGCCGGACACGGCCCCATCATAGCCCGGGCCTCAGGGTCTTTGGTAGGGATTGAAGATGCGCTCATGCTCGCCGATGGCGAAGCGATCGGTCATGCCCGCGATGTAGTCGGCCACCACCACCGCGCGGCCGGCGCGGCCCCGCTCCGCCTCCTGCCGCTGGGCCCGGTGGCGGAAGTCGGTGGGCAGGATCACCGGGTCCTCCAGGAAGGCCCCGAACAGGTCCTCGATCACCTTGCCGCCCTTCACCGCCATGCGCATGACCCGGTAGTGGCGGTACAGCTCCCGGTGCAGGAAGCGCTTGAGCTCGCGGTTGGCCCCGGCCATCTCCGGCGAAAACGCCACCAGGGGCTCGCCGGCCGCGCGCACATCGTCCGGGGATGCGCACCCGGCGCGCTCCAGGTTGGCGCGGGTGGTGGTCACCAGGTCGGCCACCTGGCGATCGATGAGCCTGCGGATGGTCTCGTGCACCGCCCGGCGGTCGGTGGCCAGCGCCGGATAGGCGGTCTCGACTTCCTCGTAGGCCGCCCGGAACAGGGGCACCTCCGCGCACAGCTGGTTGCGGGTGATCAGCCCGGAGCGCAGGCCGTCGTCGATGTCATGATTGTTGTAGGCGATCTCGTCGGCGATGTTGGCGATCTGGGCCTCCACCCCGGGATGCCCGCCTTCCAGGAAGCGCCGGCCGAGCTCGCCGAGGCCCTCGGCGCGCTTGCCCGAGCAATGCTTGAGGATGCCCTCGCGCGTCTCGAAGGTCAGATTCAGGCCGTCGAAGTCGGCGTAGCGCTGCTCCAGGCGGTCCACCACCCGCAGCGACTGGTGGTTGTGCTCGAAGCCGCCGAAATCGCTCATGCAGCGGTTGAGGGCGGTCTGACCGGCGTGGCCGAAAGGGGTATGGCCGAGGTCGTGGGCCAGGGCTACCGCCTCCACCAGGTCCTCGTTGACGCCCAGCACGCGCGCCACCGAACGCGCGATCTGGCCCACCTCGAGGGAGTGGGTCAGGCGCGTGCGGTAGTGGTCGCCCTCGTGGTTGACGAAGACCTGGGTCTTGTACTCCAGCCGGCGGAAGGCGGTGGAGTGGATGATGCGGTCACGATCGCGCTGGAAGGGGGTGCGGTTGCGGGGCGCCGCCTCCGAGTGGCGCCGGCCGCGGCTGGCGGCTGCGGTGCAGGCATAGGGGGCCAGGCGGGCCTCCAGGTCCTCGGTGAAGCTCGTCATGGCGCGGGCTCCCGGGGCAGGCTGGCTAGCGGCAGGCCTCGATGGCCGCGGTGATCACCGCCTCCGGCACCTCGGCGGTGACGAAGGCGGCGCCGATGTCCTCCAGCAGGACATAACGCACCCGGCCGGCCTCCGCCTTCTTGTCCACCCCCATGAGCTCCAGGTAGCGCCCTGCGCCAAGGTCCGCCGGCCCCGTCAGCGGCAGCCCGGCCCGGTCCAGCAAGGTGCGCAGGCGGGTGACCGCCTCCCCAGGGAACAGACCCAGCCGATGGGAGGCCTCGGCGGCCATCACCAGGCCCACGGCCACGGCCTCCCCGTGCAGCCATTGGGTGTAGCCAGTGCCGGTCTCGATGGCGTGGGCGAAGGTGTGGCCGAGGTTGAGCAGGGCCCGCTGCCCCGTTTCGCGCTCGTCGGCTGCCACCACCTCGGCCTTGTTGACGCATGAGCGGTAGATGGCCTCGGTCAGCGGCTCCGGCTCCCGGGCCAGGATGGCGTCGACGCTGCGCTCGAGGGAGGCGAAGAGCTCCGGGTCACGGATCAGGCCGTACTTGATCACCTCGGCGAATCCGGCACGCAGCTCGCGGTCGGGGAGGCTGGCCAGGGTGTCGGTGTCGGCGATCACCGCCCGGGGCTGGTAGAAGGCCCCGATCATGTTCTTGCCGCGCGGGTGATTGACGGCGGTCTTGCCGCCCACCGCCGAGTCCACCTGGGCCAGCAGGGTGGTGGGCACCTGGACCAGGGGCACTCCGCGCTGGTAGGTGGCCGCGGCGAACCCGGCCAGATCGCCGATCACCCCGCCGCCGAGGGCGACCACCGCGGTCTGGCGGTCCGCCTTGCGCTCCAGCAGGCGGTCGTACACCGCCTCCAGGGTACCCAGGGTCTTGTAGGCCTCGCCGTCGGGCAGGCGGATGGTGTCCACCACCTCCACACCGGCTTCCGCCAGGCCCGCCTCCAGCGGCTGCGCATACAGCGGCGCCACCGTCTCGTTGGTGACGATGACCGCCCGCCGGGCGGGCAGGGCCTCGGCCACGAGCCGCCCCTGGCCGAGCAGGTCCGGGCCGATGTGGATGGGGTAGCTGCGCTCCCCGAGCTCGACGGTGAAGGTTTTCATGGGGGAACCGGGGATGGGCCGGTGGATGGTTCGGCGAAGGGATTAGTCTACCCGGTTGCCGGTCCCCGAATCCAGGCGGGCAAGGATCTCGTCGACGATCTCGGCGGGGCTGCGCCCGGCGGTCTCCACCGTCAGGTCGGCCTGCCGGTACAGGGGATCCCGCTCGGTCTGGAGGGCCTCCAGCTTGGCCCTGGGGTCCGCTACCTGCAGCAGCGGCCGGTTGGCGTCGCCGGCCACCCGCTCCAGCAGGGTCTCCACCGGCGCGTGGAGGTACACCACTTGCCCCGTCTGGGCCATCAGGCGGCGGTTGGCCTCACGCAGCACCACGCCGCCACCGGTGGCCACCACCCGCCGGCCGCCCTCACCCGGGATGGCCCGGAGGGCGGTCTCCTCGCGGTCGCGGAAGCCGGCCTCGCCCTCGGCCTGAAAGATCTCGGTGATGGGGCGCCCGGCTTCTTCCTCGACCGCCTCATCCAGGTCCCGGAAGGCTGCCCCCAGCCGCGCGGCCAGCTCGGTCCCCACCGTGGACTTGCCCGAGCCCATCGGTCCCACCAGGAAAATCGTGGCTGATCGCACAGGAGCCTACCCGAGTTTCGGAGGAGAAACGGCACCGGCCCCGGGCCTTGGGACCGGGGCCGGCATGGTTTCCCGTTGTTGGCCGGCGGGAGCCGGCCGGTTCGGGGCATTGCCTCAGTCGCTGAGGCGCCCCCCGGAACCGGCGAGGCTCTCCGAGCTGTCCTCGATGACCCGCGGCGTGAGGAAGATCAGGAGCTCGTTCTTCTGGGTGGAGGTGGTCTTGTTCTGGAACAGCCAGCCCAGCAGCGGGATGTTGCGGAGGATGGGCACGCCCGTCTCGTCCTCGCGCTGGCTCTTGGCGTAGATCCCGCCGATGACGATGGTCTCGCCATCGTCCACCAGCACCTGGGTCTCCACCTCCTCGGTATCGATGGCGGGACCGGCCACCGTGTTCTGCCCCACCGTATCGTTGCTGGCGTTGACGTCCATGATCAGCCGGCCGTCCGGCGTGATCTGCGGGGTCACGTCCAGGCTCAGGACCGCCTTCTTGAAGGACACCGAGGTGGCCCCCGAAGAAGTCGCCTGCTGGTAGGGGATCTCCGTGCCCTGCTCGATGGTGGCCTGCTGCTGGTTGGCGGTGACCACCCGCGGGCTGGAGATGACCTTGCCGTTGCCCTCGGCCTCGATGGCCTGGAGCTCCAGGTCCAGGGTGGCGTTGTTGCCGATGCTGCCCAGCCGCATTCCCACCGTGGCCGGTCCGCCACCCGCGGCGCCGCCAACCGGCAGATCCACCGCCAGGTCCGGAGTGCTGGCCTGCGCCCCCGCCAGGCTGCCGGAGAAACGGTTCTGGCCGTTGGCCGAGGTATACAGGCCGCCCCAGCGGATGCCGAGGTTGCGCTCGAAGCTGGTATCGATCTTGACGATGCGCGCCTCGATCATCACCTGCTTGGTGGGCCGGTCGAGCTTGCTCACCAGCTGCTTGACGCGACGGATCTGGTCGGGGGTATCGCGGACGATCAGGCTGTTGGTGCGGTCATCCACGGTGACCGAGCCGCGCTGGGAGAGGATGCCGCTCGGGCCGGCGCCCCCGCTACCGCCTCCCCCGCCGCCCTGCTGGGACTCCAGCAGCGACTTCACCTCCGAGGCCTTGGCGTAGTTCACCTGGATCAGCTCGGTCTGCAGCGGCACCAGCTGCTGCTGCTGCATCTCGGCCTTGAGGTCCTGCTCCCGCTGCTTCTGGAGCTCGGCCTTGGGCGCCACGCGGATGACGTTGCCGGTGCGCTCCATGCCCAGGCCCTGGCTGTCCAGGATGAGGTCCAGGGCCTGGTCCCAGGGCACCTCCTGCAGGCGCAGGGTGAGACTGCCGCCGACGCTCTCGCTGGCGATGATGTTGATGTCGGCGAACTCGGCCAGGATCTGCAGGGCCTGGCGGACCTCGATGTCCTGGAAGTTGAGGCTGAGCTTCTCGCCCTCGTAGGGCTTGCCGGTGGCGTCCGGTCCGCGCTTGGCCGCCTGCTCCTTCTTCATCTTGGCGACGTCCAGCACCAGCCGGTTCTCCAGCTGGTAGGTGCGCGGCTGCAGGGGCCCGTCGCCGCTGGCCACCACCCGCACCGCATCCCCCTTCTGGTAGAGGTCCACGGTGTCCACGGCGGTGCCGAAATCGGTGACCACCAGGCGCTTCTCCAGACGCTTGGGCAACCGGGTCTTGGGCAGATCCATCACCACCTTGTCCTGCTCCCGGTGCACCTGGACCTCGGCGCCGGTCCGGTCCAGCTTCAAGCTGAGCCGGGCCATGCGCGGCTCGGGCCCGGTGGTGAAATCCACGTTGTCGATGTGGCGGATGCGCTCGCGGCTGCTCGGCCGGGTCAGGGCCAGCCGCAGCCCCTGGCTGCTGGGCTTGACCGAGTGGGTCACCCGGCCCTTGAGGTCCAGCACCGCGCGCAGACGCCCGGACTGCTCGCCGAAGCGGATGCGGTCGATGAAGGGATGCTTAACCGGGTACTCGCTCCGGGGCAGGGCCAGGTCCACGCCGTAGAGGTCCACCACCAGACGCGGCGGATCATCCAGCTGGAAGGACTGGAAGCGGGGGATCTTGCCGGTGGTCTTCAGCAGGACGCTGGTGCCCTGGTCGTTGCGCGAGACCACGTAGTCCTCCAGCTTCACCGGCGCGCTGCCGCCGGAGGCGCTGGCGGAGCCCGTGCCTGCGGACTGGCCCTCGGGCTTGAGGGCAATGTGGAGGGCCGTCCCCTCGCGGCTGGCCGTCGCCTCGGCGGCGCGTGCCAGGACCAGCTCCAGGCGCGGCGGGCCGCCGTTGGCGCTGTGCAGGCGGAGGTTGCGCACCAGCCCCTTGGAGGTGGACTTGGGCAGGGCCTCGGGAGCGAGGTCGGCGTTCGGGAGCTGCACGATCACCCGCGGCGGATCCTGCTGCGAAACCAGGCGGTACTTGAGCTCGCCGTCGCCGGCCAGGAGCACGCCGGTGGTGCCGTTGTCCTCGTACAGCTCCACCTTGTCCACCTTGACCGCCGCCGCAGCGGCCCCCTGGAGGACCACGGCCTGCACGACGGCCAGCAGGAACAAGGCGGTTATGCGATGAATCCGCCACGGCACCATGTCATCCCCCTGTCGACTTGATCTCAACGGTGCGCCTCCGGCGTTCCCAGCGGCCCTCACCGCGAGGCACCAGCTCGCGCAGGACAACCCCGTTGGGACCGATCTGTTCGATGCGTCCGTACTGCTGGCCCATGTAGTCGCCCGGCTCGACGGTGCGCACCACCCCGTCCGGGGCGCTCACATAGGCGCGCCAGCCCTGGCCCGGCAGCTTCATGGTACCCACGATCTTGAGCGAGCCCAGGGCAAAATCCTCCAGCGGCCCCCGCTCGCGGTCCTGGATGGGCTTGGGCCCGGTGTACTCGGGCTTGGACTCCTGGGCATCGCGCAGGGACGGGATCGCCGAGAAGGGCGAGCGCTGCAGGGCGCCGAAGCTGACCTTGGTGGGCTGCACCGGCTCGGGGAGCTCCGGCAGGGCCTCCTCGTTGGGAGGCGGGGTGGGCTTCTCCACCATCGCGCGCAGGTCCGACACCGGATCATCCGGGCCGCCGCTGCAGCCGGTCAGGAGGAGCACCGCTCCGGCAACCGCTCCTAGGCGCCTCACTTGCCGCCTCCCTCGCCCTGTTCCAGATAGCGGAAGGTTCGGGCCGTGGCCTTCATGGTCAGGCTGTCATTGCGGTTGGAGGCCTTCAGGCTCAGGTCCCCGATGTTGACGATGCGGGGCAGCGACGCGGTGGCCGCCAGGAACCGGCCCATGGCGTTGTACGATCCGGTCACCTCCAGCTCCACCGGCAGCTCGGCGTAGATCTGCTTGCGGTTCTCCTTCTGCGGCTTGAACAGCTCGAAGGTCAGGCCCTCGGAGCGCCCGGCCCGGGTCACCTCCACCAGCAGGCTGGCCACCTCGGTGCGGTCCGGCAGCTGCTCCAGGGCCCCCTCCATCCGCTCCTGGAGCTGTTTGTACTGCTTGCGCAGGGCCGGCAGGTTGGCAACCTGGCGCTTCTTGCGCTGGTACTGCGCCTTGAGGGTCTCCACCCGCTTCTCCATGCGCTCCACCTGCTTGGCGTGCGGCTGGTAGACGAAGTACCAGAAGGCGCCGCCGAGCAGGGCGGTGATCACCAGCAGCACCACCGCCTTCATCCAGTCCGGGGCGCGCAGGACGGCGTCCAGATTCAGGTCGTTGACGTCCATTCAGCCGCCCCCCTTGCCCTGCTTGCCGTTGGCGGGCTCATCCGGCTTGGCCAGGCTCACGGCCATCTTGAAGGTCTTGATCTCCTCGCCGCCGCCCCGCTTGTTCTGGATCACCTGCAGATCCGGATCCCGGAACAGGTCCGAGGCCTCGAGGCGGCGCATGAAGCTGGAGATGGCGTTGTTGGAGCGGGCGTCGCCCTCCAGCTGCAGCCCGCCCTTGTTCTGCTGCATGGAGGTCAGGGAGACGTCCTCGGGCACGGCCTGACCCAGCGTCTGGAGGATGTTGACCGGGAGCCCCCGGCCCCGCTGGAGCTCCTTGATCTTCTCCAGCTTGCGGGTCAGCTCGGCGCGCCGCTCCTTGATATTGTTGACCTCGGCCAGCTTGTCCTTGATCTGGTTGAGGGCGGTCTGCATGTAGTCCACCCGGGCCTGGTGGCGCTGCTCCACCCCCTGCAGGTGGAAGTAGCCGGCGGCCAACAGGCCGCCCACGATGACCAGGAACACCGCCGCGCCGATGCCGTCCCGCTTGATCTGGGCGCGGCGCCGGAATTCTCGGTAGGGGAGGAGGTTGATCCGGATCACGGGTCAAAGCTCCTGAGTGCCAGGCCCGTGGCCACCATCAGGCGCGGGGCGACCGAGGACAGGTCGCGACGGTTCAGGCCGCGGCCCACTTTCATGCCCGCGAACGGGTTGGCGATGGTAACCTCTACCCCGAGCTGGCCCTGCAGGGCCTCCACGATCCCGGGAAGCAGGGCGCAGCCGCCGGAGATGGCCACCCAGTCCACCGGCTCATCCGGGTGGTTGGAGGCGTAGAAGTCCAGGCTCCGGCCCATCTCCAGCGCCAGGTTGTGCAGGAAGGGCTCCAGGGCGCGGTGCTCGTAGTCCTCGGGGAGATCGCCGCGGATCAGGCGCTGCTCGGCCTCGGCCGGCTCCCAGCCATAGCTCTCGGCCAGCGACTCGGTCAGCTGCTGGCCGCCGAAGTAATGGTCGCGGGTAAAGATGGACTGGGTCCGGTGGAGGACGTTGATGTTGGTGACCTGGGCGCCGATGTTCAGCAGCGCCACCGTCTTGTCCAGGTAGTCGCTGGGGGCGCCGAGCTCGAAGGCCGACTCCAGGGCGAACGGGTCCACGTCGATGACCGCGGCCTTGAGCCCGGCGGCCTCGATGGCCTGCAGGTGGCCGTCGACCACGTCCCGCTTGCAGGCCACCAGCAGGACCTCCACCTGGTTGGCCTCGTCGTTGGGGTCGGGGCCGAGCACCTGGAAGTCCAGGTACATGGACTCGATGCCGGCCGGCAGGTGGTGGTCGGCCTCCATCTCCACCTGGGTCTGCTGCTCGTACTCGTCGAGTCCCGCGGGGATGGCGATCTTCTTGGTGATCACCGCCGCCCCGGCCACGCTCGCCGCCACGTACTTGTGGCGGGTCTTGGCGCCCTTGCGGGCGCGCTTGATGGCCTCGGCCACCGCTGCCGTATCGACCACCGCGTGGTCGCTGATAGCCTCGGGCGGCAGCGGCTCCACGGCGTACCCCTGCAGGCGGTAGCTGCGCCCCCGACGCTCCACGTCCACTGCCTTGACCGCGGTGGTGGACAGATCGAGCCCGAACAGGGGTTTGTTGTAAAGCTTCGCCATGGCCTACCGGTTCGCTGTAGGAAACGTTTTGGTATTATTCGGGTTCGCCCTTTATATCAGGGAAAACCTGCCAAGCAAACAACCCCGTTCCCCGGAAGCGGGCATCCTCTCCCCAACCGCGGGAAGCTTTTCCGCATTCACGACCACCAAATGATCGCATCATGCCCAAGTTTTTAAAGCGCTTCTTGATCGCTACAGGGATTTTGGGGCTTATCGGGGCTGTTACCGCTCTGGGTGGGTACCTGTGGCTGAATTCCCAGCTGCCGCCAATCACGGCGCTGACCAACTATCAGCCCATGGAGCCCATGCGGATCTATGCCCGGGACGGGGAGCTCATCGGCGAGTTCGGCACCCAGACCCGCTATCCCCTGCCGCCGGAGGCGGTCCCCGAGCGCTTCAAGGACGCCTTCCTGGCGGCCGAGGACGCCAGCTTCTTCCACCACCCGGGCATCGACATCCCGGGCATCCTCCGCGCCCTGATCGCCGACATCAAGGCCGGCGCCCCGGTGCAGGGCGCCTCCACCATCACCCAGCAGGTGGCCCGCACCTTCCTGCTCACCCGCGACCGCACCATCCTGCGCAAGCTGCGCGAGATGGTGCTCGCCTTCCGCATCGAGCAGCGGCTCACCAAGCCCGAGATCCTGCATCTGTATCTCAATCAGATCTACCTGGGCAACGGCGCCTACGGCGTGGAGGCCGCCGCCCAGCGCTACTACGGCAAGCCAGCCCACAAGCTCAGCCTGGCCGAGATGGCCATGATCGCCGGGCTGCCCAAGGCGCCCTCCCGTTACAACCCGGCGGAGCATCCCGAGCGCGCCAAGCCCCGCCGCGACTACGTGCTCCGGCGCATGCAGGAGATCGGCGCCGCCAGCCCCGAGGAGGTGAAAAAGGCCCTGGCCACCCCCATCCACGCCGGCCGCTTCGACCCCGTGCGCACCCCCATGCCCATGGTGGCCGAGGAGGTCCGCCGGCGCATGGTCCAGCGCTACGGCAAGGAGCAGGCCTACACCAGCGGCCTGCGGGTGTTCACCACCATCGTCCCCGGGGCCCAGCTCAACGCCCGCCGCTCGGTGCAGCAGGGCCTGCTGGACTACACCTACCGCCACGGCTACAAGGGCCCCGAGGCCCACATGGACCTTGGCAAGTTGCGGGAGAAGGCGGCGCAGGAGCCGGAGGGCCCCGGCTGGCGCAAGGTGGTGCTGGAGCGGCTGGGCGAGATCAAGCCGGTGGGGCCGCTGCACACCGGTGTGGTGCTGGGGCTGGGCCCCGCCGATCCGGGACCCGACCGGGAGGGCCCGGCCAAGTCGGCGCGCGTCCTGCTCGCCGACGGCCGCGAGATCACCCTGGGCTGGAAGGGCCTGCGCTGGGCGCGCCCCTTCCTGTCCTCCACCGCCATGGGGCCGAAGCCGGAGAAGGCCGCCGACATCCTGGCGGCGGGCGACGTCATCCGCCTGGAGAAGCGGCCCCGCGGCCCCTGGTTCCTGTCGCAGGTGCCGAAGGTGCAGGGGGCGCTGGTGGCCATGGATCCGGCCAGCGGCCGCATCCGGGCCATGATCGGCGGCTTCGACGCCAGCCTGTCCCAGTTCAACCGCGCCACCCAGGCCCACCGCCAGCCGGGCTCCTCGTTCAAGCCCTTCCTCTACGCGGCGGCGCTGGAGAAGGGCCTGACCCCGGCCACGCTGGTCAACGACGCGCCCATCGTGTTCGAGGACAAGGCCCTGGAGACCCGCTGGCGGCCGGAGAACTACTCCGAGAAGTTCTACGGCCCCACCCGCCTGCGCAAGGGCCTGGAGCACTCGCGCAACCTGGTCACCATCCGCCTGGTGCGGCGCATCGGGGTCGACTACGCGGTGGACTTCGCGTCGCGCTTCGGCTTCGATCCCGACAAGCTGCCCCACGACCTGTCGCTGTCGCTGGGCTCCGCCTCCCTGCGCCCCCTGCAGGTGGTGCGCGGCTACGCGGTGTTCGCCAACGGCGGCCTGCGCGTGGACCCCATCCTCATCGAGCGGGTGGAGGACCGCCAGGGACGGCCGCTGCAGCGCCGCATCGCCCGCTCCCGCTGCATCCAGTGCCACCGCGCGGCCAACCCGGAAAAGCCGGACGCGGAGACCCTGCTGAACCATCCGGAGGCCCGCTTCCACCCGGCCATCCGGCCCAAGCGGGTGCTCTCGCCGCAGGTCAACTACCAGATGGTCAGCCTGCTCCAGGGCGTGGTGCAGCGCGGCACCGGCTGGCGCGCCAAGAAGCTGCACCGCAATGTGGCCGGCAAGACGGGCACCTCCAACGACCAGCGCGACGCCTGGTTCCTGGGCTTCTCCAACGACCTGGTGGCGGGGGTGTTCGTGGGCTTCGACAAGCCGCACACGCTGGGCCGGCACGAGACCGGCTCGCGCGCGGCGGCGCCCATCTGGGTGGATTTCATGGGCCAGGCCCTGAAGAAGGAGCCCGAGCACCAATTCCAGCAGCCGGACGGTCTGGTGACGGTGCGCATCGACGCCAAGACCGGCAAGCTCGCCGCCTCCTGGAGCAAGGACACCCTGTTCGAGGTCTTCCGCAAGGGCAACGCGCCCACCCAGGTCACCCCGCGGCCGGCATCGGCGCAGAAGGACCGCTCGGGCCCGGGCGGCGGCGCGGGAGGAGAGGGGAGCTCCGGCGCGGCCCAGGCGCAGGAAGGGGGCGGGCCGGGATCCTCCTCGCAGATGATGGAGGACCTGTTCTAGCAGGGCGTTGAAAAACGTCGCGAGGAGGCCATATGCAAGGCGCACACCGCGGCCCAGTCCCGCCGATTTAAGAAATAACGCGGCGGCGCTTTAGCGGCGACCGCGCAGCGACTGAGGCA
>Ga0102944_1000993_pt1 | contig 20138 bp, 13 predicted proteins | sample SalPonD_shore_MG_FD_78172 | JGI IMG/M metagenome (GOLD analysis project Ga0102944, IMG submission 78172) | Salt pond soil microbial communities from South San Francisco under conditions of wetland restoration - Salt Pond MetaG... | ecosystem: Environmental > Aquatic > Marine > Intertidal zone >...
GGATAATCTTGATGAAGTAATCAGGACCATCAGGGCAGCAAATAATGTACCTGAAGCTAATGAAGAACTTCGTAGAAAGTTTGCATTAACGGATATTCAGGCTAAAGCTATCCTGGATATGCGACTTCAGAAACTGACGGCTCTCGAAAGAGATAAGATTGATCTGGAATACCGTGATATTATCAGCCAGATTCGGGAGTTTCGTAAGATCCTCTCAAACCGAAAGGAACAAACGAATATCATACTTGAAGAACTAGCGGATCTTAAAAAACGCTATGGTGACGCCCGTAGAACACAGATCGTCTATTCTGCTGAAGATTTCAGTATAGAGGATATGATCGCTGATGAAGATGTTGTCGTAACTATATCCAGCAATGGTTATATAAAACGGACACCTGTTAGCGGTTATCGTCGTCAAAAGCGCGGCGGTATTGGTATGAAAGGGGCAAGTACAAGAGAAGATGAGTATATTGAACATCTTTTTGTCGCCACGAACCATAATTATATTCTTTTCTTTACGGAGAAAGGTAAATGTTATTGGCTGAAAGTATATGAAATACCAGAGGGATCACGTACCAGCCGTGGGCGGGCCATTGTAAATCTTATTCAGATTGACAGAGATGACTCTATAAAAACATTTGTTCCGGTTAAGAACCTGGAAGACGAGGAATATATTAAGAGTCATTACATCATGATGGCCACTAAGAAAGGTATTGTTAAAAAGACGGTACTCGAAGCTTACAGCCGGCCAAGAAGAGATGGTATTATAGCCATAAATATTAATAAAGATGATGAATTACTTGGTGCAAGCCTGACGGATGGTAGTAGTACCGTATTACTTGCTGTCAAATCAGGCCGTGCTATTCGTTTTAATGAATCGGATGTTCGCAATATGGGTCGTAACACTACGGGTGTTAAGGGCATCAATATCAATCCGAAGAAAAACGAGGTGGTAGATATGGTGGTAGTTCGTAATACACATGAATCCACTGTTATGGCCATTTCAGAGAACGGATACGGTAAAAGAAGTCTCGTCGAAGATTATCGTGAACAAAGCAGGGGTGGTAAAGGGGTTATAACTCTTAAGGTCACTCCAAAAACCGGTACACTCGTAGCTTTAAAAGAGGTTTTTGATAAAGATGACATGATGGTTATAACAGAACATGGGAAAATCATCAGAATGCACTGTGAAGATATCCGGTCTATGGGAAGAAATACCCAGGGCGTAAGAATCATGCGGCTGAATGCCGGAGATAGAATAACCGGTGTAACACGTGTTGTCAGAGATGATGAGGATGAGGATGAAATAGATAAAGCGCCGGATATTAATAAGACCGGTAAGACCGGTGAAAATGGTGAAGACCCAAGTACAAAATCTGATGATAACAATGATCAGAATGAGAATGACAGCAACGAAGGTCAATTGCCATTCGATGAATAAATAAAAATAGTTTTAGAAAAGCCCGTTCTGGTGAGAACGGGCTTTTTTTTTGTCATTTAAATAAGATGTATGGATATTAAACTGATATATCAAAAACAATAATCATAAACAAATAAAAAACAAATAGATAACAGAAATATGTGCTAGTTATTAAGCATATTATTTAGTAAAACTACTCTTTTATGACTCAATTCTTCCGGAGACAGGATTGATGCATTAGTTGTAAAGCGTAATAACCATTCATTTAGATAATCAAGATTATCAAAATGAAAACTTATGCGTAAATGATCTTTATCGGCATCTTCCATTTTGATAATTTTAGCTGGCAATGATCCAAGAAAAGATTCTTTGATACTTTTATGTATAAGGATATTGATATTATAATCCTTTTCACTGGAATGGAATAAAAGATCTTCAGTACTATAATTGTCATTCGTTAGTAAGGGTTCGTCTGAGATGGTGATTTCATTCATTCTGTTTAAAACAAAATTACGAGGGGCCTTACGCAGATGACAATAGCCAACTACATTCCAATGATCTGTGTAATATACCATCAACAGGGGATCTATTGTTCTGCTTGTTTTCTTATCCTTTATTTTATCCCGATAGTTAAATTGAATGCTTTTTTTTTGGGCAATGGCACTATAAATAGTAAACCAATCACCCCCTCGTTTCTTTGATGATTTATTTATGTAATAAGGATCCGTTATGGTTTTATCGTCCAAATTACTCATAAAATCCTTGTGTTCGCCGGGAAGAACAGAATTAATTTTTAACTCAACATTTTGGGCATCATCTACGAGGGTTTCATCTATTTGAGATTTCACAAATGATAAACCCATCATAATTGTAGCAAGTTGTTTGGATGTAAACATCATAGGAGGGATGGTATAGCCTCTCATAATACCATAGCCATGATATTTATCCCATGTAACAGGAACATTAAGTTCAGCAAGAGTTCGTAAATCCCGGAATACCGTACGGCGACTAACATCAAAATATTCTGCTATATCGTTTACTTTAAAGTTTTTCTTTGATTGAAGAAGCAGTATCAGCTTCATTCTTCTTTCTGAACTATTCATAGTGTTGGATAATTATCGGCGCTTAATATGCAGGATGCATTTATCTCTGTAAAAGGAATCGTATGAATCTTCATCTAAATGATAGACATCAATATATAAAGAATCATCGATGCCGGCTAATTCTGTATCGAAACTACAACCCTTTAACATAACAAGTTCTCTCCAATCAGATCGTATGAGCAATTTATAGAGCTCATTTATTTTGAATGCATGTTTTGAAATAATACAATAATCCCCCTTTGTAGTGATTAACAATTCATCTATAGAACCGGTATGGCTTTCGGTATTCTTTATTTTTAAATCATGGATCATTTGTTTAACAGCTACCATCTTTTTGGATACAATATCATTTAGGATAAAATGTTTCCCTGGAAAACAAATTGCTAATGGTATTCCCGGCAGACCTCCACCGGTTCCGGCATCTATAAAAATATTATATTCATCAAAAAATGGTAATGACGATAAAAGGAGGGAATGAAATACGTGTTTATGTATATCTCCAACAGAAATGGTCCTGCTAATAAGATTTATACGCTTGTTCCACCAAATAAGTAAATCTACATATTCTTCTAATTTACCCTTATTTCGTTGTATAATCTTGTTAACATTCTCAAATGTTTCACGTGAAACATTATAATTTTTGATTTCATGATTCATAGATGTTTCACGTGAAACATTAATTTTTAAGATAGACCATAAGGACCGCAATATCACTGGGACTCACACCGCTAATTCTTGATGCTTGTCCGATTGTTTCGGGTTGTACAAGTGATAACTTCTGTTTCCCCTCAGAAGATAAGCTTTTAATCCGATCGTAGTTTATCTTTCGGGGAATAATAAGGCTTTCCTGCTTATTCATTTCCTCGGCCAATTTAAATTCTTTTTCAATATAACCGGCGTATTTAATTTGTATTTCAATCTCTTCAATAATGATGGAGTCGTCCGTTATTTGAAATATCTGTTCTTTAAGATTAGAATCTCCATCAATAAGATTTTTTAATGAAATTTGTGGCCTGGTTATGATTTTAGGTGCTTTTATGGTCTGTTTAAGAGGCGTTGTTCCCTGTTCTTTAAGGATAGAATCGTAAATTTCGGGTTGAGCGCTGTAATTTGAGATAAGAGTATGTAGTTTATCCAGCTTTTCTTTTTTGTCAAGGTAATGATCATATCTTTGTTTGCTACCTAAACCAATATTGTAACCGATCTCGGTTAGTCTCATATCTGCATTATCTTGCCGTAAAAGAATGCGATGTTCTGCACGTGAAGTGAACATTCGGTAGGGTTCTTTTGTGCCTTTGCTGACTAGATCGTCAATAAGTACACCGATATAGGCTTCTGAACGTTTTAACACCAAAGGTTCTTTCCCTTGAAGTTTTAGAGAAGCGTTAATTCCGGCCATTAATCCCTGGCATGCCGCTTCTTCATAACCGGTAGTACCGTTAATTTGTCCCGCAAAGAAAAGTCCGTCAACTATTTTGGTTTCCAGGCTACGACGTATTTGGTGTGGTGGAAAGAAATCATATTCAATGGCATAGCCCGGTCGAATCATTACAACATTTTCAAATCCAGGTATAGCACGCATTGATTTATATTGCACATCCTCGGGTAGACTGGTTGAGAAGCCATTCAAATACATCTCATAGGTATTCCAACCTTCGGGTTCAAGAAATAACTGATGCCTGGGTTTATCGGAAAAACGATTGATTTTATCTTCAATACTTGGACAATAACGGGGACCTATTGATTTTATCCGTCCATTGAACATAGGGCTGCGGTCGAAACCAGTGCGAAGTATATCATGTACGTTCTGATCCGTAAAGCCAATCCAACAGGTAAGTTGATTATCATTTGTCGGAAGATGTTGAGTCATGAATGAAAAAGCCTGCGGGTTATCATCTCCGTACTGGATATCAAGTTTATCGTAATTTATACTTCGTCCATCAACCCTGGGAGGCGTACCGGTTTTTAATCGTCCGGAGGTAAACCCGATATTCTCAAGGCAAGCAGTAATACCGGTAGATGCTCTTTCACCAGATCGTCCACCACCATACTGCGATTCCCCAATATGAATAGTTCCATTCAAAAATGTACCGGAAGTAAGAATAACCGTTTCAGATAAGATACTTTGTCCGGTTTGTGTGGTAACACCATAGACCTTCTTATTTTCATCCACTAAAATACTTACAACATTATCCTGTCTGAATTCAAGATTATCGATGGATTCCAACTGTTCTCTCATCTTTATAGCATATAGTCTGCGATCGCATTGAGCCCTTGGACTCCACATAGCCGGACCTTTACTGAGATTCAGCATTCTGAATTGTACACTGGCTTGATCACTTACCACACCGGATACCCCACCTAACGCATCAATCTCACGAACAATTTGTCCTTTGGCAACACCACCCATAGCCGGGTTGCAGGACATTTGTCCAATAGTATTGAGATTCATAGTTATCAATATGGTTTTACTACCCATACGTGCAGCGGCAGCGGCGGCTTCACTTCCGGCATGTCCACCACCGACAACTATAACATCGTATTTGGGATATAGTGTATTCATTATGTTATGTTATTGTTTTTAATTAACTTATGGTATTTATTTTACGGTGTGTTATACTGATCAGGGTTGTCAGATCACCAGTCAACCTACAAATATAAAGAAAATGTGTAAAAATGAATAATTAGCTTGTCTGTTGCTATGACAGGTAAGCTAAATTATCAAAGTGCAAAAGAAATGATATATACCAGATAATATCGTTAGTACAGGGACTATCGGTTAATATCCGGAAGTCTTCTATCACCTTTTATATTAGGCTAAAAATAAACGGTATATAATCGTTATCATTGACTGGATTTCCGCTATGAATGAGTTAATAAAAGCTCTCGAAACAACTAATCACCAAATAACAAATAGGTCTTTGTTAATTACCTGCTAATTGAGGAAAAGTGGATTGATAAATCAGGTATATTGTTCTCTCCATTTTTCAAGGGTGATATTTTTAACTTCATCATAATAGGCGCTTGAAACCCCACCCTTTTGATCATCAGAATTAGCAGCTTGCGTCATATGTTTAATTAATACACTACCAATAGCATGAATAGCACCATGTCGGTCAAGTCCCTCGTCCATTAGACGTTGAAGTGCATCATTAACCGGTGTAAGATCTTCCTGGGCAGCCTGATTTTCAACGATGACATGTATAACAGCATGTATTTTCTCATTAGCTACTTCAATACCGGCCTGACGGTGGTATTGTAATACAAGTTGATTACGTTGTGATTCGTCCAAAGCTAACCAGTTATCCGGATCAGGTGCTTTTAATGGATCATAAGAAGAAATCATGATTTAACCTTTTTGATAAATTTATTAAGAGGTACAATGGTAATAACTATTATATGATTTTAAAAATTGTAATATAATTTCGTGAGTTTAATTAATAGTCAAAGACCTATCTATCCTATATTGCCCGGTTATATTAAAAAATATTATAAGTCTGACTATCAATCCACTTATGAATTGAACATTTTCCGTGCCTAAAGATTGATAAGACTAAAAAATGGGTGGTTAATAGGTAATGAATACCGAATTATTAAGGGTTTACGCCGATTTGAATTTATAGTTAGATAATCGCTGTAAGACATTTACCTAACTATATGGGCTACTTTACATTATATAGTTATCCCACAAAATCATTAAGATAAAAAGTATCGTTCTAAGTAATATTCATAAATCAAACAGATGACCAATGCCTATACTTTTGGTTCAAGAGATTAATTACAGGGAGGGTAAACGGTGAAAAAAAGGATCATAATTTGGGTGTTATCAAAATATGATAAAAATTTTGTCGGTGTTTTTAAGTAAATGGAAGGAATAAGGGATTGACGTATATTAAAATGATCAACTCATATCCATACCAATTATAGCTATAAAGAAACTTAAAGTAATGATGGTTTTAAAAGAAGAGGTGTCGGTATAGGAGCATTGGCCGGAAGCATTACTTATGGGATCGCCACTTTAATCATGACAAATGAAACGTAAGATGAAAATGAATGTCTTCCGGGTGATTGGTGTTTGGGATTAGATCGGGGATTAACGGGCTCGGTGGGTATGGATATATTAACCGGAGCAATTATAGGAACTTTAATTGGAACCGCTATAGGTTCGGTACATAAATCCGGGCAATTGGTTAATATCTGATTATCTAAATCCATTTCTTAGTCATTCCATCTTGAATGGGATAATCAAAGCACTGCCGGAATACGGATGCGATGTACTATTTAAATAGAAAATTTGGGAAGTATTAAAAACTTGTGCCGGAACGTTTTCGGAGATAACCTTCATGAGCCATTTTTTCACCCATCTCATCATAAGCTTCATTAGGTACGGGAGCCCAGGTGCCTAATCCATCAACATAACGGTTATACATACAGAATGTAGCAGCAATTAACACGGTATCATGTATTTCCTTATCAGTGGCACCAGTATTTTTAGCTTTAATAATATCCCGCTCAGTTACTTCTTTACCACTTTTCTGAACTTTCCCGGCAATATCCAGAAGAGACCGTAATTTTGGTGAGATTTCCGTATTCTGAAAATCCTTTTTTATATCATCAATTAATGATAGATCCAACCCAAGATGATGAGCTGCAGAAGCACCATGTGAAGTATGGCAAAAATGACATTCATTTTTATGAGACACATAGGAAGCAATTAATTCCCGTTCCCCCGAACTAAGTGTGGATGGTTTCCGGAGTAGTGTTTCAGCTAAATCCAGAAGTGGTTTTGCTGTTTCGGGACTATACTCCAGTAAACCTACAATACCGGGGAAATCATTTTTTAAATCTATATGTGCCATGATAATTACTACTCAAGGGATGTATGTTTCTATTTTTATATGCTATTAGCGTAAATACCTTTTTTAGCTGTTAAAATCAAATAAACAAGAATAATATTAGATGTGCACAGGACGAATTAAGTAGAAGATCTTTGAGTTTTGAAATAGAGTATTTGACTCATGAACCAAAATGAAACAGGGTCCCTATTAGTATTATTTCTGCACCCGGTTGTCAAATATCAGTAACCAAATCAAATAATTTTTTTGTTGTTTTCCAATTCCTCGTTGTAGCCTGAACATCTAATTTATTCTCAATAAAATTATTTGTGAATTTTGTTCTTCCATAACCATTCGGGCAGAATAAATAGATTACATCATCTGTATAAATGTATTCATCAGGTGGGTTTTGTATACGCAAAAAGCCATCTAACAATTTAGCATCCGGTACTTTCGATAAAAAAGTGACATGAAGTTTTTTAATGTCCTCATTCCTTGTATTTATAAAAGGATTATGGGTTAAAACTTGGGAAAGTTCTGATATTGTTTTGACGATAACGGAAACTTTGTAACCATATTTTTCCATTATCAAATCACCTATTTGTCTCTGTAACTCATGTGTATCGACGGAATTATATTCAAAAATTACATTGCCGCTCTGAATGTATGTTTGAATATTGATAAAATTCAATGTTTTTAAATAAGCCTTTAATTCATTCATTCTCACAAGATTTCTGCCTCCGACATTAATCCCTCGTAAAATGGCTATATAAGTTTTCATATCATGTTATATGGGTCTAAAAAAGTGATTTTATACATTGATTTATATCAATATATCTTCAGTTAAAGAGAAACGCTGCTTAGCCTTTTAATAATTACACTATAACGAAATTACCTTTCTGTTAGGAAGAAAATCTTTTCAATTACTTTTTAAGGTTATCAAATGATACATGAGGCGGGCATCATTTCAAAATTTATTGAACCAAATAAACAATTAATTACGCTTATACTAATGAATCTTCATGTAATACGTGCATTGATTTTATCTTGCTACTAATCTGATGCTCAGTAAGTGCAGCAAAATGAAATAATCAGGTATTAGGGGCTCTTTTGGAAGATTCAAATTGCTAACTAAAGGTTATGAAGTCCGGATATTTCTATTTGGGGATCAAATGTGATGTATCCGGTTTTATCGTACCCATATAAATAAAGATTATAACAGGAAAATAATTTACAAGATGAGAAAAACGATACATACAAAAAAGAAAAAGCTGCTTTTTGGGAATTTGGTGAAAGTTGCAATGATATGTTGTGTTTTGATAATGGGCTTAACACATAGTGGTCAAGCACAGAATTCATTGATATGGAATTATTATACAAATGGACAACAGGTAAATTCCGCTACAGAATACAATGGTACATTTTGGGTAGCCACCAACGGGGGATTGGTTAAAATGGATCAATCCGGTCAGAAGATATTTTATAATAGCGGAAACTCAGGTTTACCAACAAATGATATTTTAGCTGTAGCTACAGATACAAATGGAAATAAATGGATTGGCACAAACGGTGGGGGACTTGTAAAATATGATGGTTCTAACTGGACGGTTTACAATTCCGCCAATTCGGTTTTACCTACTGATGTGATTAAGGATATAACGGTTGATTCCAATGGTATTGTGTGGGCGGCATCGTATGATCAGGATGGTACGAAAGGGGGGATCATAAAAATTGATAATAATAATGTATCCCTGATCTTGCTGGGTGCAAGTGGTTATAATCCCGGTAACAGTGTGACATCATTGTCATTTAACAATTCTAACAATGTTTTGTGGGCAGGAACCAATGGCAACGGTTTGATGAAAATGGATGGACAGACTCATACATTTTATACTTCGGATAATTCTGACTTACCGGCAAACAATGAAATTATCGATGTAAAAACCGCATCTGACGGAAGTGTTTGGGTAGTAACGGATTTGGGAGATCTGGCTCATTTCGATGGCACAAACTGGACGGATTATAATACCTCGAATTCTAACTTATCAAGTGATCCTCAATCAGTAAATATAGATTCAAATGGAAATATCTGGGTCGGTACTAAAACTGGTTTATCTGAATTTGATGGTAGCTCTTTTGTCGATCATGGAAGTAAAGGCTCAATCAGATCTTTATTTATAGATGGTAATGACAATATATGGGCTGGTACCAATTCGAATAATCTGGATGAGTACAATGGCTCAACGTGGTCCCATTATGAAACATCAAATTCAGGATTACCAAAAGGAATCAGTATCGGGAAGATATATTATGATTCCAATGGTGGTCTCTGGATAACCAGTAGTAGTTCCGATATCGGTGTTATTGTTTATGATGGTACGACCTGGAAGACATTCAATTCAACAAATTCAGGGTTACAAAGAAATGATATCTCTCAGGTGGTAGAGGATCGTGATGGAAATATTTGGGCGGCATCGAGCTATGGCATCTCTGTTTATGATGGTGCTAATTGGACGAATAAAAACGATTATTTAAATCTTAATATTTATGATAGTGCCATAAATGATATGGCTGTTGATACGAGTAACAACATATGGATAGCCCCGGGGAATAGCGGATTAATCAAATACAATGGGTCTTCCTGGAAACAATATGATATGAGCAATACGCCCTTGCCGGTGAATAATATCACAGCTATTTACGCGGATTCGAACGGAACAATGTGGTTTGCCTATAATGATGACAGTTATGGCAGTACCGGAAGCGGTCTTGCTAAATACGACGGTACAAACTGGACGATTTATAAGGCTAAAGACTATAATCTCGTTGATTTTCATATTACTGATATCACATCTGATAATAATGGTACATTGTGGCTGGCCAATTATTATCATGGCATCGACTCTTTCGATGGGACGAATTTCAAGGAATATAATAGAAATAACTCGGCTTTAGTCGGTGACAGAGTCCAAAACCTGTCATTCGATTCAAGTGGAAATTTATGGGTAGTCTTTAACGATTATATACCATCCATTGCTAAATTCGATGGTAAAAAATTCCATGTTTTCAGTAGTGTAAATTCAAAGTTAACCAACTCGTTCCCGACACACATGGTTATCGATTCCAATGATGTAAAATGGATTGGAAATGAAAGGGGCGAATTGATTAAGTTACAGGGTGGTTCCGATCCCATTGCCAATTTTACAGCTGATATTCACAGAGGTTATGCTCCTCTTACGGTTAATTTCAGTGATTTAACAAATTCCAAAGTCTCGAAAAGGCAATGGACATTTCAGGGGGGAGACCCGTCTTCGTCGACCGATGCCAATCCGTCTGTTACATACAATTCAACGGGTACTTACGATGTAACACTCAAAGTAACAAATGCCGACGGCAGTACATCTTATACTAAAGCGGGTTATATAACTGTGTTAGATGCACATTCATCAGTTACAAGTAACTGGATGAATTACACCAATGGCAGCATTATTAATGATATTATTCAACAAGGGCAGGTATTGTGGTTGGCTACCAACGGTGGCTTAACAAAATATGATACTTCGACGGGTATGAATACGTATTTCACCAGGGCCAATTCAAAGTTGCCAACAAATCATATTAATAAGCTCGCAACAGACAGCAAAGGACAACTTTGGATAGGAACAAAAGAAGGGTTAGCAAAATATGATGGTTCCGAATGGAAAGTATATAATTCGTCCAATTCAAGCTTGCCTGCTAATAACATAACAGCGTTGGCTGTAGATAAAAATGATAAAATTTGGTTAGGGACTATCTCTTCACAAGCTTATTCCACAAGTAATCAGGGGCTGATTTCTTATGATGGCACTTCATTCAATATAGAAACATCGAATATTCCCTCAGGGGCCCAAATAAATACCATTACATTTGATGATAAAAATAATGTATGGGTTGGAACAGATGGCAAAGGATTGGCTGAATACGACGGCTCAACAGTTACCACTTTTAATACGACTAATTCCTCAATTCCCAACGATAATGTTAATGCTATCGCGTTCGATACAAATGGCACAGTATGGGTAGGTACTTATGCGGGTTTGGCCGATTATGATGGTTCAACATGGACTGAACATGATCAGGTTGAACAATCGATAACCTTTAAAATCAGTGCTAATGATCTGAAATTCGATTCAAAGGGGAATCTGTGGATAGGTACCTTGAGTTTCGGATTAAAACGTTTTGATGGTACAAATTTCACAACATATGATAAAGACAATTCGAAATTGGCCTCTAATGATGTCAAATCACTATTAGTAGATTCAAACGGAGAAGTATGGGCCGGAACAACCAATTACGTTTTGACATCTGAAAGCACGAATAAAAGTACTTTAGTGGAATATGACGGTTTAAACTGGAAAGCACATAATACTTCCAATTCCGGGTTACCCTCAAACAGCATAAGCAGGATCAGTTTCGATCAACATGGAAATGCATGGATGAATGTGGATTCCCAACTCGGCCTTTTTAGTGGAAATTCGGCATCGGGTGGCCTGGTGATGTTTAATGGATCAACCTGGTCGGTCTTTGATAAAAATAATTCCGGAATTTTAAGTGGTGATATTACGGGAATAACCATTGACGGCGATGGTGACATATGGGCCGGAACGAAAAACGGTCTGTCAGAATATGATGGTGTGCACTGGCTAACGTATGGAAAAACGGAAATGGGTACACAAAATGAAGCCGTCACAGATATAACGACGGATAATATGGGCAATATCTGGGCTGCCATTCAGGGTACCGGTATTGTAATGTATAATGGATCGAAATGGAATATCTATAAACCCGGAAGTTCATTTTCAGTAACATCATTGGGTAATATCATCGTATCTAAAGATGGTACCGTTTGGGTGGGTACACTAAATAACGGATTATATTCTTTTGATGGCAGTTCATGGACAGTGTATAACAGCAGTAATACATCACTTGGTGATATGATAAATGCACTAACCATAGATAAGCAAGGTAATCTTTGGGTAGCATCCAATTCCGGTCTATCCTCAATGCTTTCAAAATTTGATGGGAGCAGTTGGACTGATATCACACTTCCACAGAATACAGGAGAGATAAATGATATCACAGAGGATGCCAATGGAGTGCTGTGGTTTGCTTTTTCGGGCGGTTTTGCAAAAACATCGGGTACTTTGGCATATTATGACGGTAGTAAATTTACTATTCTCGATCACAATAATTCCAGGTTAAGCAGTAGTGATATTTCCACAGTATCATTCGATTCTCATGGGCGTGCATGGATTGGTACATCCGGAGGGGGTGTCTTCATCTATAATGGAGGAGGAAATTTACCTACCGATGTTCAACATGATAAATCACTTGTCCGGAATCTGCCGACTAAAGTCGAGTTAAAACAAAACTACCCGAATCCTTTTAATCCGACAACACAAATAAAATACGCATTGCCTAATTCGATGATGGTTCATCTGACTGTGTATAACATATTGGGTAGGAAGGTAGCGGAGCTGGTCAATAATCGTCAATCGGCAGGTATACATGTAATAACTTTCGATGCCTCACATCTGGCAAGCGGAGTATATTTCTATCGAATCAGGACAAATGCCGCCGTTCAGACAAAGAAAATGCTGCTTATAAAATAGTTTCAAAGTGAAAAGACGATTTTAAATGATTTGACAACAGTGACAGGTATTCAGGATATTTCATAAGATTGCGGGAGTATTTAGGGGCGATTGGAAATACCTGGCCTGTCAACCTGTTGTTTTATTCAGTCATATAATGGATTGTCGACCGAATTTATAATTTGAGATCACCATAATGAATCATGTTTCAGCAAATATGCAGTTCGGTAAATTTATAATTGATGAAATAATTCTTCGGTATTCAGGATTGTCGCGAATTCATCTTTAAGACTTGCCAGTGCGGTAAGATGAACGAGCTCGGAATCATAATTTTCACCATTAATACCGATTCTGTCAAATGTAGCGGTGGCATCGGATATCACATAAGTATCATAACCATAATTACCGGCCATGCGTGCAGTCGTTGACACACAATGATTGGTTGTAATACCTATAATAACCACTGTATTAATGCCTCGTGAATCCAATTGCTCTTTTAAATCAGTACCTATAAAAGCAGAATTAACATTCTTGGTGATTACGGGTTCATCGTCCAATGGGTTTACTTCATACTTGAATGCAAAACCGGGATTATTCTTGTGTAGCTTTGAATCAGGATTAACAGAACTATGTCTGACATGATAGACAGGCAGCTCTAACTCCCTCCATTTTTGCAGGATTTTTCCAGCATTCGCTTCTGCATTTTTATTATTACGATTACCTCCCCAATATTCTTCATCATCAAATCCTTTTTGAATATCAATAAGAAGTAACGCGGGTTTATTTTGTCTGAGTTTCATAAATGAAAATAATAAGTGCGTATTTTTTTAAGATTACGTGATAATATCGATATATTATTATTCAATAATCTATGCATTTAGAAACTTTAAATAGACATATAAATTCACTTACATGCACCTTGTAACAAGGGGGCATATTTATCAAGCAAAGTGTTGAACCGGTCAAAATCTTTTAAAGCCTTCCTCGTGCGCTTAATGTCGTCTTTTTCTGCGGTCTTGAATATAGGGTCATTATGTGACAAAGCGGCCTTCAATTTTACGGCTATTGCTTTAATGGCATCCACATCATTGGGGAGCGGGTGGCTCATAGTAGATTTTTCACCAATATATTTTAACCAGGTGGCGAATAAATATTCATCCTTTGTTGTTGGCCCGTTTGAAAGCATTCCCTGATCGGCCCAGAAACTTTTACGGGAATCTTCAGGTAGTTGATCGACGAGTGACATTTTACCCTGCATATCCGCATTCACAAAACCGTCAATCAAATCAAACTGATTCCATGTGTGCATCGTTAATTTATCAGGTGCTTTGCCACTGTGGCCGGCAGAACACCATTCTTTAATAGTCTCTGAAGATAATTTCTGTTGCGCTACAGCTGATTTAGTTTCCGTGAAAAGAGAAAAAATACATATCGATATCAATATCATTAGACGCATGACAAAAAATCCTCCCACTAACTTTAAGATGTAATTATAACCCTGTAATATACAGCAAGGTGCTGATATATATGTATATAGATAGTAGGGAAAAAATTTTAAGAATACGAGTATCAATTGAGCGATTGATTAACCGATACAGGTAATCAAGTCCCCGGGTGATAACTATGGTCTATCGTCACTTTATCTGTAGGCCAAAATTCGTATAATTTACTTCATGCGTGTTCGATAAGAATGTATATCTCAATCGCCACGGCCAAAGTCATCTTCAACACGTACAATATCATCCTCGTCAGATGGATGTTCTTTGTCTGTGTGCTGCCATATCTCAGCGACTATTCCCCAATCATCAAGGCCAACAAGGCGGTGCCGTTCGCCTTGTTGGAGCGTGATTTGATCACCGGGTAGATATTTTTTAAGCAAACCTTGTTCATTTGTCGGACTGGTTATGATACCTACGGGTCCTTCAACAACTTTCCAAATTTCGGCCCTGCGATGGTGATACTGCCATGAAAGACGTTTATCCGGTTGGACAATTAATATTTTGGGACTCAATTTACCGGATATCCTTAACTGGTTCACAGGAATATTATCAAAATAAATACCGGAAAATTTTTGAGCCTGATTTTCGTCGATTACAAAGAAACCACCCCATGGACGATTTCTGTCCTCTTCTACAATAGTAAAACCCTGGGCTATTAGTTTTGCCTCTGTTTCATCAAAAAGCTTTTGCTTCATCGCTTTCGCACTCATATATATATGCTATGATTATTAGTAGAAAATTAATCGTATATGATGTGTGTAAAGGTAGGGTAAATTATAGAAATATGGGAGGAGGTATTTAATGTACTATGGTTTGTGTGAGATGCGGATTCACCTCAGTCAGCAAAATGATATTCTCCGGTATTGAGTCAACCTATAAAAATCGGGTTGCATTCAACTTTAGTCATTGGATTGTTGGAATAAATCATTCAAGATTTCTATATCTATTCCTATATCAAAAAGCTTTAAAATGAATGCTCATTAAACCCACCAACGGCCTGCCGGAACAAGCTGTTGGTGGATTTTGGATTTAATTGAAAAGAACAAGCTTATTTAATAAGCATCATCTTTTTGGTTTGCGTGAAGTCACTGGTTACCAGTTTATAGAAATAAAGCCCGCTATTCAGTCCGGAAGCATTAAATGTAATTTTGTGGAAGCCGGCGGTTTGTGCATTATTCACAAGAGTGGCTACTTTCTGTCCAATTGAATTAAACACCTGAAGTTTGACTTCACCTGCTTTCCTGAGGTCGTAACTGATTACGGTTGTCGGGTTGAAAGGATTGGGATAGTTTTGATTGAGACGGTAATCCTTAACAAGAGATTCAGTGGGGGGTGTTTCAATAGGTGTACCCATTGTCAAATCATTATATTGGCCGGATATTGGATTTCCACTATTATCAAGCTGAATAGATGCGGCTATGGAAGAACCCGTTTTTGTAATGAAATCGATAGAACCTGTTGTAGTTGAAGAGATGATACCGCCGATATTGGATGTCATAGTTGTGGTTCTGTTTAAACGTAAACAATCATCGGAACTGGTAGCTGTTACCAATGTTCCATATCCATCTACCGTAACATCAATTTTTATTTTTTGTGAGTATAAAACAGAACCCTGAAAAATGAGATTATAAGTAGCGGAGTCCGACCATGCTGTTTGATAAGTCAAGGGCAGCTTAGCGTTAAGTAAGTATGGACTATAACTAATCAAAACTGTATCGGGTGTAATATTATCACCATTTAGATCACTTTGTGAGACAAAAACAATACCGGCGAAATTCAAACTGTCACTATTGACCTGTTCGTAAATCCAGGCCGTTGAGTCGGATGCTTGTCCAGTGCTTGTTAACCCTATTTTAACGGCAATATTAGCTCTTTGTACTTCTGCGGAATTGGAACCCGGCAAATCTGCCGGAAGTCCGATATATTGGATCGTTCCGTCATACGTCTGACTAAAAGAAGTAATCGCTGAAAAATCGAAAGTTTGATTTGTCCCGGTTTGTGCCACTAATGCTGTAAAATCGCTGGCTGTTGTAGATTCGTAAGTCTTAACATTAAATGTTTTTCCTACAAGGCCTTGTAAGTCCGATTGATTAATGGTTATCTGGGCGGTGGCCGTTCCGGCAATAATCAGAAGAGCTAATAAATTGATATAAAGAATGGTACATTTTTTCATCTTAATTCCTCCTGTTTGATGAAAAGGGTCAGGTATCTCACCAATTATTTTTAGTTGTGAGGTACGATTAGGATTCACAGAATGGAGTTGTCAAAAAACATGGCAGGTCTCAAAATCCCTTGTTGAATCTCCTTATATATAATGCGGTAAAGATCTGCCAAAGACCATTATAATCATATCAGTGTGAGAGTTCTAATAATGCAAGAACCTTGTTATGCTAAACTTCAAAGGCACTTTACAGATATAGATGATCAATTAACAATTACCCATGTATCTTGTATCGAGAATTCATTGTATAATGTGCGGCTGAGACACTTTCTGTCTATTTATACCAATTAAAATTGCCAGTAGCCTAAATAGCCAGCACCTTTATTTACTGTTTATCACCGGACAAAATCCAGCATCTGGGATTGTTGGTATAACCGATATGTTCATAGTAGGAATTGGCGGCAGGTGCGGCAATCACGATAAGTTTACATGTCGGCGTGAGTTGTTTTTTCGTTATTACCTGCAGCATTTTTCCGATTCCCAAATTCTGAAATTTCTTATCGACGGCAAGATCGGAGAGGTAACAGGCATAATGGAAATCGGTCATGGAACGCGCAATACCGATGAGCTGATCATCCTTCCAGGCTGAGACCATCAGGTTACTATTGGTAACCATCCCTTCCATGCACGTACTGTCATCTATAGGCCGGCGTTTTCCGAGCGTGGATTTTTTAAGCAATTCGATAAATTGATCGGTTGTTACAGGGGCATTGATTTTATATTCGATATTCATGAACGGCAGCAATTAGTCAGTTGACAGAGAGAATTATTAAATCAAAAAAAGGAAGGTAAAAAATATGGTTTTTGCAAAAGCTTATAATAGAACATAATACCAATAGAGAGCAAGTAAGATGGTATAAAAATAATCGTACGGTATCTCTTATTAGATTAGCCTGGTATTGATATAACTCTAAACAGATTAAATCTATTGTTAAACAACATTTTACCTCATTTTAAGGAATAACTTGTAATCATGGATAAAGTCATTAAATTACATTATTGAAACTAATGTAATATCCGTTTATTATCCCATGTAATCTTATCATCATGAAATCACTATTCCGAAGTTTACTCATCTCTGTACTTTTATTATTCCTGGTATCCTGTAATAAGTCCCTTAAAATAGGCCAATTGATGTTATCCGACGCTAAGCCCAAAGCGGGAGAGAAAATAAGTCTTCAATACAATCCTGATGAAAGTGACTTGTCGGGTGTCAAAAATCTGTATGGAGCTCTTTATTATGTGGCTAAAACTAATGTATATGCCAGTGATATATCCCTTAATAATTCAGGAGAAGTCTGGAAAGGATCATTTACCTTACCTGATAGTGCGCAGGCTTTTGCACTAAAATTTTATAAGGAAGATAAAATAGACAAGAATAAAGGCAGGGGATATATATTTACTGTTTACAACCGGGACGGAAAACCGGTAAAAGGTGCCTTAGCGTCCGAAACCAGATTTTATCATGCATATGGAGCTAATTTACTGGGTTTGCCGCAAAATGCTGATACCGCCCTCGCATTATTTCAACATGAATTTACTTTATATCCTGAAGTAAAAAATGACTGGCGGGTTCCCTACTTCAGTGTTTTGTTAGCTGTAAAGAATAAAAAAGCCTATCCGGAGGTTCAGTCTGGCATAGAACATTTGTTGTCGGCTAAAAAGGTAACCGAAAAGGATTATATGGATGCCAGAAACTTATTTAATCAAATGCATTTGAGTGCAAAAGCGGATTCCCTGGAAAAAAGCATTTTCGAAAAGTATCCGAAAGGCATTATGGCTCTTAATAAATTTTATCATGATTTCTATCAGCAGAAAAATACGGATAGCCTGTTAATCCTATACCGTGATTTTAAGTTAAAGTTTGCGAATAGCCGGCATAAAAAAGATGTTGATCGTTATGGATCTTATATGTTATCACGGATTGCCAATTCATTAGCCGGTGAAAAGAAATTTGATAAATTTCTTCAATATACCTCACAGATTACAGATAAGTCCATACTGGCACGGACCTATAATCAGGCAGCCTATCAACTGGCAAAAAAAGGAGGGAATCTTGCGTTTGCCGATTCTATATCCAAAGCATCTCTTAATAGTATACAGTATTTAATGGACCATCCGGGTGAGGGTAAACCGACCTATTATACGGATAGGGGGTGGAGAGATATGCAAAAATCAGGTTATGGGATGTACGCTGATACGTATGCGATGATCCTGGCCAAAAGAGGGAATTATAAGGAAGCGCTGGCCTACCAGGAAAAAGCTGTTGATTACACTCATGGGGATGATACAGATATCAATACAAACTATATCGAATATTTGGTGCAAAACGGAGACTTTGCCAAAGCTCAAAAAGTGATCGGAGAATATATTGCAAAGGGTAGATCTACCCCGAAAATGATGAATTATCTGAAAACAGCGTATTCCAAACAACACGGAACCGATAAGGGCTACTCAAAATACCTGGTGTCATTGAAAGCAGGTGCCGGAGATAAAATGAAGGCGAAACTGGATAGTGAAATGATTAATAAACCGGCTCCGGATTTCAAATTACCCGATCTGAAAGGGAACCGGGTTTCTCTTGCCTCCCTTCGTGGAAAAATCGTGGTTGTAGATTTCTGGGCAACGTGGTGCGGTCCCTGTAAATCCTCCTTTCCGGCTATGCAAAAGGCTATGGCTAAATATAAAAACAATCCGAATGTCGTATTTCTGTTTGTGGATACATGGGAGCATACTAAGCCTGATGTTAGGTTGAAGCAAGTGAATGAATTCATCACCAAACATAAGTACCCGTTTCATGTGTTATTGGATAAAGAGAATTCTCAGGATCAAATTGTAAGTAAATATGGAGTACGGGGTATTCCCACAAAATTCATCATCGATCCGAATGGACATATTCGGTTTAAATCCGTTGGCTATTATGGAAGCGTGAACGGATTGGTCCGGGAAGTCAGTACGATGATTGCACTGGTGAAGAAGAAAAGCTGATGATGGCAAAGAATATGGCGTATGGTGTTTAAAAAGTTATTGAGTGTATTGAGTTATTAAGGTTTGGGATTACGCCATTCATCGTGGGATTACTGTTTTATAAAATTTGGTGTGAAGCCACCTTTTAAAATATCGATTTTGACAATTGCAGGAAACCATGCCTAAAATGATATATTTATATTCCCACGTTTTTCAGATAAGTATCAATAATAAAGAAGGCATCCCAATATCTTTTGTAATGCCTTCTTTTCAATAATAAATCTTAAACAATTTAACTTATTATACTCAACTCTATTAGCTTTTTAATTATTTACCCGTCCAAATATCGCCGTTATATACCACCACAGCCAGGTGACTGACATCCTGAAAAGTCCGGGAAGTCAGTGCTATAATATGGGAATAGCTAAATGAAGCAAAGAACATGGTGCATGGTGTAGAATGA
>Ga0102944_1000995_pt1 | contig 20109 bp, 15 predicted proteins | sample SalPonD_shore_MG_FD_78172 | JGI IMG/M metagenome (GOLD analysis project Ga0102944, IMG submission 78172) | Salt pond soil microbial communities from South San Francisco under conditions of wetland restoration - Salt Pond MetaG... | ecosystem: Environmental > Aquatic > Marine > Intertidal zone >...
AATGAGCGCATCTTCGACTTTGTTATTGTTGGGCGCGGAAAACACCAGTTCAAATTCCCGTATTGCATCCCCGTACTGTCCCCGCGCATACTGGCACTCACCAAGCCAGTAATGAATGTTATCAAGATAATCGCCCGGCGGATCGGACAGTAATATTCGATTTAGCATATTTGCCGCCGTCTGATAATTTCCGTCTTCGAATTCGGTAAGCGCCTCATTATAGATATTCAGAAATGTCTCCCGGCGTGCGGCTCCGGCAAAATTGTATGGTTCCTCTCCCTCTGGTACCGAGACATCTTGTTGGGTGGATTCCGGAGTATTCGGGAGTGCTTCCGTCCCCGGGCCGGTCTCAGGTTCTCCCACAACACCGCCTTCGGTATTATTTCCCGGTTGATCCGGTACCACGCTTTCTCTGTTCAACTGGATATCGGGGATAAAGGCGGAAAGATTCGGTAAGCGCTCCTGGAGGAGCAAATAGCCTCCGAAGAGGATCAGCGCGAAGGAGACAGTGATAATCACTCCCCAACCGAATTTTCCCCGCCGACGTTCGGTTACAGCCCACTCCAATGATTCTTCTTCGGGTGGCGCCTCCTCTTCATCTTCTTCGATGAGCGAAACAGAAGCAGGTTCTTTCACTTCGACCGAATCTTCGCCTTCGTCCACATCTTCCTCTTCATCGAAAAAAAAGAGGCCGGCAGAGGATTCCCCGGGTTCATCCTTTAGCCGTTCGGAAATGAATCGCAGTTCTTTCATACTGATCTCATCTCCGATATCCGGCCAGTCCGCACTTTCGACAAACTTCTCTGATGCCCCCGGACCCTCCTCTTTCTCCACCGTACGATGCGGTTCGGTCTCTTGTACCGGACCTGCTTCTTCTTTCGCCTGATCTTCCGGCCCTGCGGAGTCGGGAACAGACTGAGTCTCTTCGGGTTCCGGTTTCGAGGTGTCTTTCGATTCCCCTACTGTATCAGGGATTTCTTTAGCCGCGGCTTTTCGAGTTTCTTTTGCTTGCCCGGCCTCTTCTGACTTAAAATCTCTTGATACTGCCGGTTGTTTCTCTTCGGGTGTTCTATCTTTTTCAGGGGCAGATTCTTCCTCAGTATCAGCGGTTTTCTCTTTCGCCGGAGCATTCTGTTCTTCTTTCCGATCTGCCACTGCGGCTTTTTTCTCTGAGGCAGCAGACGGTTTCCCTCCGACCTTTTCCCCAGCTCCCGGCTGGGTTTCGGATTCTTCAATCAGAGTTGGAGAGGGGGACCAATACGGAATCCACCGGCCTTCGATCTCTATTTCTTCACCGGTCTGGGGATCCCGGCCGGTGCGTCCTTTCCACCACCGAACGCCGAACTTACCGAATCCATAAATCTGAGTCTCTTCGCCCTTCTCCATCCGATTCTGGACGAGTTTTAATACTTCTTCCACCACCGCTTCCACTTCTTCCACCGGCACATCTTCGGATTCGGCCACCTGTCGTATAAGGTCTTTTTTCTTCATAGAATGCTTCCCCGGTCTGTTAGCGAGGAATGGTATATCGACTCACTATTCGAGATCCACACTTTTCCTCCCACACAATACCGCTGATACTCCGCACTGTTCGTGAATCTCATACCCGACCCGGATCTTCCGATATTATCGGAAAATGTCCCCGGACTATAAATTTCCCGACTACTCCGGTATCTATCCTCCCGGCGTTCCTGTTTGTACCGTGTCCGGCCGGGATGCCGCCTGGAGTTGGCTCAGTAGATCTCCCAGTCGCTGTATCTGTTGACCATAGCCGGTCCAATCACCATCCCGAAGCATTTGTTGGGCTTGCTGAAAGGCATCGTTAGACGATTGAATCAATGACTGAATATTCCCACTCCCACGTTCCGTCCCGGGTGAAGGCGCGGCTGCCAGCCCCGGTGCCACTTCGGGCGCCTCGCCGAAAATTGCGGCCAGGGACCGATCCAGGGTCTCCTGCATGACAATCTGATTCTCATAACTCACGATCACCCGTTTTAACTCCGGCATTTGCCCCTGTTCTGACCTGATATATAGCGGTTCAACGTATAACAAAGTGTTCTCGATGGGAATCACTAACAGGTTACCTCGAATAACGTTGGAGCCCTGTTGACTCCAGAGCGTCAGTAATTCTGATATATCCGGATGCTGATCAATACGGGCTTCAATCTGCATCGGACCGAATATGAGCTCCTGCTTGGGGAACTCATACAACACTAATTCTCCATAATTCTCCGCATCCGACCTGGCAGCCATCCAGGCAATCATATTGTTCTTATTTACCGGAGTGAAGGGGAGAAACAATACAAATTCCTCCTCCTCATGCCCGGGGAGCCGCATAATAACATAATAGGGTTCCATCCGCTGCTCGTTCCCCTCGTAGATTTCCGTCGGCATGCGCCACATATCTTCCCGGTTATAGTAAACTTCCGGACTCGTCATATGATATGCCAGATAAGCTTGCGACTGGATCAGGAACAGATCCTCCGGATATCGAAAATGCGCCCGGATCCTCTCCGGTACTTCTCCGGATGATTTGAATAAGTCAGGAAAGATCTTTTGATAGGTTCTGATCACCGGATCTTCATTATCCACCACATAAAAGTCCATCGTTCCCTCATAGGCATCGATGACAACCTTGACGGAATTCCGGATATAATTGGTGTTGCCCCCCATCATCGGTTCGGCGTACGGAAAATTCTGACTGGTGGTATACGCATCCAGAATCCATTTGAGCTCTCCATCGATAATGGTGATATACGGATCCCGATCATACTCGAGGAACGGGGCCACATTCCGAACCCGCTCGGCAATTTGCCGGTGATAGTGTACTCTGGACTCATTGGTGAAATATCCGGAAATCAAAATCTTGATGCTCCCGAATTCATACGCGTATAACATCCTTCGCCAGATATTCGACATCGGGACTCCACCCAGTCCCTCGTAATGGGTGAACATATTCTCACCGCCTACCGGATAGTCAAATTCCTCGGTAGTCGCGCCTGTAAAGACATAGTGGCCTGTTTCTTCCCCGTAATAGATACCGGGTCTGGTGACCTGCAAATCCACGGAACTGACCGGTGGAATATCTTTAATGAACAGCTCCGGTAGTCCTTCCGGCGTAACGATGTTCACCGGACTCATGGCCACACCGTACCCATGAGTATACGTTAAGCGTTGATTCTGCCAGGTTCTCGCCTGGGTCGGTACCTGCTGGTAAGAAAATTCCCGGGGAGATATCATCATCTGCCGGTAATTTCCATCGATAGTATATCGATCAATGTCCACATCTGAAAATTTATAGTACAGCCGAATTTCCTGTATCTGTCGATAGGTACTCAATAAAGGCCGGGCATCCCATAACCTGATGTTTTGAATGGTGGGCTGGTTCCGCGAGATGAGCTCCTGGGTTAACGTGCCCTGTAAGTTGTAAGCTTCCCGCTGCACGTCATCGAGTTTGTATGCCATCCGAGTGTAATCGATGTTATGGCGTATGTATGGTTTCTCCCGGTCCAATTCATTTGGTTCGACCACAAACGTCTGCTGAAACCAGGGGTAGATTCCATTGATCAGAATCAGCGAAACCAGGAAGACGCCGACCCCGGACACCAATAAACCGATACCTCTGCGAAAAAGCGAGATCACGAAAAGGATGGCAATGCCTAAAGTGACGACGACCATCACCCAGTAGGACAGCAGCGTCGCATGCATATCGGTATAGCCGGCTCCATAGACGACGCCGCTGCTGGAAAACAATAACCCGAACCGTTTCAACCAGAAATCCACTGCCAGCAGGACGGCAATGATCACCAGCAGGATGCTCAAATGGATCTTGACACTGCCGGTAAAGATCTTTTGACGGTTCCGGACGAACTGAATGGCGCCTTTTAAAAAATACACAACTCCTGCCAGAAGCAGTGACAATACGAACAGGGTGAGCAGCCAGCTTTGCGCCCCTTCGTAAAATGGTAACTGAAAGAGATAAAATCCGACATCTCGTTGGAAAATGGGATCGGTTGCCCCGTAATTACTGGCATGCAGATATTTTAATATCGTCTCCCACCACGGCAGGGTGGCACTGGCCGCAATCAGGGAGATAATCACCACCCCGATTCCAACGAAAATGTTGAATATCCGCTGGCCCGGAATCTGGATGTTCGCGCCTTCAAACCGGCGGAAAGCCCGACCGCGAGTCAACCGGTTGGCCACCCAGAAATTAACCCAGAGTATCAGCGCATAAAGCACAAATGCGCTGATCCAGAGCAGTGCTTTCCAGGAAAGGATGGTCCAGAATACACTGGAATAATTCACCGAATCAAACCACCAGGCCTCGCTGATGATGGTACTGGCATTCCCCAGGAGGATTAAAACAACTACCAGCGCTCCTGCCAGCCAGATCAATCTGCGTTGTATCGCTTTCATAACACTCCCTCGTCACTCAACTACATACCAAAGATGTCAATGTTCTGCTTAGGATGGAAAAATAGCGGAGTTTAATTCTTACGATTGATTTTCCTGTAACTCTTCTAATTTATCCCGGATTTTGGCCGCTTTCTCATAGTGTTCCAACCGGATTGCTTCTTCAAGTTCCTCTTCTAATTTTTCCAGGTCCGAGACCGGCCGCTTCTGAAGTACCGTTTCCTTCCATTCGTTGAGGATTCGGATCTCCCGGTTCGTCTCCACATTCTCGGTGATCCCCCATTTCTTATTAAACGACCGAATCTGTTTGATACTCTCGTCTATCTTTCGGAGGGCTTCGGAATAGCCTTCACTCTCCAGCGCCATTTGGACACGCGCCTGCACATTCATCATCTTGATATACGGAAAATACTGCAGAAAGGACCACGCACTCTCCTCGTCCTCTGCATATGCCTCGACTAGTTCTAGTACCTCCAGATTATGCCCCGTATCCCGGATAACACCCTCGTGATCGCCTAACTCAGCATAGCAGAGATACCGATGATAGTATTGTATTGATTCCTGCTGCAACTCCCGGAGATCATCGGCAGAGAGGATGAAATAACCTTCTTCTTTCTCCTCGGTGTGTTCTTGCTCTGCTTTATAGTATTGTAGCAAGTTATCAAACTCATGCGGTCGTTGCCCGTCAGGTCTTCCCTCCAACTCCATCTGCAATAAACCGAGATCTAACCGTAATTGAATTTTATCCCGGTCGTTCTCCCCCTTAATCCTCCGGACATTCAGAATATCAGGATCAAACGGCCAGTCGGAAAGGATATCACTAATATCTTTGCGGGCCATGATACTCCTCCTCATTCTGAAACTCGGTATTAATCTAACGCCTGATTTGTCCAATACAAAGCAAAAATAGCGTATTTCGGCCGTTCCGATAAACTCACTTTATACAGTAAAATTCATACTTAACCAATTCAATTATTTCAACAATGAAAATAAAGTTGATAATGTTCTACCAATCATGGAACTTTTCTAAGTTACTGAGTGCAAACGATGATATTCGTAGGCATTCACCAAGGGGAAGTATGAACTGGCTCAATTTGAATGATATTGCGGAGTGGATTCGATCACCCGGCAAAGCGCAAAACAGCCCGAAAGGGTTTCCGATGTTCCAAACTCAGGATGTGCAACTTGTAAAAAAACAAGCGGTGGGCCTCTCCGGACGCGGGAGTCTTCTGCTGGCCGAGAATGTTGACACCATCTGGTTTGTGGAAGTCAAGGACCGAAAAACGCCCGTTGGCAAACAAGCCAGCCAACGATTTCTTGGCCTGAAATCGGAACTGGAGGAGATTCACTCTTACCGATTTATCCGTGGGATAATGTTGACCTCCGCGTCTTTCTCGGAGGCTGTCCGGGAAGCACTGGAGCATGAGGACTGCCTCATTATCCCCGTTCCAAAGGAACAGGGCGAAATATCGGCCCAGATTGAAGAAGATTAGGCGTAATTGAGGAAACCTGTGTCTGTTCATCAATTAGAAAACCAATTGCAGGATCTGATCGATTCCGGACTTTCCCCCGACCAATTCTTCCCCAAGGCGGTTCAGCATATTCAACGAGGTGATAGCAAATTCGACTGGGTTGGTGTTTATCGGCTTGAGGACAATGAACTGGTCCTGCAGACAGGGTACTATGTTGGTTTGGAACCGGAGCATAAGCGGATCCCGCTGGAAGAGGGTATTTGCGGGGCAGCAGCGTCTGCCAGAGAAACTATTGGCGTCGATGATGTCCGGTCCGACCCTCGTTATCTGGCATGCAGTATCTCCACTCAATCCGAAATCGTGGTACCGATTATGAAGGGAACCACCTTATATGGAGTACTGGATCTCGACAGTGATATACCTGCAGCGTTCCAAACACAGGAAATCCAACTGCTGGAACGAACCGCGGATCTGCTGGCTGAGTATTTCCATCGTAATTGACATCCCCCTGCCTGCGCGTTTATTCAGGTTTTTTCCCTCTCCACGAGGGCTCTGCTCCTTGATTCTCGCAATTCCAGTCTCTACCTTTTCTATCTATTAACTATCTGGGATTCTCGGTAAGCGAAGCATGTGGATTGTTGTCGGCATACTCTTTCTGGTTGTAGGAATCACCATCCTTTCCGGCCATTTTGCGTTTTCCATCACACCGGCCCCAAGCACCGATGCTCCGGCTTCACTTGGAACGGCATACAGCGATATCTACTTTATCAACTACAATGACGAACTTTTACACGGCTGGTGGATGCAACATCCGGATGCCTCTGCCGAATCACCGCTACCCACGATCATATTGCTACATGGATGGAACCGGAACTGTCAGCGAATGATCCCCTATATCAAGCATCTCTCGATGTTTCCAATGAACATACTCTGCATTGAAGGGCGCGGTCACGGGGAGAACCGGAAAAATAATTTTATCACCCAGGTCGGATTTGCACATGATATTTTAAGTGCTATTAACTGGCTGGTGCTGCAGCCGGGAGTACAGGTAGAACAGATTGGGGTTTTGGGCCATTCACTGGGCGCTGCTGCCGCCATCTATGCCGGCTCCCTGGACAAACGGATTCGCTTTATCATAGCCGACGCCAGCTACGCCCATCCACTCACCATAATCCGCAACTTCTTGCGAGGTTACCATATTCCGTACCTTCCGCTCGGGTGGATGTTGATCCAATATATACAACTCCGACTCTGGCTCTCCCTGGACCGGATCGCCCCCGAAAATGTGATCTGCGATCTCACTCAACCAGTACTGCTAATCCACGGCGACCAGGATACCATCGTTCCCGCCCGGGATAGCCAACGGCTCCTGACCAATGCCAATAATAACATCGACCTCTGGATCGCCAGGAGCGCCAATCACTCCGATACTCCCGATCATCCGGAATTCCGGGCGGTGCTTCAAGGATTTTTCCGCACACACCTGAAGTTTTCGGATCCCCTGTCACTCTCGATTGCTCGACCAGAGAATACCTCCGCAACCTCAGATAATCCGACCACCTTCAATTGATCCCGCCCTCTCCTGGTTTATGCAGGAACTCCCGAACAAATGAATGATCTCTTCTTTGCGCGTGAATTCTGTTTGTCGCAAGAAACGAGAGTCATTGGCCGGTGGAGCACATCCGGTTGCCTGCTTGCTGAATCATTCCATCCCGACCGTAATCACAGATGATACAGAAATTGCCACCGGATACCGGGCTTTTTCGCCAAATCGGGCTGCTCGATTTTACCATATTGAAAAATCACCTTTTCATTTTGAAACAAAGACAGGTTTTTGCCCAAGAATTGATGGCTCCTTACCCACCCGAAAGGGCTTGTCAACAGGTAATAGAAAGGATTGTAATGAAATTCAGCGATATGGCATGAAGATTGTACAATATATCATCACCAATGGAATAAAGAGGCTCTGTGATAGATTTGTTAAAAATACTGTTACCAGTTGGATATGTAATAGTTACAGCACTCTATACCTGGCGATTTTTTTCTGATAGCCGTCGGTTTGGTACCGGACTGATCATTGCTTTGGTGCTGACGCTTGGATTGCACATATTTTATCTTTATTCGCGGATCACCTTGTTACAACATTTTCCAACGACCTCGCCGGCAGAGCTCTTGTCCCTTATTGCTCTGGCCATGGGGATAATCTATTTGTGGATAGAATTTAGATTGAACGTCCAAACCACCGGGGTGTTTGTATTGAGTGTTATCACGGTCTTTCAGGTGTTATCTTCGGCGTTCATCACCAGCGGAAGACTGCCGGATCCCCTCCTTTCATCACCGCTGTTCAGTCTCCACACCAGCGCAGCCATTCTCGGTTATTCAGCCATTGCAATCTCTGCCCTGTATGCCACGTTATATCTGTTGTTATTCTATGATATCAAAGGCAGTAAATTCAGTATCGTTTACAGCCGGTTACCCGCTCTGGAAGTCCTCGATTCCATGCACATCAAGGCTGCCACGGCCGGGTTCTCGTTTCTCACCTTCACTATCATCCTGGGCATTGTTTGGTTGAAACTTACCTTCGACCAGGTGTTGCTGCTCGATTGGAAAATCGTTACCGCCTTCATCACCTGGGGGATATTCGGGGTGGTACTCGCCAGCTACCGGCTCTTTCGCTGGAGTGGCAAGCGTCTCGCTTATTTTTCACTCTCCGGCTTCATGACAATTGTGATCTCTCTGACCGTCGTGAATTACTTTTTAACGTCCTTTCACAGGTTTCCCTGAGAGAATAAGAGGTAGTTAAGGATGAACAATATCAATATTCAGACGTAGGATTCACCATGAAGGCTTTCGAAATCTATGTTATCGGCCTGAATCATAAATCCGCCTCGCTCGACCAGCGCGAGTGTGTCGCGGTATCTCCGCAGCGGCTCTCCGGGTTATTGAACACCATTCAATCCTCCGGACACTGGTCGGAAGTGGTCGGCCTCTCCACCTGTAATCGAACCGAATGGTATGTTGTCGGACCGACCAATCCTGAATTGATACGCTGCTTGCGGACTCTGCTGAACATTACTGACACTGTCGAGTTGTGGTCGGAGCCGGAAATCACATACGTTAAAAAGCACACGGACGCGGTCCGGCACCTTTTCCGGGTCGCCTCGGGATTGGACTCTCAGGTCATCGGAGAATCGCAAATACTCAGTCAGGTCAAAGATGCCTTTACAGTGGCCATGGAAGCCAATACGACCGGTCCTATTTTCAATAATCTCTTTCAGACTGCCCTCCACGTTGGCAAACGGGTCCGAACCGAGACCGAAATCGGGGCGGGCGCCATATCCATCAGTTCGGCAGCGGTGGAACTGGCGAATAAAATTTTCAGCGATCTATCCAAACGAACCGTCCTTCTGATTGGGGCCGGAGAAACCGGGGACCTGACAGCCCAGCATTTACAGGCCAAGGAGATTAAGACTCTTTATATTACAAATCGCACCTTTTCCCGAGCCGAAGAGGTCGCCGGGAAACTCGGGGGATATCCGCTGCCATTCGAGTCGTTTGCCGAGAAAATCGCGGAAGTGGATATTGTAATCTCCGCAACCAATTCTCCTCATTACATCGTAGACACCGATCTGGTCAAACCCCTGATGTCTCGGCGCCAGAACCGGCCGCTGTTTTTCATAGACATTGCCGTCCCCAGAGATATCGATCCTCAGTTGCGCAGGATTGACAATGTGTTTGTCAATTATATCGATGATCTGAACACCATCGTCCAGAAGAACCTGAACCTCCGGAAAGAGGAAATCCCGGCCGCAAACCGAATTATTCAGGGCGAAATCGGCCAATACAAGGACTGGTTGAAATCATTGGAGGTGAAGCCGGTCATCGCCTCTCTGCATAAAAAATTTGAGAACGTGCGAAAGACAGAAGTGGAGAAAAACAAAAAGTATTTCCACCAGGAAGACTGGGAGGACCTGGAAAAATTGACGACTTCACTCATGAAAAAATTTCTGCATATCCCGTTGATGCAGCTCCGGGAAGCCGCGCAAAATGGGAACGGCCAGATGAAGCGCATTGAAGCGGCGTATGAATTATTTAATTTGGGGTCTGACGATGAAGAATAATCGCCTGATTATCGGCAGCCGGGGGAGTGATCTGGCCCTGTGGCAATCCCGGTGGGTCCAACGTCGTTTGGAGGCTCACCACCCTGAGTTAGAGGTCGACATCCAAATTGTGAAGACCAAGGGAGATAATATCCTGGATGTGGCGCTGTCGAAAATCGGCGGCAAGGGATTGTTCACAAAAGCTCTCGAAGACAGGTTACTGGAAGGCACCATCGATCTGGCAGTCCATAGTTTAAAAGATCTTCCCACTGAACTACCCGAAGGGTTAGGCATTTTGGCAATCACCCAGCGCGAAGATCCCGGTGATGTGTTTATCAGCAAAGATGAGACGCCTCTCCGGGAATTGCCACCGGAAGCACAGATCGCCACAGGCAGTCTCCGGCGGCAGTCCCAGCTGCTGCATTACCGGTCCGATTTCCGGATCCGGGATTTGCGGGGGAACGTGCCCACCCGGCTCTCCAAACTTCAGGAGTCCGACTGGGATGGGATTGTCCTGGCACAAGCCGGCCTCCAGCGACTTGGTTTGCTGGACAAAGCCACCGAAGTCATCAGTCGGGACATTATGCTTCCGGCAGTCGGCCAGGGCGCTCTCGGCATAGAAACCCGGGCCAACGATTACCAAATGAACGCCATTTGCGCGCCGATCAATCACGGTGATACCGCCGCCGCCACCACGGCAGAACGGGCATTTCTTCGCAGACTCGAGGGTGGGTGCCAGGTGCCGGTAGGAGCGTATGGGGAGGTCATCGATGGGGAACTGCATTTGGATGGCTACGTTGGGATGCTGAACGGAGAGCATGCTGTCCGGGGAAGCATCGCCGGCTCTCCGGATGACGCAGACAGCCTGGGTGTGCAGCTGGCCAATGAACTCATAGCGGATGGTGCAGAGCAGATCCTTCGTGAAGTGCGGGAGTCGACTGAATCCGATGCTTGATCTGCAACATAAAACCATATTAGTCACCAGGCCTCGTAATAAAGCCGCCGGTATGGCAGCACTTATCGAAAAATATCATGGCACACCCATTATTTTTCCAACGATAGAAATCGCCCCGCCAGCTGCTTGGGAACACGTTGACGATGTCATCGCCAACATCCGCCAATATGACTGGGTGATATTCACCAGCGCACACGGGGTAAAATTTTTCATCGAGAGGTTACAGACTCAATTTACGCTGGGCTTGATGGACTCGGTATCGATAGCAGCCGTGGGCTCGAAAACGGCAAAGTCTCTCCGGAACAGGGGATTGTCAGTGGAATTTCTCCCGGAACAATTTACTGCGGCTTCCCTGCTGGACGGGCTGAACCAAAAACATCCGGAGTCTCAGGCATTTCTGCTTGTTTCCGGGGATAAGGGAGGTGAAACACTTACTGATGGATTGCAATCTGCCGGTGCATCAGTGGAAAAAGTGGTAGTATACCGGAATATTCAACCGGACCCTGAGAATGTCAGGGATATTATCGCAGAACTCCGCCAAAATGCCATTGATGTTCTCACGTTTACCAGCCCATCTACATTTAATAATTTTATTACTATTCTGGGAGAAGTCACGGATGATGTTGCTGCACTGGTTCATTCTGCTCCCATAGCAGTAATCGGCCCGGTAACTGCGGGTGCTGTCGAAGAGTCCGGATTCCGGGCGGCGGTTATCCCGGAAAACTCGACTATCGAGGATATGATGATTCAGATCGGAAAATATATTCAACAACAAACTCAGAGCGCTGAATCCTCGTCTACATAAATGGAATCACTACACGTATGAGTAAAAATTTACAGAATGATCTGCTACTCCGGGCCGCCCGCCTGGAACCAACTCAACGAACCCCCGTATGGATGATGCGCCAGGCGGGTCGATACCTCCCGGAGTTTCGTGTGATTCGGAAAAAGGTGGACTTCCTCACGCTCTGTAAAACACCGCACCTTGCCGCCGAGGTGACCATCCAGCCTGTCGACATTGTTGGTGTGGACGCCGCGATCATCTTCTCCGATATTCTCACCATCCCCGAAGCAATGGGGCTGGATCTGGAATTCGTCAGCGGTACCGGCCCGGTGTTCCATAATCCCGTACGGATTAAACAGGATATGAATAATCTCCGGACGAGTGTTTTACCCGCCCTGGAGTATGTCGGAAATGCTATCGCCGAAACGGTCAAGCAGCTCGACGGAAGAGTTCCTGTCATTGGGTTTGCCGGTGCTCCATGGACACTGGCGACATATATGGTCGAGGGGAGGTCGTCAAAAAAGTTCAAGATCATCAAAACATTGCTCTACTCCCGGCCGGAATTACTGGAATCCCTGCTGGAACGCATTACGGCTGAAACTGTGGAATATCTTGCCATGCAGGTTGAAGCGGGCGCAGATATCCTCCAGATCTTTGATTCCTGGGGAGGGATCCTCACACCTGCCGCATTCGAACGATTTTCACTGGCACCGATGAAAAACGTGATCAGCGGCGTGAAAGCACGGTTCCCGGATATCCCTGTCATTGCATTCAGTAAGGGTGCCCGCACTCATCTGACAGAATTAGCCGAAAGCGGAGCCGATGTACTCAGTTTGGATTGGATGGTCGATCTCGGTCAGGCCAGAGAGGTGACCAAAAAACAGGTCGCCCTTCAGGGGAACCTGGACCCCGCTATTCTGCTGACAGATCCGGCTGTCATCGAACGGGAAACCCGCCAGATGCTCCACTCGTTCGGAACCGCTCCGGGACATATTGCGAACCTGGGACACGGAATCACGCCGGATGTTCCGGTGGAGAACGCCAGGAGCTTTGTGGAAACTGTGAAAGTGAGCAGTGCGAAATACCACCAGACCATTGAACAATGAGAGATTAAGAGATTACAAGGGAATTTAAAATGCCGGTCAATCAGGAAGTACTCGTCGATATAGATTTATTGCAGAAATATGATAAACCGGGGCCGAGATATACCAGCTATCCCACCGCTCCCCAATTTCACCAGGAATTCGGTCCTCCTGAAATGGATCAGGAACTCATGCGCTCGAATACCGGGACCGATGTCTCCGATCTTTCCCTGTATTTCCATTTCCCATTCTGCGATTCGCTGTGTCTGTACTGCGGCTGCAATGTCATTATCACGAAGAAGCCAGAGAAAATAGAGCGGTACGTACAATACGTGAAGCGAGAAATCGATCTGTTTGCTGACTATCTCCCGGCAGACCGCACACGCAAAGTCCGACAACTACAGTGGGGCGGCGGCACTCCCACGTATCTGACTGCCGACCAGATTCGGGATATTATGACCCATCTCCTGGACAGATTTGAATTTTCCGGAGACATCGAAGCGGGAGTGGAAATTGATCCCAGGGAACTGACCACCGATCGTCTAATTGCCCTGCGGGAGATGGGGTTCAACCGGGCAAGCATGGGGGTCCAGGATTTCGACTCCCGGGTGCAGGAAACCGTAAACCGAGTCCAGCCAGAATCGCTCACTCGAAAACATTTTCAAACCCTTCGTGATCTCGGCTACCAGAGTCTGAACATTGACTTAATCTATGGACTGCCCTTCCAGACTGACGACAGCTTCAACTACACGATTGATCGGATTATCGACATGAGCCCGGACCGGATTGCTCTGTTCAATTATGCCCATGTGCCCTGGATGAAGCCGCACCAGCAATATTTCCATTCCGAGTGGCTGCCTTCACCCGGTATGAAACTGAAGATCCTGAAAAGAGCCATCGACTGCTTTACAACAGCAGGGTATGTGTTTATCGGTATGGACCATTTCGCAAAACCGGATGACGAATTAACTATTGCCCAGCAGGAGCGAAAATTATATCGCAATTTCCAGGGGTACTCGACCCGGGCAGGTTTGGACCTGTACGCCATGGGTATCACCAGTATCAGTCAAACCCGGGATGTGTATGCTCAGAATGTCAAAACCCTTCCGGAGTATTATGATCGTCTCGATGCGAATGCTCTCGCCACCTTCAAGGGTTATCGCCTGAACAGGGACGACCAGATTCGGAGGTGGGTGATCACCCGGTTGATGTGTGACTTCGAGCTGCATCCGGCTGAGGCGGAACAAGCCCTGGACATCGATTTTCAGACCTACTTCTCAGAGGAACTTGATCGGTTGTCCCGGTTTGAAGAAGATGGTTTGCTCATATGGCACGGTGAGACCCTGAAAGTCACCGCGCTCGGCAGATTGCTTATCAGAAACATCGCCATGACATTCGATACTTACCTGCAGCTGCCGAAATCTGAGAAGCAGCCGACATATTCGAGAACGGTGTAATACGGACCACGATGAATTTAAACTCATGAAAATCTTTGAAGTAGAGTAATGACATATAATTCCAGGGAAAAAATCGGTGTGGTACTGTTTCAACTGGGAGGCCCGGATAGCTATGATGCGGTTGAGCCGTTTCTGCATAACTTATTCCTGGATCCGTTCATCATTGATATCCCCCTGGGCTTTCTTCTGAGAAAACCGCTGGCGAAGTTCATCTCCAAACGACGCAGTATCGGCGTGGTTGAAGATTACCAAACTATAGGCCAACCCTCGCCAATTCGCGATATCACCGACAGACAATCGAATCTCCTGGAGGACGAACTGAACAAAATGGATCCCGGGAGGGAATACCACACGTGCGTCGCCATGCGGTACTGGCACCCCCTGACAGAAGAAGCAGTCGACGAGATACGGCAAATCGATCCCGATCGGCTCATATTACTGCCACTTTATCCACATTACTCCCGTACGACCACCGGCAGCAGCCTCTATGAGTGGGAGCAGCAGATCAAAGACACTTCGGTAACAGAGATTCCTTCACAATTGATTGAATCATACCACACCTATACTCCCTACATCAATTCTGTTGTAGACCATGTGGAGAGTACGATAGAGAGTTGCTGCGATTCTCAGGAGGAATTACACCTGCTGTTTTCTGCACACGGCGTCCCGCTCAAGGTGATAAAAAACGGTGATCCCTACCAACAGCACATCGAACGGTCGGTGCAATTAGTCATGGAGGGGTTATCCACAACTTATCCACACCATCTGAGCTACCAAAGTAAAGTCGGGCCGCAGAAATGGCTTGAACCAGCCACCATTGACATATTGCAAAGATTGGGCTCGGAAGGCGTGAATCACTTATTAGTGGTCCCAATCGCTTTTGTCAGCGATCATCTGGAAACGTTATATGAGCTGAACATCGAAGATCGGGAGATTGCAGAGCACGCAGGCATTTCAAATTATCATGTAATGAAAGCTTTGAATGATTCTTCCCTGTTCATCCAGGCATTAGCCCAACGAGTGATGGAGGAGGTCCACCATGAATGAAACTGTTGATGTGGTGATCATCGGCGCAGGTATATCCGGTCTGGCTGCCGGTTACTGGTTACAGCAGCGAGGATATTCTGTCCAAATGTTAGAGAAAGACGCTGTGGCAGGAGGGTCAATTCAGACAACCAAGGAACAGGGCTATATTATTGAACATGGCCCGAACAGCGGCCTGGAGACCAATCCGCTCATACGAAAGCTTGCGGACTCTCTGGGAATTCTGGATCAGATGATTTATGCCAATGAAGAAGCGAATAACCGTTACATTGTGCGGGACAGTCAACTCCATCCCCTGCCGATGGCTCCCGGTAAGTTTATAAAAACCAACCTGTTCAGTACTGGCGCGAAATTTCGGATATTAAAGGAACTCTTCGTGGGCCCTGCCCCGGAGGAAGCCCGGGAGACCGTGGCGGACTTCGTTTCCCGCCGGTTGGGACCTGAATTTCTCGAATATGCTATCAATCCCTTTGTGGCAGGCGTGTTCGCAGGCGATCCCAGGGAGCTGTCCGTCCGGGCGGCCTTTCCGAAACTGGTCGCCCTGGAGGATAACTACGGCGGCCTCTTCAAAGGGATGATCAAGGGACGACGAGAACGCAGGAAGCGAGAAGCAGCCGGAGAGGAATCCAAGCAAAGCGCCAGAATGTTTTCGTTCCGGGAGGGAATAGGCACCCTTACCGAAACACTTCAGGACCAATTGCAGGATGTCATTACTACTGATGCCACGGTCACTGGTACTGAGAAGAAGAACGATCAGTGGGAAGTGTCTTACACCCACCAGGGGAATGTATATACCGTTGAAGCAAATGCCGTGTTGTTTGCGGCGCCGGCGTACGCAGTCTCCGAGCTTATCCGCGATATTGATAATGAAACCGCCGCCGCACTGAACGCCATTCCGTATGCCAAAGCGGTCATGATTTTCACCGGTTACGACCGGCAGGCGGTTCCGATTGATCTGGATGGCTTCGGTTATCTTATCCCGGAAGCAGAACAGATGAATATTCTGGGGACTATCTGGACCAGTACGGTTTTTGAAAACAGGGTGCCGCCTGGCAAGGTCTCCTTCACCACCTTCGTCGGCGGGCGGCGCCAGCCCGGGAAACTCGAACTTGATGATGACCAGTTACTGGAGGAGATGCGTGCTGATTTCCGGACACTGATGGGTATCTCTGTGGAACCGGAACAGGTGTTTATTCGTCGATGGCCCAAAGCTATTCCTCAGTACACCCTCGGTCATTTGCAGAGGGAAGCACGGATGGAAATATTCGAGCATGAACATCCCGGTTTGTTCATCACCGGCAATCACCGGGGGGGGATCAGTGTGGCTGATTGCATTAAACACTCCCGGCCCCGGGTCGACAAAATAGATGCTTATTTGAAAAATCTGGACTCAATTACAATAGCGTACTGATGTTTGGGACACACTTTCTCATAATCTCGTAAGTAATTCTGAAAGGTCAGAGAAGGGATTGTCATGTCTTTTCCCACCATTCGAATGCGCAGGTTACGACGGAACCAGGCCATACGGCGCATGGTCCGGGAAACCAGCGTAACCACAGATGACCTGATTTATCCTTTGTTCGTCCGTCCCGGCAGTAACATCCGGCGGGGAATTCCGAGTATGCCGGGACAATATCAGCTGTCTGTTGATCAAGCAGTGAATACCTGTCAGCGAACATATGAGCTGGGTATCCCGGCCGTCATACTGTTTGGTATCCCGGAGAAGAAGGATCCCAAGGGGACTGAAGCCTACGCCCCCGACGGAATTATTCAGCGTGCTCTGCAGGAAATTAAGTCCGCGGTGCCGGATCTCTACCTTATCACCGATGTGTGTCTCTGCGAATACACCGATCACGGGCATTGTGGCGTAATCGAGAATCAGGATGTGGCTAACGATCCCACTCTGGAGCTGTTAGGCAGGGAAGCCCTCAGCCATGCCCAGGCAGGTGCGGATATGGTGGCACCATCCGATATGATGGACGGCCGGGTGGGATATATCCGGGACGTCCTGGATAACCACGGATTCGATAATACTCCCATCATGGCCTATTCCGCGAAATATGCTTCCCATTATTACGGTCCGTTTCGTGATGCGGCCGAATCTCCTCCCCAGTTCGGCGACCGCAAGTCGTATCAGATGGACATCTCCAATACGGATGAAGCGTTACGGGAAGTGGAGCTGGATCTGGAAGAAGGCGCAGATATTATCATGGTGAAACCTGCACTGCCGTATCTGGATGTACTGCAGCGGGTATCCCGGACCTTCCGGGTTCCCACAGCCGCTTACAACGTCAGTGGTGAATACGCGATGATCAAGGCGGCAGCGGCCAACGGTTGGCTGGACGAGCAGGCGGTCATGATGGAAACCCTGACATCTATCAAGCGGGCGGGCGCCGATCTCATTCTCACCTATTTTGCCCCTGCAGCCGCTGAATATCTGTCTCAGTAGCATGCGCTTCACAAATCACTGCCATGCCATCACTGCTATTCTCTGAGACGGAATCCAAGTTCACCTCAAATCCCACGCAGAGTTTATCCAAATTCCCTGAGTTCAGTCCGAATATTGACATCAGGAAATGTAACTGTTTCCGTGTGTGCAGGGATCTTGCCAGACATCAACCCGGGAATGATTGTGTTGCTCCGGATTATCTGCCTCCGGGATTTTGCATCACTGCTGCTGTTCCAGTGCAGACATATTTTTTTTCATACCAAGAATTTTTATCTTTGTACGTTCGAATGCTGATGTAGGAGCCTTGTGAATTTTCATAAAAAGCGAAAGGAAAGCGATGTCGCGAAATCAGGAAATATTTGAACGAGCACAAACCCTGATGCCCGGCGGAGTGAATTCTCCGGTGCGGGCCTATCAGGGTGTTCCGATTGATCCCCCGGTGTTAAAACGGGGCAATGGAGCGCTGGTCTGGGATGAAGACGGTCAGGAATACATCGATTACGTCTGCTCCTGGGGACCGTTAATTCTCGGGCATGCCCCCAGAGAAGTCATTGAGTACCTGAAAATTGTGCTGGCAGACGGTACCAGTTTTGGCGCTCCCACCGACCTGGAAAATAAACTCGCAGAGGAGATTATCCGGTTGGTCCCGTCTATCGAAATGGTCCGCATGGTGAACTCCGGTACTGAAGCCACCATGAGTGCCGTCCGGCTCGCCCGGGGGTATACCGGACGAAATAAAATCATCAAATTCGAAGGTTGTTATCACGGGCACGGAGACAGTTTCTTAATTAAGACCGGCTCCGGGGCGCTGACTCTGGGTCAGCCTGATTCACCGGGCGTTCCCGAAGGCCTGGCGAAAGAAACCTTGGTCGCCCGGTATAATGATATCAACTCCGTCCAATCGCTTATCAAAGAATACGGCGAAGATATAGCGGCGATTATCGTAGAACCCGTGGCCGGCAATATGGGAACGATCCCGCCTGACGAGGGCTTTTTAAAAGGCTTGCGCTCCCTGTGCGATAACAACGACATTCTGTTGATTTTTGACGAGGTGATGACAGGATTTCGGGTTGCACCGGGCGGTGCGCAGGAACTGTACAACGTCATGTCGGACCTCACCACGCTGGGGAAAATCATCGGCGGTGGCATGCCGGTGGGCGCGTACGGCGGGAAAAAAGCCATTATGGACTACGTGGCTCCCACCGGGCCTGTGTATCAGGCGGGCACATTATCCGGCAATCCCATTGCAATGGCCGCCGGACTGAAAACACTCCTACTCCTTCAACAACCGGATGTATATGAAACTCTGGAATCAACCTCTGCCGATCTGGAGAAGGGAATGCGTTCCAACCTGAAAGAGGCCGGAATTCCCGCACAAATCAACCGGGTCGGATCCATGTTCTGCCAGTATTTCAGCGATGCTGCGGTTACCAATTTTGAAGCCGCCAGTGGGGCCGACCGCGATAAGTTCGACACCTACTTTGTTAATATGATTCAGGAGGGTATCTATCTGGCGCCTTCCCCCTTCGAGGCCGGTTTTGTCTCACTGGCTCATCGCCAGATCGATATTGAACGCACTCTGGAAGCCCACCGAAAATCAATCATTGGACTATAAAACAAGAAAAATCCGAGGTACAAAATGGTACGGCAAATTCTCATATTGCTCTTCAGTTTCATCATCACATATCCCGCTCATGCTGAGAGCAGCCCATTTACTCTACAGGCTCTCTACAAAATTCAAAGCATCGGCGCCCCCCATATCTCCCCCAACGGCCGTCAGGTGGCGTTCACTGTCACTTCCTATGATCTGGAGAATAGTGAACAATCCACCCATCTCTGGCTGATGAATACGGACGGCTCCGATCTTCATCGGCTCACAAAAGGGGATATGTCTGTGAGCCATCCCAGATGGCATCCGGACGGGAATGCTCTCCTGTACGTTGCCACCGATTCTGTCACAGATGCACCCCAGGCATTTCAGATTGATCTCACAGGTGAGTCGGTAATCAAACTCACCGATTTCTCAATGGGAATCAGCGCGCCGAATTGGTCTTCGACCGGAGATCACCTCATATTTACCTCCCGGGTATTCCCCGATGCAGGCGCTGATTCCGACCTGAACAATAGTATCCAGACAGATATGGATGCCGGCCCGGTGCATGCCCACGTCACCGATGATCTGTTCTACCGTCACTGGGATTTTTACAAAGATGGCAAAAGACGCCATACCTTCGCGCTCAATCTGGAGACAAAAGTGGTGACGGATCTTACTCCCGGGGAATATGAGTCGCCACGATTCGATCTGGGTGGAGGAGACGGATACGATATCTCACCGGATGGGCAGGAACTG
>Ga0102944_1000996_pt1 | contig 20089 bp, 15 predicted proteins | sample SalPonD_shore_MG_FD_78172 | JGI IMG/M metagenome (GOLD analysis project Ga0102944, IMG submission 78172) | Salt pond soil microbial communities from South San Francisco under conditions of wetland restoration - Salt Pond MetaG... | ecosystem: Environmental > Aquatic > Marine > Intertidal zone >...
GATTCTATTCGGGCAAAACGGCAGACATGATTGTCGCCGAGATGAAAAAACAGGACGGACTCATTTCCTATAAAGATCTGGAAGAATATAAGAGTGTATGGAGGGATCCAATCGAGACCTCCTTCCACGGGTATAACCTGCATATCATGCCTCCGCCAAGCAGCGGCAGTGTTGCTATACATCAAATTTTAGACATGCTTAAACCATACGATTTAAAAAGCTACGGTTTCAACTCAGCAAAGTATGTGCATGTTGTCACAGAAGCTATGCGTCGTGCATTTGCAGACCGTGCCTACTTTCTTGGCGATCCGGATTTCGTAGATATCCCCATGAAAAAACTGCTCAGCAAAGAGTATAATAAAAAACGCATGGAAAGTTTCAGCTGGGACCATGCTTCCTCCAGCGACAAAATCGGACATGGCAATATCCCCACTTTCCACGAATCAAAGGAGACAACACATTATTCTGTAGTGGATAAGGATGGCAATGCCGTTGGCGTAACGACCACTCTTAATGGTAACTTTGGAAGTAAAGTGGCTGTTAATGGTGCCGGATTCTTTCTAAACAACGAAATGGACGATTTTACTGCCGAGCCCGGCCAACCCAATATGTTCGGCCTTATACAGGGAAAAGCAAATGCAGTAGCTCCTGAAAAAAGAATGCTTAGCAGTATGTCTCCCACTGTTGTGACAAAAGACGGCAAAGTGCGAATGGTCATCGGAGCAGCAGGCGGCCCGACCATTATTACCGCTACCTTATTAAATTTCTTAAACATGGCCGTTTTTGGGATGAATGCCGAAGAAGCTATTTCCGCTCCACGATTTCACCATCAATGGATGCCAAATAAGTTAATGTTCGAAAATTATGGTCTCAGCCCCGACACCCAAGCTAAGCTCAAAGCTATGGGACACAATTTAAAACCGATAGAAAGCCTCGCAAGAGCTCATATTATTTATGTTGATGAAAATGGTGTTAAATTTGGAGCTCCCGATCCTCGAGGTCACGGTGAGGCTTCCGGCTATTAAGTTCTATCTTTATTTAATTTGTAATATCCTGCCACAATCCCTGTATTTTGGCAGGATATTATAATCAGCTCGTGGCTACATTTTTGAATACAGATATTAGTAATTACATTAGGTCTGAATTATTCAATGCAAATTATCTTCTATGAGCAACGATACTGAAACAGCTATTCAATCGATCGAATGGCGGGATGACCACGTCAGAATTCTCGATCAAACTTACTTACCCAATCGTGAAGTTTATAGCGACATACGTGATGTTGGCAGAATGTGGGAGGCGATTAAGAAATTGCGTATACGAGGTGCCCCTGCCATTGGTATCGCCGCATCTTATGGCTTTTATTTGGGAATTAAAGAACTTCCTGAAAACACATTCCAGAGTTTTTGGGTGGAGGTGGAACGTGTGGCGGAATACCTGGAATCCGCCCGTCCTACGGCTATCAATTTAAAGTGGGCGCTTGATCGTATCAAAACAACGATTCAGGCACACAAGGATAAAGATATTTCCGAGATTAAGGAAATAGTCCTGAAGACAGCCAAGACCATTCATGACGAGGATAAACGAATTTGCAAGAAGATTGGCGAAAACGGGATTGAAATCGTAAAAAAGAAAGCCCAGATTCTAACACATTGTAATACAGGGAGTTTAGCTACAGGACAATATGGAACGGCACTTTCGGTCATTTTCCATGCCCATCAAAATGGTAATGACATTCATGTTTGGGTAGATGAAACCCGCCCCCTATTGCAGGGTGCACGCCTGACATCCTGGGAACTAATGAATGCTGAAATTCCGATGAAACTAATCACGGACTCGACGGCAGGCTCGCTTATGCGACGCGGTGAAGTCGATATAGTCATCGTAGGAACCGACCGTGTTGCTGCCAATGGTGATACAGCCAATAAAATTGGAACCTATCCCCTGGCTGTTTTAGCCAAAGAAAATGACATACCATTTTACGTGGCCGTGCCTCTTTCTACAATCGACATGGAATTAGAAAATGGCGACAATATCCCTATTGAAGAACGTGAAGGAGACGAAATTTCCAGCTTTAATGGTTCACAGGTAGCGCCTAAAAAAGTCGAGACCTATAACCCGGCCTTTGATGTGACTCCGCATAAATATGTGACTGCATTTATCACGGAAAAAGGCATTATTGAACCTCCCTTTGATAAGAATTTCGAAAAACTATTTGAATAGATTCTGTAGTTCAAGATTTATCCTGCTACATATTCGCTGCTTCGGTTATCATTACGGCGGACTCATGAAGCATGAATCTACTGTAAGTCTGCTATTAGTTTTTAACAAGGAACAAGCAACAGATGCTGAAAAAGCTCAACATCTGTTATAGGGGGGATTATCATTACTTTGAAGCTGCATGATCGTCCCATAACGCCGATTTCCACCGGAGGGATAGGTCAATTCTTCGTCAACTTATCAACAATATCTTTTCCTTTGATCTCCCAATGCGATCCCGACCAGGTAACTTGTCCATCCTGGAGAATGATTGCCTGCGGTGATTCATGGCGGATGTCCAATTCCGATGCGACATGATTCGAAATTCCCCGCTGGTTTATCACATTCACAAAATGGAGATCAGCCCAATCTTTGATGGCCTCAGCAGTACTTTCAATCTCTTCTTTTGCCATAATACAAACACTGCAGCGATGACTGTGTTTATAAATCAGCTGGGGACGCTCTTTTGATTGAGCTAAGATTGTTTGTAATTCATTTTTTCCTGCAAATTTATTCCAAATTTCTCCTGCATCCGAATTTGTGTCATCGGAAGAGCTAAAAAAAGCCATAGAATATTTACTATTTAATTTAGGTTCTAAAATTATAATCCGTATCGGTAGACGATAAAACTAACTCAATAGAAAATGTAAAACTTGGGCAAATAGTTTCAATAATAACCTCTGCAGATAAGTTTAATCCCCAAGGCATATACCGATATCACGGGCCGTCTGAACAGTATCGCTGTCAAGAGATATGGATTTCATTTTTCCTTCGATGCTTGTAATAGGAATGCGTGTCAGTTGATTATCCTGTAAAACGACCAGCTTGTTAAAGTCATGTTCCTGCACACATCGAATTGCCGCCGCACCAAAGCGTAACGAAATCAGGCGATCATAGGTCGACGGAGAGCCGCCCCGCTGCAAGTGCCCGAGGACTACTGTTCGTGACTCTTTGCCCGTGCGATTTGAAAGCTCATTGGCAACCCGATCCGCAATACCACCGAGCTGCACCTGTTGACCAACTTTTTTGCCTTTTGTAACTATATCGCCATCTTTTTCAATCGCTCCCTCGGCAACCACAATCATCGTGTATCCCCTTCCTTTAGCCTCACGTTCTTTAATCTTTTCAACAATCGAGTCGTAAGAAAAAGGAATCTCCGGAATTAAAATAACATCAGCCGAAGCCGCAATTCCGGAATAAAGCGCAATCCATCCGGCATAACGGCCCATAACCTCCACAACCATCAGGCGATGGTGCGATTCAGCAGTCGTTGTAATCCGGTCGATTGCCTCGGTGGCAATGCTAATGGCCGTATCGAAACCAAGCGTGACGTCACAACCGTAAATATCGTTGTCAATCGTCTTGGGTACGCCAACAACATTGATCCCCTTGCGAATAAGTTTGCTTGCGATATTCATCGAGCCATCCCCTCCGATGGCAATCAGGGCGTCAATACCGTAATCCTTAAATGTTTGCACCAGGTGCTCCGAAACATCCTTGGTATCCATCGTGCCGTCCTTCTTTTTATAGGGCATTTCAAACGGGTTCCCGCGATTGGCAGTCCCCAAAATGGTACCACCCTGCATCGTGATTCCCCGAACCATATCCGCATCGAGCTTTATGAACGGCTCATCGGTATAGATTGAACCGTACCCATTTTTGATGCCATAGACTTCCCATCCCCGTTTATGGGCCGCCAGCGTCGCCGCACGAATCGCAGCATTAAGACCGGGAGCATCTCCACCGCCTGTATTTATAGCTATTTTCATAGTCACACTTTTTGTTCCAACGGTTCTCTTTGTGTTAAGAACACCTCTTCGACTTCTTCAATTCCAAGTCCGCGACGCAGTATCTTCGTATTATCATCGGTCATATCCAAGACCGTAGTTTCTTTTGATGGCAAGTCCTGTTGATTATCGATAATCACATCCACCAATTTCTCAAATTCTCGTAAAAAAGGTTCCCGATCAAATTTTTCTAGCGCACTTTCGTCCATCTCCGGTTTTTTAGCCGTAATTGCAAGCATGGGATTTCCAACTTCCCGCACAAGATCTTCACAAATGGGATATTCAGGCACACGAAATCCGACGGTCTTTTTTTTGGGATGAACGAGCAGCTTGGGCACTTCTTTTGTTGCCGGTAATATAAATGTATAAGGACCGGGAATAAGCCTTTTAATCAGTTTAAAATTATGATCTGAAATATGGGCAAACTTGGCAATTCCAGAGAGCGAATCGCAGAGAATTGTAAGATGATCATTACTCCCGAGATCACGAATCTTGCGAATTCGTTCTATCCCCTTCTTGTTTTTGTAATCGCAACCGATCGCATATTGGCTATCTGTCGGGAATAAAACAACAGCACCATTTTTGATCTTATCAGCAATATCAAATATACGCTTAGCATGTGGTGTTACGGGATGCAGTTTGATGCGTTCTGCCATGTTTAACCTCAATTTGGTATTTAAAATTAGCTTTAATTCAGATAAGAACGAAAAAGCAAAGGGAATGATACAATTTCAAAAGTTGTGATAATATACTGAATGGAATTGCATTGGTTATTATCATTAACTAATTCTCTGTTAACTGCTCTTTCAAAGCTTATTTATAAGATATTGATTTCAGATAATCAATACATATTATTCAATAATCATTAACTAAAAATTGAAAAAAATGGAAACATCAGTTAAAGCACATTGGTTAGGTCACTCTGCTTTTAAATTGGTTAGTCCTAATGGTACAAAAATATTGATCGATCCCTTTCTATCCCAAAATCCCAAGACACCTAATGAATTTAAACAGCAGGATGATGTAGATTATATTCTACTTACGCACGGTCACGGTGATCATGTCGGGGATACCCTGGATATAGCTGATCAAACCGGCTGTAAAGTCGTTTCCAATGTTGAACTATCCGGGCTGCTTAAGAAGCATGGCCTCAAAGAAGACCAAGCGCTGGAATTTAATAAGGGCGGCACCATCGAATTTGACGATTTTTCTGTAACGCTCGTTTCTGCTAATCATAGCTCCTCTTTTCAGGGGGAGTATGCCGGTGACCCGGGTGGACTAGTGATTTCCTTTGATGACGATATTACCTTTTATCATCTCGGCGATACAAATATTTTTTATGATTTGGAACTGTATGGCGAGCTTTATCAGCCTGATGTTATCGCCGTGCCAATGGGCGATCATTACACGATGGGACCTGACGAAGCGGCGATGTGCTGCGACCTTATACAGGCGGACTATGCGGTACCTATCCACTACGGTACATTTCCAGTACTTACCGGTGATCCCAACGAATTTAAAGAGGCTACGGAAGAACTGACTGATACCGAAGTCTGGATCCCGGAAGCAGGTGACAACTTCTTGGCATAATTTTAAATGATTGCTCAAGTTCGCATATAATACGAGAGTGATTATTCAACTTTTTATCCCCCCCTCTTTGTTATAGGGGGGATTTTTATGATGGTAATCCAACCTCAATACATACATTAATTTAATATTAACATATCCAATTTCTCCCCAATACTTTCGTTTTTATTCTATATTTGTAGTATCGTTGTTCATTTAGCAGTAAGCCTTTAGGTCAGTCATCACTCGATGCTCGACAGCCGTCGTCGGGTGAAGAAAGATCTCAAATACGAGAGGATACACTACATGAACTATTATAAGGTTTCAATGCTAAACGCGTTTATTTTTAAAAAAGGGGTTCCTAGTGTCCAAATATACCGAAATAGAAATAGCCCGGTGGCTGGTTAACGAGATAAAATCGTGTGGCTCGGTCAAAAAAGATGAGATCATTCCCAAAATTGAATCCGATTTCGGCGAAGAGTTTATCACAAAAACGACAAAAGGTGATAAAACCCTGAATAGTAAAATACAGGATAAGTTTAGAGAATTTAAGGGCAATGATATTACCTGGAATATTGGCCGGAAGGCATGGGTGCTAAAAAAGAACGGTCACGGGAATTCATCTTCTAAGGCTGTTTCAAATATTACGTGGTCAGTGCAGCCTCAGGAGATTCCGGAAAACGTACCGCTTGATCATCCCTCCTTGTATTTAAATCGCGAGCTCGGCTGGCTGGACTTCAACTGGAGAGTGCTCTGTCAGGCTATGGATAAGCGGAACCCGCTTTTAGAGCGTGTCCGTTTTATTGCCATCACTGCCAGTAATCTTGATGAATTTGTACAAAAAAGAGTTGGGGGGCTCAAACGACAGGAAGCCGCCGGTGTTGATGATTTGAGTCCGGACGGACGTACGCCCGATAAACAGATCGAACTCGTTCGACAGCAAACGTATAAGATGATGAAACAGATCTCTTCGGTCTGGGATGTGCAACTTCGTCCCGCTCTTGAAGAAGAGGCCTCAATAAAAATATCCAGTTACGATGATCTTACAGCTGCACAGAAAGAGCAATTAAATAAATATTTCATTGATCACATTTATCCTACACTCACCCCGCTGGCTGTCGACCCCGGGCACCCCTTTCCATTTATATCAAACTTAAGCTTATCAATGGCCGTTAAGCTGAAACGACCAAAACAGGATGATCATAACTTTGCCCGCTTAAAAATTCCTGCAAACCAGCCTCGATGGATTCCTGTTGAAAGTGACTCCTGGGCCTTCCAGCTTGTACCGATTGAGGATGTTATCCACCAAAACATACAGCGACTATTCCCCGGGATGGAAATTCTGGAGACCTGTCTCTTCCGTATCACCAGAAACGCTGATGTGCGTAGAAACGAGGAAGAAGCCGAGGATTTGCTGGCCCTCATATCCGAAGAACTCCGGGAACGACGTTTTGCCGACGTTGTGCGTATGGAGATTGAAAAAGACGCGGATCCGGAAATTCTGGACTTGCTCAAAACAGAGCTTCACATGGATGATAAAGACCTTATATATATAGAAGGTCTTCTGGATCTGACTGCCTGCTTCTCCATTGCCGTAAAGAACATCCCTAATATGCATTACGATAAGTGGCATCCGGTTATTCCCAAATCACTCTATCATGAAGGAACTCCTGAAGATCGTCCGTCTATTTTCAATATTATTCGAAGAGGCGATCTTCTTGTTCATCATCCCTATGAATCTTTTTCGGCAAGTGTGCGCCGCCTGATTGAAGAGGCCGCTGATGACCCTAATGTGGTTGCCATCAAACAAACCCTGTACCGCACCTCGGAAGATTCTCCGATCGTCAAGGCATTGATTCGTGCGGCGGAGAAGGGCAAGCAGGTGGCTGTGCTCGTTGAGGTGAAAGCTCGTTTTGATGAGGCCAGTAATATCGAGTGGGGCAAAAAACTTGAAAATGCCGGAGTCCACGTTGCGTATGGTTTAGTGGGATTAAAAACCCACGCTAAAGTTGCGCTCATTATTCGCCGCGAAGATAATCGCCATGCCACTTACTGTCACCTAGGCACGGGCAACTATCATATTCATACCGCAGAAATTTATACCGATCTTGGATTGCTTACGAATGATGAAGATTTAGGATATGATGTTATTAACCTGTTTCATTTCTTAACGGGCTATGCACCGGAACAACAATTTCGAAAACTGGTAGTTGCCCCCCATAACATGCGCAAAACACTTGACGCCCTTATTAATAAGGAGATTGAACTTGCCCGGCAGGGGAAAGAAGGACGTATCATTGCAAAAATGAATGCTCTCGATGATGTGGATGTCATCCAGAAATTATACACTGCCAGCCGAGCCGGGGTTAAGATCGACTTAATTGTAAGAGGGCATTCCCGATTACGTCCACAATTACCCGGGTACAGCGACAACATCCGCATCATTAGTATTATCGGAAGATTTCTGGAACACGACCGGATCTATTATTTTGGCAACGAAGGAGATCCCAAACTTTTTATCGGCAGTGCCGACTGGCGATATCGAAACCTGAATGAACGAGTGGAAGCGATCGTACCCATCACCGTTCCCGCCCTTAAAAAAAGAGTCATCTCAATTCTAAAAAAAGCTCTTCGCGATAATTACCTTGCCTGGGATATGCACTCCGACGGCTCCTACACTCTGCGTCGACCGACAGAAGGGGAAAAAGTTTATAATTTTCAGGATATGATGATGAAGAATGCCCGGAAACGCGCCTTTAGTTAATGGCAAATTAATAGATTAGTAGGTACTGCCCACATAGGAGCTCAGGATTAAATAAATGAGAACACCGGTTACCGAAACATAAAGCCAAACCGGCAGTGTAAATTTGGATACTTTGCGATGGGTTTTCAGCTTTCCGGAAAATGCCAGGTAAAAACTGGTCAAAATCATCGGCACTACCAGAGCCGCAAGGATGATGTGCGATATTAAAATCGTAAAATAAATATATTTTATGAGTCCATGTCCCGGGAAATGAGTACTTCCATGGAAGTTATGATAAATCACGTAACTAATAAGAAACAGTGAGGAAGTAAAAAAGGCCGTAAGATTAAATTTCATGTGCCGGCTGAATTTCCGCTGCCGTATGGACTGATATGCAAATAATAAAAGTACAGCACTTGTGCCATTTAAAAGGGCATTCAACGCGGGCAGACTTTCGATGAGTGATGAATTGTAATTACTGCCTCCCTTGAAATAAATAAGCCACACCAAAAATCCGAAAGCAACGGCACTGATTGACAGGATGACCCCCAAGGCTTTTGCCAGGCTTATCTCTTTCAGAAGATCGATCGTAAATGGTTCTTGCGTATTCATTAAGCAAAAATTTGAGTCTTATTTTGAGCACATCTAAAGTACAAAGTTTGATGGGATTTTACAGGAAACTTTATTACACTTAGGGCGCTTAGGGTATTAAATATGTTCTATCTTATTGTAATTATTGAAGCTCTTTCGCCTGCCATGTTTTCAGTAGTTTTTGAAAACTATTCAGGAAACCGATTAAGCATTTTTGATAAATAGATTTTATTTTAGGGCCCTTGCTTTCGTGATGAATTAGTATCAATTATCAGTACTATTTAGATTCGATTTAAATATGATTAAGGTTTTTTTTCGGGTTCTAAATAAGTCTGATTTTCCATACCTTCATGCCGAAATGTTTCTTGAGTACATCTGGAATAAGCAACGATAAATCCCTCAATATTTATGGCTCAGATTTTCCCCAAATGGGCAAATGAAATTCCCCGACGGCTCATTGTCGGGAGCATTATTTTCACAACGGCATTAGTAGCGGGAGTTTGGTATTATTTTTCTCCCGAATATACAGACGTTGGCTACGCCCCTGAACAACCCATCGCTTTTAGTCACAAGATTCACGCAGGCAAATTGGGCATTAATTGCCAGTATTGCCACACAGATGTTTTTAAGTCCAGACATTCTAACGTGCCGGCAACACAAACCTGCATGAATTGCCACAGTCAGGTAGATTCAAAACGACCTGACCAAATTGCCAAGATCCGTAAGAGTTGGAAAACAGGTGAACCCATCCAATGGATCAAAGTTCACAACCTACCCGACTATGTTTACTTTAATCATGCTATTCACGTTAACAATGGCATCGCCTGTCAATCATGTCATGGCCGTATTGATCGTATGTCGGTAGTGCATCAGGCAAAACCGTTGAGCATGAGCTGGTGTCTTGATTGTCACCGTAATCCTGAAAAATATGTGCGCCCGGTTGACAAGGTTACTCAAATGGGCTACAAGGTGAACAATCAAATTGAATTAGGGAAAAAACTTGTCGCAAAAAGAAACATTCACCCTCCAACCTATTGTCAAGGTTGCCATTATTAATAAGGTATCATATACCGAACGAATCTGAATTAACTCTATCGTAATAGAATGAGCGAAGAAGAAGTAAAAAGTCCAAACTACTGGAAAAGCCTTGGCGAACTTGCCAGAAACGATGAGTATCAAAAGTTTGTCGAGCGCGAATTCCCTGAAAACGCAACTGAACTTACTGATAAGGTATCTCGGCGCAGCTTCCTGCGCGTGATGGGTGCTTCTATTGCCCTTGCAGGTTTTGCTGCATGCCGGCGTCCCGTACAAAAGATTCTACCTTATACTAAGATGCCGGAAGACCTGGTGCCCGGACAGCCTTTATATTATGCATCTGCGATGCCTTTTCAGGATGCCCTGGTTGGTATTGTGGTTGAAAATCATGAAGGACGCCCGGGAAAGATTGAAGGTAATGAAATGCATCCGGCCAGTAAGGGCAACACGAGTATTTTTGGACAGGGAGCGATGCTTAATATGTATGATCCGGATCGATCACGCTATGTCCGGAAAGATGGCAATCGTTCTTCGATGAACGCTTTCGCATCATTCGCCAAAGATTATTTTTCCGACACGGATAAAAACATTGCCTTTGTTTCCGAGGCTAACTCCTCTCCTACTTATAATAATTTGAAAAAGAAGGCGATGGATAAATTCTCTAATGCCCGATGGATTACTTACGAGGCATTCGGAGAAGATAATGCACTTGAAGGCACAAACATAGCCTTTGGAAAGCGCTTGCGAGCATACAATCTGTATGACAAAGCAAAGACAATTGTCGCATTTGATGATGACTTTTTGAATCCCGCCGGCCATAAAAACAGTGTTGAAAATACGAAACGATTCACCGATGGACGTCATGTGACTTCCACGGACGATGAAATGAATCGTTTTTATGCTGTTGAAAGTACGTTTACACTCACCGGTTCCAATGCCGACAACCGGCTTCGGATCAAATCCGGTGAAGTTGAGCTCTTTTTATATGCCCTGGCGGCCGAGCTTTCCAAATCGGTAAATGGTCTTTCTGCATTCAATGGATATACAAACAAATTTTCCGATCACGAATGGATTCCGGTTGTTGCAAAAGAATTATTGGAAAACCGCGGTGAATCTATTCTGACGGTTGGGCGTGATCACAAGCCTGCTCTTCATGCTACCGCTGCAGTAATGAATGCTGCTTTGGGAAATGACGGAGAAACCGTAAAGTATCTGGATGTTCCCCATATCGATGATCAAAATAACAATGAGGCTTTTGCCCAATTGGTTGATGATCTGAATAATGGGGATGTCGATGCGGTTGTGATGGTAGGTAATAATCCGGCATTTACGGCTCCGGCCGATTTGAAATTCGGAGATGCACTATCAAATGCCGATCAGGTTATTCATCTCGCTCAATATTATAATGAGACTTCAAAACTGGCTAACTGGCATATCAACCGTGCGCATTTTCTTGAAGCTTGGGGAGACGGATATTCCTATTCCGGTACCCGATCGGTTATTCAGCCGCAAATTGAGCCCCTGTTTTCGGGTGTAAGTGAGGTTGAATTCCTGTATACCGTACTGAATGGCGAACAAGCCAAAGGATATGATCTTGTACAGGATACCTGGAAAAAATATTATCCGACGAATTTTAAAAATCAGTGGGAACAGACCCTCAATGACGGTTTGGCCGGAGGGAATCAGTTCTCTACTGCATCCGTCAATATCTCGAGAAGTTTCAACTCTAGTGCCAGCAAGTTTTTAAAGGATGCCAAACCCGTGCCGGAAGGCCTGGAATTGGTCATTCGGGCTGACTCAACCATCTTTGATGGCCGATATGGCAATAATGGTTGGCTGCAAGAGCTTCCCAAGCCGATGACGAAGATCACTTGGGATAATGTTGCTCTGATGAGTAAGAAAACCGCTGACAAGCTGGGTGTCAAACAGGCCGGCCTTGGCCAGGCGAAAGTAGAACTGGTCAAAATTACGGTTGACGGTACGGAAATTACATTACCGGCTTGGGTACAACCCGGTCATGCTGATGACAGTATCACCATCACAGTCGGTTATGGTCGTGAAGGTGTAGGACGGGTAGCAAACAAAACCGGTGAAGACACGTATCCTGTTCGGACGACCTCGCACATGCATTTTGCCGAAGACATCTCATTTGAAAAAACGGATGAAGACTATGTTGTAGCATGTACGCAAGATCACAATACGATGGAAGGTCGTTCGCTGTTGCGCTATGCAACAATGGATAAATATCGCGAAGATCCGCACTTTGCTACATACGAAGGTGCTTACGGTTCTGAATTACCGGGCATGGAATTCGCTAAAGAGCATGGTAAGGATCGACCTCAGTCGATATTCAATCCTATAGACGAAGAAGAATATCCCGATTACCAACCGCAGTGGGGTATGGCAATCGACCTGAATGCCTGTATCGGTTGCGGCACATGTACAATTGCCTGTCAGGCAGAGAATAATATTCCGGTTGTTGGAAAGCGTGAGGTAAGTCGCGGACGTGAGATGCATTGGGTTCGTACCGACCGCTATTTTGATGGTGATGTCAACGATCCCAAAGCACTTCACCAACCGGTGCCTTGTATGCAGTGCGAGCTTGCTCCCTGTGAGCAAGTTTGCCCGGTAGCGGCTACCACCCACAGCGATGACGGGATGAATCAAATGACCTACAATCGTTGTATCGGTACCCGGTACTGTATGAACAACTGTCCTTATAAAGTTCGTCGGTTCAACTTCTTTAATTTCTCACAAGAGTTTTTAACCAGCGGTTCCGATCCGGAAATCGTTCAGATGGCAATGAATCCGGAAGTTACGATTCGTTTCCGCGGCGTGATGGAAAAATGCACCTATTGTGTTCAGCGTGTTAATCGTGCCAAAATTTACACCGACATCAACACCAATGGAAAAACACAAAAACCTGCGGATGGCACAGTTAAAACAGCTTGTCAGCAGGCTTGTCCGGCTGATGCTATTTTCTTTGGCGATCTTACCGATCCCGAAAGCAAAGTCGTTCAGGTTAAGAAAGATAATCGCAGCTATATACTGCTTGAAGAGCTGGATACACGTCCGAGAACGTCTTATCTTGCTCAACTTCGTAACCCTAATCCCCAATTGGCCTAATTTCAACGAATTTTACAATGAGTACAACATATCAATACGTACCCAAGCCTAAAATTGTAAAAGGCGATCATACGTTTGGGAGTATTACAGAACTTATTACCAAGACTCCCTTATCTCCTACTCCAAAATTATGGTATTTGGCATTTGGATGTGCCAATCTCCTTCTTATCACCCTTTTGGGGGCTGTAAGCTATCTCGTCTGGGAAGGCTTGGGTATCTGGGGGATTAACAATCCGGCCGGATGGGGTTGGGCCATTATTAACTTTGTGTGGTGGGTTGGTATCGGTCACGCGGGAACACTGATTTCTGCAATCCTCTACCTGTTCCGACAAGGCTGGCGAACGGCAATAAACCGTTTTGCAGAGGCGATGACTATCTTTGCCGTGATGTGTGCGGGATTATTCCCTGCTATTCACGTCGGCCGTATCTGGGTGATTTACTGGGTCTTCCCTATTCCAAACCAGATGTCAGCATGGCCTAATTTCAGCAGTCCCTTGCTTTGGGATGTGTTTGCGGTAAGTACTTACTTCACGGTATCAGTCATATTCTGGTATGTTGGCCTGATTCCTGACTTAGCAACCCTCCGAGACAAAGCTAAAACAAAGATTTCTAAACTCGTTTACGGAACCTTCGCACTTGGATGGACAGGCAGTTTCCGCGACTGGTGGAATTACGAAAAAGCATATATGATTCTCGCTGGTCTCGCTACTCCGTTAGTACTTTCTGTTCACACTATTGTATCCTTTGACTTTGCTGTTTCGCTGATTCCGGGCTGGCACAGTACCATTTTCCCGCCCTATTTTGTTGCCGGCGCTATCTATTCCGGTTTTGCCATGGTGTTAACGCTGATGTTAATTGCCCGAAAGATTTACGGCATGGAAGATATTATGAATATCGACATCATGGAGAAAATGAATCTCGTGATGATGGTTACCGGAAACCTTGTGGCTTTCTCCTATTTGATGGAGGGCTTCATGGCTTGGTACAGCGGTTACATTTATGAACAAGGTATTTTCTGGTTGTATGTTGTAGGACCTTATGCATGGGGTTTTTGGATCCTGATGTTCTGTAACGTGTTAACTCCTCAATTCCTATGGTTCCGATCGGTACGCAGAAACGTTGGTCTTACTTTCATAATTTCAATTTTTGTAAATATAGGTATGTGGTTTGAGCGCTTTATGATTGCCACAGTATCACTTGCCACCGACTTCATGCCATCGTCCTGGGACTATTATTCGCCAACTTTTTGGGACATAATCATCTATATCGGAACCTTCGGACTATTTTTTACGATGTTCCTCTTATTCTTGCGCTTCCTGCCGATGGTTGCCATTTCTGAGGTAAAAGGTGTTTTACCACAAGCTGATCCTCATAATTATGATGATGAGACGAAAGAATATATTGAAGCGCCTAATGAACCCATAGTAGTAAAAGAGCAAACTGTTTAGTAACTCAATTTATGAAAGCAGAAAATAATAAAGTTCACGGTGTATTAGCGGAGTTCCGTAACCCGAAGGAACTGGTTGATGCCGCTACCCAAGTTAAAAAGTCAGGTTATAAAGACTTCGACACCTATGCTCCTTATCCCATCCATGGGATGGAAAAAGCAATGGGGCTTAAAAAATCTCCCTTGGGATGGATTGTCCTGGGCGGTGGACTAACCGGTGGTTTGGGTGCACTAACTCTTATGATATGGGTGATGACGACGGCTTGGCCTTTGAACATAAGTGGTAAGCCACTATTCGATATCCCAATTTATGTGCCTATTACTTTTGAGATAACTGTGTTGCTTTCTTCTTTCGCAGCACTTTTTGGAATGCTTTTTCTTAATGATTTACCTAAGCATTACAATCCAATTTTTAATGTTGACCGCTTTAAAAAAGCTTCTGATGATGGATTTTTTGTTTGTGTAGAAGCTTCTGATGACCTCTTCTCGGAGGAAAAAGTCACTAACCTGTTCCGTGATAACGGAGCAACTCATATTGAAACTGTTTACGATTCGGAATAAACCATAAAAAATCTCTAGTTTGCAAAACGATCCGATGAAAGCTACTAAAATATTTCTATTTGCAGCGGCTATTGCATTGCCGGTAGTCTTATCTTCTTGCCGTGGCACAATCTCAAAAAAGCCTCCTGTTCATCCTAATATGAATATGGACCAGCAAAGAAGGTTTGAACCCCAGGAAGAGAATGACTTCTTCGCTGATAAACGAGCACAGCGTCAGCCGGTTAAAGGTACTATTGCCCGTGGTCATCTGCGGCATAATAAACCATATTATCAAGGTATTAACGACGACAGCAGTTTTGTTAAGAAGATACCGGTGAAGGTGACTAAGTCATTCATGTACCATGGTCAGGATCGTTTTGATGTTTTCTGTACACCCTGTCACGGAATTGCCGGAGATGGCAAAGGAATCGTTACTACCGGTAATTATGGATTTGTACCGGCACCGAGCTATCATCAGGACCGCCTGCGTAATGTGCCTGACGGGTATATCTATTCCGTAATTTCAAACGGTATTCGAACGATGCCCTCTTATTCTACTCAAATTCCGGTTCGCGACCGATGGGCTATTGTTGCCTATGTACGGGCCTTGCAACACAGTCAAAATGTTTCGGAAAAAGACATTAAAAAATACGATGTAGATCTGGCTTCACTTAAACAGTCATACAAGCAGAAACAACAAGCCGAAGAAGCTCGCAAACAAGAAATTGCAAAAGCCAGCGGCGGCGGAGAAGTTTCTGCTGCAAAAGGAAAACAACTGGCTTCCGATAATGCCTGTGTCACTTGTCACTCAACCGACGGATCCAAAATGACTGGTCCGACCTGGAAAAACCTTTACGGCAGAAAAGTAACGTTGAGTAATGGCCAAATAGTTACAGCAGACGAAGATTATATTAAAGAATCAATCCTGCATTCACAGGCAAAGATTGTAAAAGGATATCCCGGCGTAATGCCTGACTTTAGCTATCTGAGTGATAGTGAAGCAAATTCTCTGGTTGCGTACATCAAAACGCTGAGTAACAAAGGGGAATAAAATTAATAACGATTTAACGCAGAAACCCGATTTTATCAAACTATGAGCAATCCCAAAATAACAGATTCTCTTACTTTTCCATCTGATCTAAAGGTCACACGATCTCTGTTTGGTGTAGGTATTGTGGCTCTTTTGGCAAGCGGTGTTGGATTTTTTCTGCAACAACAGGAATTTTTTTATTCCTACTTACTAAGCTTTGCTTTCTTTGCAAGTATCGCTTTGGGCAGCCTGTTCTTTGTAATACTACAGCACCTTACCCGGTCGGAATGGAGCGTGGCAATACGTCGTATCCCCGAAGCCATTTCTTCAAATATTTGGATTTGGGGATTATTTATTATCCCTATAATTCTGGGTGCGCATTCTTTGTTCAGCTGGACAAGCGCTGAAAAGCTTGCCAGCGATCCGGTTCTGCAACATAAATCTTATTATTTGAATATACCTTTTTATGTTATCCGTCAATTTATCTATTTCGGATTTTGGGGCGGACTTGGATATTTCCTGTATAGATATTCCGTCAAGATGGATGAAACCGGCGATTACGGACTTAAAACCTTCATGCGCCGTACTTGCGGTCCCGGAGCTTTCTTCTTCGCAATCACCATTGCTTTTGCCGCTTTTGATTGGCTGATGTCGCTCGATTATCACTGGTATTCAACAATTTTTGGTGTTTATTTCTTTGCGATGAGCTTTCAGGGTTTGTTTGCCGTACTCATACTCATTGTGATGTTCCTCTGGAAGAAAGGTTTGTTAACAAGTACAATTAAGAAGGGACATGTTTTTGATTTAGGTATTCAGCTTTTTGGTTTTACAATTTTCTATGCTTATATCGCTTTTGCTCAATTTCTACTCATTTATTATGGAAACCTGCCGGAAGAAACCTCCTGGTTCCTTGAACGACTGAACGGAGGATATCAATATTTGGCATATTTCTTTTTGTTTGGTCGTTTTGTGATTCCATTTTTTGTGTTAATGGGCAAAAAAGCAAAATCCAATTATAAAGTAGTTACCGGCATAGCTATCCTTATTCTGGCCTCTCATCTTGTCGAGCTTTACTGGATTGTGATGCCTACACTAAACAAAGGATTTAATTTTGACTGGATGACTGTTACCAGCTTTTTGGGATTGGGCAGCATCTTCTTCGGGCTATTTTTCCGTCGTTTTAAGATGAGTAAAATGGTTCCCATTAATGATCCCCTGCTGGCAGAATCTCTAGATAAATAATTTTCAATATTATTCTAACGATAATCAAAAGCTAATACGTTGAACGCAGTCAGGGCCTGCCCGCTGCGAACATAACTTCAAATTTCATGGCAAGCGAAGAGAAAAATTATACTTCTGAGTTTAAAAAAGAAGTTGCTCAAAAGGCACTGGATCAATCCAAGAAAAATTTGGATAAGTTATCTGAAAAGTATGATGTGCCGGTTTCTGTAATCCTAATGTGGGCTACAGAACTTGAAAAAGGCGGTATTGCCGTATTTGAGGAGGCTGAAGAAGTAGAACATCCCGAAGAGAAGCAGGAAGAATTTGATGTTGTTGTGTCAGACGACAAAGTAGCCGATTCTTTGAATATGGGGGTTATGCTTGATAAATTGAACTACAAGCGACTTATATTCTGGAGTGTTCTTGGAGTTGTTTTGTTTGTTATCTTTGTACGTTCGCTCATAGCAATTTATGAGACCGACCGGCAGGATCTCCAACAAGAAGTAGCTTCTCAAAGCCAATTTCATCATATAACCGAACTAAAGACTGAGGCCAGAGATAAAATCAACAGTTTTGGTGTCGTAAATTTGGATAAAGGCGTCTATCGAATTCCCATAGACAGTGCTATTAATGAAATGGCTTCTGATCAAACTGAAAAGCCTTAGCGGTTGTTCTAAATAAGTTTTTTAAGGTTCATATTTACAGTATTATAAATTAGTTGTACCGTCAAAGCATTGAAAAAGGAAAACGACATTTTCTAATTTGGTAAAGAAAGGTATTTATTCCCGATAATGAAGGAGCTAATAATATTTACCGATAGCGGTGTCAAATTCTTAAATCATGAGGACTTATTGATCGCTCTTTATGATTTAAAATACCTTTAAATGCTCAAGACACACAGTAAATAGTTCTTTTATCATAACCATCTTGGTTCCAGGTTTTGCGCAATACGCCGGAGACAGAAAACTAAGATGGCGATTGGGCGGGAACATCCCCCGTTTTAGGATGCGATATTTATATAATAATGAAAAGCAAATAATCAACAAGAATGAACGAACTTAGTAAGTTATTTCTCCCTCCGGAAGGATCCACGGTGGCCCATCAAACCGACGCTTTGTTTTGGTTTGTACATATCAGTGGTTTGATACTCACTGTCGGGCTGGTTGCCGTAATTGTTTACTTCGTGTTCAAATACCGTCGAAAATCTGAAGACGAAGTAACTCCTGTAATCACTCATAACAATACATTGGAAATTACCTGGTCGGTAATTCCTCTTATTTTTGTACTTATTGTATTCGGATGGGGATATAAGGTTTATATGAAAGAACAAACCGTGCCCGATGATGCGTATGAGGTAAATGTAACAGCGCAGCAATGGGCTTGGGGGTTCAACTATGAGAACGGTGCACATTCCATGAAAGAACTTCATGTGCCTGCCGGGCGCCCCATTAAGCTTGTTATGAAATCCCGGGATGTTATTCACTCGTTCTACGTACCTGCTTTCCGACTAAAGCAAGATGTCTTACCCAACCGTTATACGGAACTTTGGTTCAATGCTCCCAAACCTGGGCGATATCAAATTTTCTGTGCCGAATATTGCGGTACCGGGCACTCGCATATGCTTGGAACCGTTGTTGTTCAAAAACCGCAGGACTTCCAAACATGGCTTGCCAAGAATAAAGGTGGGGCTTCAGCTAGCAATCTATCACCGGCGAAGTTAGGTAAACAAGTATATGATCAGTATGCATGTTCATCCTGCCATTCGACCGACGGCAGCAAAATGACAGGTCCAAGTTGGAAGGGCATCTACGGTTCTAAAGTGCAACTGGCAAGCGGTAAATCAATAACTGTAGACGACGACTACATTCGTGAATCGATTTTGCATCCACAAGCTAAGGTTGTCAAGGGTTATCAACCTGTAATGCCTTCTTTCCAAGGGCAATTAAGTGATGACCAAATCAAAGGTATTATTGAATACATTAAAACTCTGAAATAATCATGGAAACAGCAGAAGCCAGCACAAATCTCAAGAAAATTCAGGTTCAGCGATATAAGCCTGAAGAAAATCCGGAGAATCATTTTCTCAATGCTAAAAAGGGAATTTGGTCGTGGTTAACAACCCTGGATCATAAGAGAATCGGGATTCTATACCTATGCTCAATCACCTTCTTTTTCTTTGTCGGCGGGTTGATGGCATTGATGATCCGTACGGAGCTTTGGACCCCCACCAAAACCTTCATTCAGGCGAACACTTACAATGAGCTGTTCACACTGCACGGCTCAATAATGATTTTCCTGTTTTTAGTACCGTCCGTGCCTGCAGCGCTCGGGAATTTTATTCTTCCCATCCAACTGGGGGCTAAAGACGTAGCTTTCCCAAGGCTTAATTTACTTAGCTACTACTTGTACTTAGCTGGTGCCGGAATTGTTATATGGGCTATCCTCGGAGGAGGTGTTGATACAGGCTGGACATTCTATACGCCTTATTCAACCACAACAACGACGGCTGTGACCATAATGACTTTTGGGGTCTTTGTGATCGGATTTTCCTCGATATTAACAGGGGTCAACTTTTTGACAACCATCCATAAAATGCGTGCTCCGGGACTTACGTGGGATAAACTCTCCCTTTTCACCTGGAGTTTATATGCGACAAGTGTTATACAAATTCTTGCTACCCCGGTATTAGCTATCACACTTGCCTTGGTTGCCATGGAAAGAATTATTGGTGTTGGCATCTTTGA
>Ga0102944_1000997_pt1 | contig 20089 bp, 17 predicted proteins | sample SalPonD_shore_MG_FD_78172 | JGI IMG/M metagenome (GOLD analysis project Ga0102944, IMG submission 78172) | Salt pond soil microbial communities from South San Francisco under conditions of wetland restoration - Salt Pond MetaG... | ecosystem: Environmental > Aquatic > Marine > Intertidal zone >...
ACCTGTACCGCGTGTTCTGCTATGACGCCCGGCCGCTCGAGGCACGCGCCGAGCACCCCGTGTCCGGGCAGGTCATCGATTTCGCCGAGACGGAGGTGGCGCGCTTTCGCCGCTCGCTGCACGACGAGCTCAAGCGCAAGCGCAAGGTGGCGCTGCGGCTCGGCGACCTGGCACCGGCGCAGCCGCAGTGGATGTTGCGGCCGCAGGCGACGCGCGACCTGCTCGACGGCCGCCGCACCACCGGCTCGATCGGCGAGGAGGACCTGACCGTGGACGCCCACCAGCGCGGCGTCGAGCTGCGGCTGGGCATGGACATCGCCTCGCTGGCCTACAAGCGCCTGGTGGAGCGCATCGTGCTCGTGACCGGCGACGCCGACGTCGTGCCGGCGGCGAAGCTGGCGCGGCGCGAGGGCATGGACGTCGTGCTCGATCCGATGGGCGCCCCAGTGTCTCCGGAAATGGCCGAGCACGTCGACGGCGTCCAGGGCTTCATGCTCGCGCACGGCAGCAACCGCCACGGGGCCCACCGCGAGGAGCACATGGACGAGCTGGAGGAGTGGGAATCGGTGCGCTGAGGAGTCTGCGCCGTAGGAATATTTCGTCGCGAGAAAGTGGCACGGCGAGGACAGTTTGCCGTTCTTTCAAGGCACGCAGGGGCACTACGTAACGACAAAGCACGGCAAAATGGACCGCTGTGGCGCTTTCGCAGCCGGAATACTTCCTACGGCGCAGGCTCCTGAGCCGGCTGCACCGGCGCCGGCGGGCCTCGAGCGAGGATGCTTATGCACAGGCGGGGCGCGGCGGCACCGGCGCCGCCGCGCAGCGGCCGGATGTCCCGGCAGGCGCGCGGAGAAATCCGTAACATGCTGTTTTAAAAGACAATTTTATGCTGGTTAATTTTTGGTCATTTTGATGACGGTGGCATGATACTGCCTTGCCGACGGCGATTCACCCAGAATGTTCACAGACTTATCCACAGATTCTGTGGATAATGCCGGTTTCCGCCCGCCCCGCGTGCATTTAGAACCACTTCTTGAAGCGGACTGCAGCCCCCGCCGGCCGCGGTGCCGGACCGCGGCGCGCCGCGACGCATCCACGCCGTTGTCACCTCCGGGTAGACTGAACGGATGACTGCACCGAGCGTTGTGCGGGTCGCCGTGCCGGGACCACTGGACCGGTTGTTCGACTACCTCCCGCCGGCCGGGTGCGAGGGTGCCGCCGTCGAGCCGGGCGTACGCGTGGCCGTGCCGTTCGGCCGCGGCCGGCGGACCGGTGTCGTCGTCGAGGCGAATGCGCCACCGGCGGTCGACGGCAGCCGCCTGAAGCGGATCGCGCAGGTGCTGGACCGCGAGCCGGTGCTGCCGCCCGATCTGCTCGCGCTCGGCCTCTGGGCCGCGCGCTACTACCATCATCCGCCGGGCGAGACACTGGCGGCCATGCTGCCGGCATCGCTGCGTCGCGGCGAATCGCCGGACACGGATCCGCCGCCGCGCTGGCGCGCGACCGACACTGGGCGTGCCGCCATCGACGATGGGGGCCTGGCGGGTGCCCCGGTCCAGCAACGTCTGCTCGCGCTCATAGCGGCCGACGACAGGGGCGTCGACCAGGGCGCCCTGAAGACCGTGGCCGAGCGCTACCACCCGCCGCTGCGCGCGCTGGCCGACAAGGGACTCATCGAGCCGGCCCCGGCGGTGTCGGCGACGCCGCGGCCCTCCGTCGAAGGCCCGCCGCTCAACACGGCGCAGCTGCAGGCCGCCGCCGCGATCACAGAGTCGCTGGGCCGTTTCGCCCCGTTCCTGCTGCACGGCGTCACTGGCTCGGGCAAGACCGAGGTCTACCTGGCGGCGATCCGCAACACGCTGGAGGCGGGCCGCCAGGCGCTGGTCCTGGTGCCCGAGATCGGGCTGACGCCACAGCTGCTGTCGCGCTTCGCGGCACGCCTCGGCACGGACATCGCCCTGCTCCACTCCGGCCTGACGGACCTGGAGCGCCTGGCGGCGTGGCGCCGGGCGGCGCGCGGCGAGGCCCGGGTCGTGCTCGGCACGCGCTCGGCCGTGTTCACGCCGCTGCCCGAGCCCGGCCTGGTCATCGTCGACGAAGAGCATGATCCGTCGCTCAAGCAGCAGGACGGCTTGCGCTACCACGGGCGCGATCTCGCCGTGGTCCGGGCACAGCGGGCCGGAATCCCGGTCGTGCTCGGATCGGCGACCCCCTCGCTGGAGACGCTGGCCAACGTGCGCCGGGGCGGCTACACGCGGCTCGCGCTCGCCGAGCGGGCCGGCGGCGCGCGTCCACCGACGCTCGAGCTCGTGGATGTGCGCCAGCGGCGCCTCGCGGAGGGCCTGTCGGCGCCGCTGGTCGAGGCCATGGAGGCACAGCTCACCGCCGGCGGCCAGGTGCTGCTGTTCCTCAACCGCCGCGGCTGGGCACCGACACTGATCTGCGACGACTGCGGCTGGACGGCGGAATGCCGCCGCTGTGACGCGCGCATGACAGTCCATGCGCGTCGCGCCCGGTTGCGCTGCCACCATTGCGGCGCCGAGCGCCCGGTGCCAACGTGCTGCCCCGATTGCGGCAGCGAGGCGATCGTCCACCTCGGGCAGGGCACGGAACGGGTCGAGGAGGCCCTTGCGGCGCGCTTCCCGGATGTCGAGGCCGTCCGCATCGACCGCGACAGCACCCGGCGCCGCGGCTCACTCGACGCCAAGCTCGAGCGCGTCCGCGCCGGCGCGGCCCGCATCCTCCTCGGCACCCAGATGCTGGCCAAGGGGCATGATTTCCCGGGGGTCACGCTGGTCGGCATCCTCGATGCCGACCGCGGTCTGTTCGGTGCCGATTTCCGCGCCCCCGAGCATCTCGCGCAGACGGTGCTGCAGGTGGCGGGGCGCGCGGGGCGGGCGGAACGCCCCGGCCGCGTGCTCATCCAGACGCGCAACCCGGAGCATCCGCTGCTGCGCGCCTTGGTCGAGCAGGGCTTCGACGCCGTGGCGGAAAAACTGCTCCAGGAGCGCGAGGAAGCCCGTTTCCCGCCGGCCGCGCGCATGGCGCTGGTGCGGGCCGAGTCACCGCACGCCGAGGCGCCGACCGCCTGTCTCGAAGCGGCGCGGCAGCACCTGGTGGCGTGCGGCGTGACGGAGGTCGAGGTATTCGGGCCGGCACCGGCGCCGCTGGAGCGGGTCGCGGGGCGCTACCGGGCGCAGTTGGCGCTGCAGGCGGACACGCGCGGACCGCTGCACGCCGCGCTGGGCGAATTGCGCCCCTGGCTCGAGACGGCGAAGCCGGCGCGACGGGTACGCTGGTCGATCGACGTGGATCCGGTGGAAACGCTGTGACGCGCCGGATCCGCCGCAGCAGCGGTTGGGGGAGGTCTGCGCGCTAGTCCCAGTCGTGGCGCCGGTAGTCGCCGTCGATCGTGTAGTGGCCGCTGGCGTCACGATACGTCGACCCCGGCCCGCCGGGCACCGGTCCGTAGGTCACCTGCATGCGGCGCAGGGCGGCACGAATCAGCGCCCGGCGCGACCAGGGCACCAGGCACAGGAAGCCGATCACGTCAGTCGCGAATCCCGGCGTGAGCAGCAGCGCACCGCCGATGGCGAGCGCGATGCCCTCGAACATCTCGATCGCCGGCAGCTGGCCGCGGTTCAGGTTCTCCTGCGCGCGGCGCATGGTCTGGAAGCCCTGCTGGCGCAGCAGGGCACCGCCGATGATCGCGGTGAGCACGCACAACCCGATCGTCGGCAGGGCGCCGATGACCTGCCCGACCTGGATCAGCAGGTAGATCTCGATCAGCGGGACGCCGATGAACAACAGGATGAATACGGGCACGGCGGGCCACCTCGTCGCTTGCGATAGGGCTCAGTCTTGGGGCGGGGGTACGCCGATTCAACCCGCGCCCCGGCGGCATCCGGGACGCGGCCGGGGGCGGCGCGCTAGAATCCGGGGCCCCGCATCGCCTGACCACCGCGCCCGGGAACACCGCACCATGAGCAAGAATGCCGGACAGCTACTCGTATTCTCCACCGTGGAGGACGCCGCCACCGCGCGCCGTCTCGCCGACTCGCTGGTCGGCGGGGGCCTCGCGGCCTGCGTGAACATCCTCCCGCCCGTGACTTCCGTCTTCCGCTGGGAGCCGGACGCGGCCGCTGCGAGCGACGCGGCCGTCCAAGCCGAGCAGGAGGTCATGCTGATCGCCAAGACCTCGGCCGCCGCCTATCCGGCGCTCGAACGCCAGCTGCGCGACGAGCATCCCTACGAACTTCCGGAGATCGTCGCGGTCCCGATCAGCCGGGGCCTGCCCGGATTTCTCCAGTGGATCGACGCCACCACGCACCCGTGACTCGCCTGCTCGCTACGCTGGCGCTCGCCGGCGCCCTGCTCGCGCCGGCCGGCGCCGCCACGCTCGGCGACGACATCGTCGGCGGCGGGGCCGCGGAGCAGCTGCTGCCGGCGGATGACGCATTCATCCTCGGCGTGGAGCGCCAGGCCGACTCCACCATCGTGCTGCACTGGACGATCGCGGACGACTACTACCTCTACCGCGACCGCATGCAGTTCGCCCTCGTCGACGGCGGCGCGGTGCGCCTCGGCGACCCGCGCTTCGCGCCGGCGGAGGCCAAGGATGACCCCTATTTCGGCCGCGTCCACGTCTACCTCGGCGAGGCGAGCGTGCGCCTGCCCGTCGAGGGCAGCGCCGCTGCCGGCGCTCGACTGAAAGTCACCTACCAGGGCTGCAACGAGCCGGTGGGCGTCTGCTACCCGCCGATCACGAAACGCCTGGCGCTGGCCTCGATCGAGCAGGCCGGCGCCGCCGGGCCGGCAGCGGATGGCAGCGAACAGGGACGCATCGCCGCCGCCCTGGGGAACTGGAGCCTCTGGTGGACTGCGCTGGCGTTCGCCGGATTCGGTCTGCTGCTGTCGCTGACCCCCTGCGTCTTCCCGATGATCCCGATCCTCGCCGGCGTCGTGGCGGGCGATGGGCATGGCGGCCGGGCCGGCCGCGGCGCGGGGTTGTCGATCGTCTTCGTGCTGGCCATGGCGCTGACGTACGCCCTCGTCGGCGTTGCCGTGGGGCTGACCGGCGCCTCCGTCCAGGCCTGGTTCCAGCAGCCCTGGGTGCTGGGCGGGATCGCCGCGGTATTCGTGCTGCTGGCGGCATCGATGTTCGGTCTGTTCGACCTCGAGACGCCGCGCGCGCTGCGCTCGCTGATCGAGCACCGGACCCGCCGGCTCGGAGGCAGCGTGACCGGTGCCGCGGCGCTCGGTGTCACGTCCGCCGTGGTCGTGGGCCCCTGTGTCACGCCGCCGCTGATCGGCGCGCTCGTCTACATCGCGGACACCGGCGACCCGGTCACCGGCGGCCTCGCCCTGTTCGCCCTCGGTCTCGGCATGGGCATCCCGCTCGTGGCGGCAGGCACGTTCGTCGGCCATGCGCTGCCGCGCGCCGGCGCCTGGATGCAGCACGTGCAGGCCGTGTTCGGCGTGCTCCTGTTGGCGGTGGCCATCTGGCTGCTGCAGCGGGTCGTACCGACGCCGGTGGCCATGGCGCTATGGTCCGTGCTGCTGATCGTCACGGGCGTGCAGATGGGGGCATTCGCCAGCGTCGACGGCGGCTGGCGCCGGACCTGGAAGGGCATCGGCACCGTCCTGCTGCTCTATGGCGCGCTGCTGCTCGTGGGCGCGGCCGCCGGTGGCCAAAGCATGCTCCAGCCGCTGCGCGGCATCGTCGTCGGCGGCCGCGACGGTGCCACGGCCGCCCGGCCGTTCCGGGACGTGGACGGCGAGCAGGGGTTGCGCGCCGCGCTCGCGCAAGCCCGCCGCTCAGAGCGGCCGGTGGTGCTCGACGTCTACGCCGACTGGTGTGTCGCGTGCAAGGAACTCGAGGCGTTCACGTTCCCCGACCCGGCCGTGCAGCAGGCCCTGCGCGGCGCCACCCTGCTGCGCGCCGACGTCACGGACAACAATGCGGCCGACCGGCGCCTGATGGACCGGTTTGACCTGTACGGGCCGCCGGCGGTCCTGTTCTTCGACGCCGAAGGCATCGAGCGGCGCGGCCACCGCATCGTCGGCTACCTGCCGCCGGACCGGTTCGCCCGCCACGCGCGGCGGGCGCTCGCGCCATCATGAAAAAGCATCTCGCCTGGATCGTCGTGGTGCTCGCCGGAGTCGTCGGATTCGGCGGTGGCGTCGCATTCCATTTCTGGATTGGCAGCGACCGGGGACAGCAGCCGGTCGCAGCCGTTTCGACCGAGGGCGCCGCCGACCGGGCCCCCGATGTCGTCGGGCGGAAACGTCCCCTGTTCGGCCTGCCCGGGCCGGACGGCGAGCGCCGCTCGATCGCGGCCTACGACGGCGACGTGATCCTGCTCAATTTCTGGGCGACGTGGTGTCCGCCCTGCAGGCGCGAGATTCCGGCCCTGGTCACGCTGCAGCACCAGTTGCGGGACCGGGATTTCACGGTCGTCGGTGTGGCGCTGGATGACCGTGACAGCGTGCACCGCTTCGCGCGCGAGCACGGCATCGACTATCCCCTGCTGATCGGCGCGCGCGACGCATTCGCGATCGCCGGGCGCTATGGCAACCCGCGCGGCACGCTGCCCTACTCGGTCGTCATCGACCGCGACGGCACCATTCGCGCGACCCACCAGGGCGCACTGACGCGCGAGGCGGCGGAGAAGCTCGTGCGGCCGCTTCTCTGAGCGCTCCCCGACACGCCGCCGCGAAGCCAATCAGGCGACAATCTCCGGGGAACAGGAAGGGAAACCGCACGATTTGGACAAATCAGCGGGGTTCGGGCAAACTTGGCGCCCTGTTTCGGTCGGTGAGCCCGCAGCATGGCGGCAGTTCTCGTTCTGCACGGCCCGAACCTCAACCTCCTCGGCACGCGCGAGCCGGAGCAGTACGGGACCACCCGCCTCGCCGACATCGACCGCGACCTGACCGAGCGGGCGCGGGCGGCCGGACACACGCTGACGGCCTGTCAATCGAATGCGGAACACGAGCTCGTCGACCGGGTACAGCAGGCCGGACGCGAAGGCGTCGACTTCATCATCATCAACCCGGCGGCGCTGACGCACACGAGCGTCGCGCTGCGCGATGCCCTGCTGGCGACGGCAATTCCGTTTCTCGAGGTGCACCTGTCGAACGTGCATGCGCGCGAGGCCTTCCGCCGCCACTCGTATTTCTCCGACGTGGCCGTGGGAGTGATCTGCGGTCTCGGCGCCCAGGGATATCAACTGGCACTGGATGCAGCACTGGCCCGCCTGGACGAGCGGGAATGAACAACGCGAACAACCTTTCCAACCGCGCATGACGACTATACGGACCGCCTGATGGATATCCGCAAAGTCAAGAAACTGATCGAGCTGCTCGAGGAATCCGGCATCGCCGAGCTCGAGATCAAGGAAGGCGAGGAATCGGTACGGATCTCTCGCCAGGGCCAGTACGCACCGGCGCCCGCCCCGGCCGCGGCGCCGCACCCTGCGGCGCCCGCCCAGCCGGCGGCCGGCGGCGAGCCCGCACAGCCGGCCGAGGAGTCCGGCGGCCTGCCCTCGGGCCACGTGATCGAATCGCCGATGGTGGGCACCTTCTATCGGGCCTCTGCGCCGGGCGCCCCGGCCTTCGTCGAGGAAGGCCACACCGTCAAGGCGGGGGACACGGTCTGCATCATCGAGGCCATGAAGATCCTCAACCAGATCGAGGCCGATGTCAGCGGCACGGTGAAGGCGATCCTGGTCGAGAACGGCTCGCCGGTCGAATTCGGCGAGCCCCTGATGATCATCGAGTGAACGGGCACTTTCATGATCGATAAGGTCGTCATCGCCAATCGCGGCGAGATCGCGCTGCGCATCCTCCGAGCCTGCCGCGAGCTGGGCATCAAGACGGTAGCGGTGCATTCGAGCGCCGACCGCGATCTCAAGCACGTGCGCCTCGCCGACGAAACCGTATGCATCGGTCCGCCCAACTCGAACGAGAGCTACCTGAACATCCCGGCAATCATTTCGGCGGCGGAGGTCACCGATGCCGTCGCGATCCATCCGGGCTACGGCTTCCTCTCGGAGAACGCGGATTTCGCCGAACGCGTCGAGTCGAGCGGCTTCAAGTTCATCGGGCCGACCGCGAACGTCATCCGCCTGATGGGCGACAAGGTCAGCGCCATCCGCGAGATGCAGGCCGCGGGGGTGCCGTGCGTGCCGGGCTCGGGCGGGCCGCTGCCCGAGGATCCCGACGAGTGTGCCCGGATCGCGCGCGAGATCGGCTACCCGGTCATGATCAAGGCGAGCGGCGGCGGCGGCGGCCGCGGCATGCGCGTGGTCCACAGCGAGGCCGCACTGCACAACGCCGTCACGCTGACCAGGACCGAGGCGGCCAACGCCTTCGGCAACGCCGAGGTCTACATGGAGAAGTACCTGGCGAATCCGCGGCACGTGGAGTTCCAGGTGCTGGCGGACGAGCACGGCAACGCCATCCACCTCGGCGAGCGCGACTGCTCCATGCAACGGCGCCACCAGAAGGTGGTCGAGGAGGCGCCGGCCCCCGGCATCACCGACAAGCAGCGCCAGAAGATCGGCAAGCGCTGCGCCGAGGCCTGCAAGACGCTCGGCTACCGCGGTGCGGGCACGTTCGAGTTCCTGTTCGAGAACGACGAGTTCTTCTTCATCGAGATGAACACGCGCATCCAGGTCGAACACCCGGTGACCGAGATGATCACGGGGGTCGATCTCGTCAAGGAGCAGATCCGCATCGCCGCCGGCGAACCGGTCTCCTACGAGCAGAAGGACATCGAGATCCGCGGCCACGCCATCGAGTGCCGCATCAACGCCGAGGATCCGCGCACCTTCATGCCGTCGCCCGGCAGGATCGAGCTCTACCATGCGCCGGGCGGCCCCGGCGTGCGCGTCGACTCGCATGCCTACAACGGCTACAAGGTGCCGCCGCATTACGATTCGATGATCGGCAAGCTCATCTGCCACAGCGACGACCGCCCCTCGGTCATCGCGCGCATGCGCGGCGCCCTGTCCGAGATCGTCGTCGAGGGCATCAAGACGAACGTCGACCTGCACCGCGACATTCTCGCCGACGCGGCGTTCCAGCAGGGTGGTACCGACATCCACTACCTCGAGAAGAAGCTCGGGCTCTGACGACGGTGCCGTGGCTCCAGGTGAAGGTGGACACCGAGCCCGAGCACGCGGCTGCCGTCGAGGAGGCGCTGACCGAGGCCGGCGCCGTCTCCGTCACGCTCGAGGACGCCGGTGATGCCCCGATTCTCGAGCCCGAGCCGGGCACCACGCCCCTTTGGTCGGCCACGCGCGTGATCGCATTGTTCGAGGACGCCGCGGACCGCGACCGCATTGGCGCCACTCTCGCGGGTCTGCACGACGAGACGGTCTCCGAACCGGTCTTCGAGCAGCTGCCCGACCGGGAGTGGGAACGCGCGTGGATGGACGACTGGCAGCCCCTGCGGTTCGGGCCGCGACTGTGGGTCGCGCCGGTCGATGCCACCGTCGAGCAGGCGGACGCCGTGGTCGTGCGCCTCGACCCAGGCCTCGCGTTCGGCACGGGCACTCACGCCACGACGGCGCTCTGCCTGCGCTGGCTCGACCGCCTCGGGCCGGCCGGCTCCAGCGTGCTGGATTTCGGCTGCGGCTCGGGCATTCTCGCCATCGCCGCACTGCGGCTGGGTGCGAGGCGGGCCCACTGCGTCGACATCGACCCGCAGGCGCTGGAAGCCACGCGCGCCAACGCGGACACGAACGAGGTCGCCGACGGCGTCGACACGGCGGAGCCAGACAGCATGGCCGCGGGTCCGTTCGACATCGTCCTGGCCAACATCCTGGCCGGCCCCCTGGTCCAGTCGGCGCGGACGGTGGCCGCACGCCAGGCGGCCGGCGGACGCATCGCGCTGGCGGGAATCCTGTCGGACCAGGCCGCCGACGTGGTCGAGGCCTATGCGCCCTGGTACGAGCTGAGTGTCAGCGCGGAACAGGACGGCTGGGTCCTGGTCTCTGGCATCCGCACGGGGTCGGACCCGGCCCCGGCATAGCCCACCGGGCACGCGATGGAACGACACCCGGCCGGCGGCATGCTTGCCGACCCGGCCGCGACTTGAAGATACTGCCGTCATGCACACGCAGTGCCCTTATTGCCGCACGCTGTTCCGCATCACGCCGGCACAGCTCGACGCCGCCGGCGGCCGCGTGCGCTGCGGCCACTGCCGGCGCATATTCGATGCGCGCGGGCACCTGCAGAAGGAATTGCCGCTGGAGCCCGGCAGCGGCGAGCACGACGCAGGCGCGGCAGCGCCCGGTGCGGCCGCCCCGCAGGGCGAGCTGCCGTTCGCCGCCGCGCGGCCGCAGGGCATCTCCTCGCTGCTCCTGTCCGACCTCGATCCCGAGGCACCGCAGCGCCCGGGGCGCACGCGCCGCGGCGTGCTCGCCTGGGGGGCGGTGAACGTGGTCCTCCTGGTGGCGCTGTTCGGGCAGCTGCTGTTCGCGCAACGCGAGGCCTTCGCCCAGGATCCCGGCCTGCGCCCCGTCCTGGTCCAGCTGTGCAACCTGGCGGGATGCACGCTGCCGCCGCGCCGGGCAGTCGAGCGCATCGAGCTGGTGCGACGCAACGTGTACGCCCATCCGAACGTCGACGGCGCGCTGATCATCGACGCGACCTTCGTGAACAACGCCTCCTTCGCCCAGCCCTACCCCGTCCTCACGGTGAGTCTGGGCAACATGCGCGGCAAACCGCTCATACGGCGCAACTTCACGCCGCGCGAATACCTGCCCGAACTGGACCCAAACGGACGCCTGGCCCCCGGGTCGCGGGCCCGGGTCACGCTCGAGGTACGCGACCCCGGGCGCGAGGCGCGCACGTTCGAGCTGGACTTCTCCTGATCGCCACTGCGGGACTTTCTGCGGGCGCGCCATGCGCGTATGATCCGCCGCCCCGTCGCCGGACCGGGGCCGGGGCGGCGCTGCGGACGGACCGCCTCCGGCAGACAGGGGCCGGCGTCGGCTGGACGACACTCTGTCGGCATTCGGGCACGGGGGCACGCGTTCGGCCCGACGTTCCGGCGCCGTCGGCAGGCCCGGATCTTGCGAGCAGATCCGGCGTGGCGGCCCGTCCCGATCCATCGGGCGTTCGCCCGCCGCGCCGAAGGCGCCATCGCCGGGGGACCGACGGGACGGTAATGGTGCCGACCGCGCGCGCGAGCGCCGCGAGCGACGGGGCGGTCCGCCACGACCGCTGAGGGACGTCCGGACCGGGCCGGACCATGGCCGCATACGTGCTATACTCGCCGTCCGCCGAGAGCGCGGCGGCCGCTTAGCGGAGGCCTCGGCACCGCGGCGTGGCCGCGTCGTCTAGGGACGGCTGCAGCCCGGGGTTCGCGGGGGCTCGCGGAGCGGCGCAATCGCGCCGGACGGGCCAGACAAAAACAAGTCGCTCGATTGTTCGACTACACGGCATCAGGAAGGCTGGCCGCATGAACCGCATCCGCCCTGACGACGGCTGCAGCGGCGCCGCCGAGACGCCGTTGAAGCGCTGCGTGTCCGATGAGCTCGAGCGCTACTTCAACGCGCTCGACGGCGAGCAGCCCTGCGATCTCCACAAGATGGTGATCGGGGAAACGGAACAGGCCCTGCTCCAGTTCGTGCTTGAGCGCACGAGCGGCAACCAGAGCCGTGCCGCACAGCTCCTGGGCGTCAACCGGGGTACGCTGCGCAAGAAGCTCAGGTACTACGGCCTCGGTCCCTGAGCGGGAACCGGCGCTCGGCGACCCCCGCTAGGGGGGACCGCGCCCGCACAAACCACCGCACGGAAACCAATCGCCCATGAGCGACTCCACTGTCACGCCGGTGCGATGCGCCCTGTTGAGCGTGTCCGACAAGACCGGACTCGTCGAGTTCGCCCGCGGCCTCGTGGCGCACGGCGTCGAGATCCTCTCGACCGGCGGCACGGCCCGCGCGCTCGTCGAGGCGGGCCTGCCGGTCACCGAGGTCGCCGACCACACCGGATTCCCGGAGATCATGGACGGCCGCGTGAAGACGCTGCACCCACGGATCCACGGCGGCATCCTCGGTCGCCGTGACGTCGATGCCGCGGCCATGGCCGAGCACGACATCCCCCCGATCGATCTCGTCGTCGCCAATCTCTACCCGTTCGAACAGACCGTCGCGCGCCCCGATGTCACCCGCGCCGAGGCCATCGAGCACATCGACATCGGCGGACCGGCCATGGTCCGCGCGGCGGCGAAGAACCAGGGGGACGTCGCCGTGATCACCGACCCGGCGGACTATCCGGGGGCGGCGGAGGAGATCGCTGCCGGCGGCATGACGCAAGCGACGCGACGGCGTCTCGCGCTCAAGGCGTTCCGTCACACCGCGGCCTACGACGCGGCGATCGCGGCCTGGCTCGCGCGGCAGGACGACGCACAGGACGCCGACGCCTGGGAGTTGCCCGCGCGCCTGAGCACCGGGTTCAATCGCGTCCTGGCGCTGCGCTACGGCGAGAATCCCCACCAGCGCGCCGCGTTCTACGCCCAGCCGGATGCGCCGACCGCGAGCGTGACGCGTGCGCGTGTGCTGCAGGGCAAGGCCCTGTCGTTCAACAACATCGCCGACGCCGACACGGCGCTCGAGTGCGTCAAGGAATTCGCCGAGCCGGCCTGCGTGATCGTCAAGCACGCCAATCCCTGCGGCGTCGCCGTCGGCGCGGACTCGGCAACGGCCTACGAGGGCGCGTACGCCACCGATCCCGTGTCCGCCTTCGGTGGCATCATCGCGTTCAACCGGCCGCTCGACGCGGCGCTGGCGCGCACGCTCATCGAGCGACAGTTCATCGAGGTGCTCATCGCACCGGAAGTGCCGGCGGAGGCGCTCGAGGTCCTGTCCGCCAAGGCGAACATCCGCGTGCTCGTCACCGGCAGCCTCGGCGGCGCGGCCTCCGGTCTCGACTTCCGCGGCGTTGCCGGCGGGCTGCTGGTGCAGGACCGCGACAACGGCCTCATCGGAGAAGACGGATTGCGCACGGTCACGCGCGCGGCGCCGGACGAGGCCACGCAGCGCGACCTGGTGTTCGCGTGGCAGGTCTGCAAGTTCGTCAAGTCGAATGCGATCGTCTACGCCCGCGACAACCGCACGGTCGGCGTGGGCGCGGGGCAGATGAGTCGAGTCAACTCCGCCCGCATCGCGCGCGACAAGGCGACGGAGGCCGGCATCGCCACGACTGGTACGGTGATGGCCTCGGACGCGTTCATCCCCTTCCGGGACGTGCTCGACGTCGGTGCCGAGGCCGGAGCGACGGCAATCATCCAGCCGGGTGGCTCGATGCGCGACGAGGAAGTCATCGCCGCGGCCGACGAGCTCGGCCTGGCGATGGTATTCACCGGCATGCGGCACTTCCGGCATTAGCCCGCATATCTCGCCGTTGCGCGAACCGAGGCCGTGGAGATGCCGATCAAGACAAGGCGTGGGCGGCCTGGGGCGCGCAGGCGTACGTGAACAGTACGTCGAGCCCCCGGTGCGTTGCCGATTGGCAGGGTTCGTGCTGAACTGCCCGCGGGCTGTCGCCCGGGCACGGGCCGGGGACGCCATGCCGGACTGCACTGAGAGACACCCATGAAGGTACTGGTGGTCGGCGGCGGGGGCCGCGAACACGCCCTGGCCTGGAAGGCGGCGCAATCGCCGCGCGCGGAACGCGTGTTCGTCGCGCCGGGCAACGCGGGCACCGCGCGCGAGGACAAGGTCGACAACGTCGCCGTCGAGTCCGACGACCTGGACGCGCTGCTCGCATTCGCCCGCGAACAGTCGATCGACCTGACGATCGTCGGTCCCGAGGCGCCCCTGGTGGCCGGCATCGTCGACCGCTTCCGCGCCGAGGACCTCCTCATCGTTGGCCCGACCGGGGCCGCGGCCCGCCTGGAGGGCTCGAAGGCCTTCGCCAAGGAATTCCTCGAGCGCCACGGGATCCCCACCGCCGGGCACCGGACATTCGAGGACGCGGATGCCGCGATCGATCACATCCACCAGCGCGGTGCCCCGCTGGTGGTCAAGGCGGACGGCCTGGCCGCGGGCAAGGGCGTGATCGTGGCGCACGACACGGCCGCTGCCGAGGCGGCGGTGCGCGACATGCTGGGCGGCGGCTTCGGCGGCGCCGGTGCCCGCGTGGTCGTCGAGGACTTCCTCGAGGGCGAGGAAGCCAGCTTCATCTGCCTGGTCGACGGCCGCACCGCACTGCCGCTGGCGTCGTCCCAGGATCACAAGACGCGCGACGATGGCGACACGGGTCCCAACACCGGCGGCATGGGCGCATACTCGCCCGCGCCCGTCGTCACCGATGCCGTGCACGAGCGGATCATGCGCGAAGTGATCGAACCGACGGTCGCCGGCATGGCAGAGGCGGGCCACCCGTTCTCCGGCTTCCTCTATGCCGGGCTCATGATCGGTCCGGACGGTGCGCCGCGCGTGCTCGAGTACAACGTGCGCGGCGGCGACCCGGAGACCCAGCCGATCCTCATGCGGCTCGGCTCGGACTTCATCGACCTCTGCGAGGCCGTCGCCCGGGGCACCCTGTCATCGGCAGAGCCCCGCTGGGACACCCGCGCCGCGCTCGGCGTCGTGATGGTCGCCGGAGGCTACCCCGGCAAGTACCGCAGGGGTGATGTCATCAGCGGGCTCGAGGGCGTGGAACGAGACGATCTCAAGGTGTTTCACGCCGGCACCGCACGCGCGAACGACAGCGTCATCACGGCGGGCGGCCGGGTTCTCTGCGTGACCGCACTCGGCCGCGGCGTGGCCGAGGCCCGTGCTGGTGCCTACGAGGCCGTCGAGCAGATCCACTGGGACGATGCCTACTTCCGCCGCGACATCGGCCATCGCGCGATCGAGCGGTGATGTGAGCGGCGCCGACCTCCATCCGCGCCTGCGCGCCGACTGCCACCGCCTGGGCCGACTGGCGTCGGGCGAGCTGCTGCTGCATCGGAACGCGGCCGTTCCGTGGTTCATCGTGGTGCCCGACACCACTGTTGTCGACCTGCTGGATCTGCCGGAGGCGCAACGCGACGCCGTGATGGCGCAGTGCAGCCGCCTCGCGGCCTACATCCGGCGCCACCACGATGCCGAGCGCATCAACTTCGCCGCGATCGGCAACATCGTGCCACAGCTCCACCTGCACCTGGTGGGCCGCCGGCAGGACGACCCCTGCTGGCCGCGGCCGGTCTGGGGTCATCTCGAAGAGGAACGGGCCTACACGGACGAGGTGGTCCGCGCGACGCGCGAACGCCTGGCCGGCGAACTGGGGCTGCGGCCGGCGGCAGACTGACGCGCGCGTTCAGTGCCCGATCGAGGCGGCCGGCCCCGGCTCGGCGGCGGCGGGCTCCGCGGCCGAAGCCAGCAGCTCGGCCACGGTCACACCGCCGGTGGCACCCTCCAGCGCGGCGTCGATGTCCGCCGAGACACGCGCGTCGATCGTGTCGGCGCGCGACAGGATGCGGCCCCGCTCGCCGTAATGGCGCACCGCGTCCAGCACCTGCTTGACCGATACGCGGTCGGGCGGACGGCCCGGCAGGAATTCCTGCACGTCCGCCCCGCCCGGCACCAGCAGGCCGGCCTCCAGCAGCGCGGACAGCGCCTGATCGACCGGCTGCACCGGGACTCCGATGCGCTGGGCGAGCTCGTCGCGCTGGAGCAGCGGCTCGCCTTCCTGCCAGGCACGCGTGGCGGCGAGCACGACGGCAATCGCCAGCCGCTCCGCCTGCGCGGAGGATATCCTCACGCCCTGACGCCCACCGACGGCGAGGTACTCGGGGAACTGGCGGTAGAAGGCGATCGTCGACCCGGTCAGCAGCACCAGCCACGACAAGTGCAGCCAGATCATGAACAGCAGCAGGATCGCGAAGCCCGAGTACACCGCGGTGTAGTTGGTCGACGTCACCACGAAGGCCGCGAACAGGCGGCCGATGGATTCCCAGAGCACCCCGGCCACCACACCGCCGAAGAGCGCGGGCCGGAAACGCACGCGCGTGTTCGGGATGAGCATGTAGATGAAGGTGAAGGCGGTGATGATGAGTACGTAGGGCACGAGGCGCGTCAGCAGGCGCAACAGCGAGCCGAACGGCTCGACGGTCATGATCGCCTGCACGACCGAGCTGCTCGTCAGCGACGCCGTAATCCCCAGCGCGAGGAATACCAGCATGGGTCCGACGACGATCACGCTGAAGTAGTCCGAGAAGCGCCGCACGAGCGTGCGGCGGCGGTCGACGTTCCAGGTGAAGTTGAACGCCTCCTCGATCTTCTGCACGAGGGACACGGCCGTGTAGATCAGCAGCGCCACCCCCATGGCACCCAGGACACCGACCTTGATGTTGTCGACGAACCCGACAATCCGGTCGGTGATCTCGGTGGCGCGCGGGCCGAGCGGCGCCAGGAGGCGCAACAGTACCGGCTCGACCCGGTTGTGCACGCCGAAGCCCTTGAGCACGGAGAAGCTGACGGCGATGAGCGGCACCAGCGACAGCAGCGTCGTGAACACCAAGCTCATCGCGCGCAGCGTCAGGGCGCCGGAGGCGAAGTCGCGCGCGACGGCGACGACCAGCCGCGCGAGCTCGACCAGCATCCGTTGCCAGCGCGGGCGCGGCTCCGCGGGCAGGTCCCAGACCCAGTGCTCTAAGGTCTTCTGCAGATCCCGCAGGGCGTGCATCATTCCCTTCTTCCGCCGCAGCTCACGCGACCGCCAGTGTAGCCGCTATCGCCGCGCCTGCCGAATCGTGCGCTATCGTTCGGGGCAGCGTGCCACGACACTTGCGCGGATCGAATGTCTCGCGCAGACCGCGCAGGACAATGACCGAGTGGAAACGCGCTGCGGCAATGACTGACGGCTCACGCCCGGGCATCTTCTTGCTGCGGGGTCCTTGGCGTGAGCAGGGCCGGCCGCGGCCGCCTGGCGTTGCGCGCTCAGCGTGCTCTGCGAGATCCGGACGCACGGTGAACCGTCGCGCCCCGCCGGGCGGACTGGGCCACCGCTCCCCCCGAAGCTACCGCTTCATCAGCTCGAAGAATTCCTCGTTGGTCTTGGTCTGCTGCATGCGGCCGATGAGGAACTCGATGGCCTCCAGGTCGTCCATCGAGTGCAGGAACTTGTGCAGGATCCACGTCTTCTGCAGCTCCTCCTGCGACAGCAGCAGCTCTTCGCGGCGTGTGCCGGAGCGATTGATGTTGATGGCGGGATAGATGCGCTTGTCGGCGATCTTGCGGTCGAGGTGCAGCTCCATGTTGCCGGTGCCCTTGAACTCCTCGTAGATCACCTCGTCCATCTTCGAGCCAGTATCGATCAGCGCGGTCGCGAGGATAGTGAGGCTGCCGCCCTCCTCGACGTTGCGCGCGGCGCCGAAGAAGCGTTTCGGCCGATGCAGCGCATTGGCGTCGACGCCGCCGGTGAGCACCTTGCCCGACGACGGCACGACCGTGTTGTAAGCGCGCGCCAGACGCGTGATCGAGTCGAGCAGGATGACCACGTCGTGCTTGTGCTCGACCAGGCGCTTGGCCTTCTCGATGACCATCTCGGCGACCTGCACGTGGCGGCTCGCCGGCTCGTCGAAGGTCGAGGACACCACCTCGCCCTGGACCATGCGGTCCATCTCGGTGACCTCCTCGGGGCGCTCGTCGATGAGCAGCACGATGAGGTAGCACTCGGGATTGTTGGCGGTGATGCTCTGCGCGATGTTCTGCAGCATCATCGTCTTGCCCGCCTTCGGCGGCGAGACGATCAGTCCGCGCTGCCCCTTGCCGATCGGCGAGACGATGTCGATCACGCGCGCCGTGATGTCCTCCGTCGAACCGTTGCCGCGCTCCATTCGGAAGCGCGAGGTCGCGTGAAGCGGTGTGAGGTTCTCGAACAGGACCTTGGTCTTCGCGACCTCCGGCTGGCCGAAGTTGATCTCGTCGACCTTAAGCATCGCGAAATAGCGCTCGCCCTCCTTGGGCGGGCGGATCTTGCCGGCGATGGTGTCGCCCGTGCGCAGGTTGAAGCGCCGGATCTGGCTCGGCGACACATAGATGTCGTCCGGGCCTGCCAGGTACGAGCTGTCGGCGGAGCGCAGGAAGCCGAAGCCATCCTGCAGGATCTCGAGGACCCCGCCGCCGTAGATGTGCTCGCCCTTCTTCGCCCGGGCCTTGAGGATCGAGAAGATGACGTCCTGCTTGCGTGAGCGAGCCACGTTCTCGATGCCCATTTCCTGGGCCAGTTCAATGAGTTCGGTCGCTGGGCGCGACTTCAGATCGGTAAGGTTCATCAGTTCGCTTCGACGCTTCTTGAGGGTTCTTTGGAGTCAGGGATTCTCAAGGGTTGTGCGGATACGCCTCGGATACGCACACGAGTCGTGCGCCGGACGGGCGTTATCGTTCTCAGCAAGAAAGGATTCGGGGAGGTCTCGCTATGGGAACAGCGAAAACCGAAGCTTACTGCTGGACCCTAGCACGGTTTCCAGGAGGCGTCCAGCGACACCATCGCCCGGCAGCGCTGCCCGCCAGCGCCCCGGGGCAATCGACATCGGCCCCGGGGCTCGACGATCGGCGCGACCCGCCGCGCGGCGCGGCCGCGACGGGCTCGCCGCTGCACCATCATACGTTGCTGTCGATGAAGGCGGTGAGCTGCGACTTGGAGAGCGCACCGACCTTGGTGGCCTCGACATTGCCGTCCTTGAACAGCATCAGAGTGGGGATGCCGCGGATGCCGTACTTCGGCGGCGTGTCCGGATTCTCGTCGATGTTGAGCTTTGCGATCTTCACCCGGCCCGAGTATTCGCCGGCAATCTCCTCCAGGATCGGGTGGATCGCCTTGCACGGGCCGCACCACTCGGCCCAGTAATCGACCAGCACGGGCGTGCCCGACTGCAGGACCTCGCTCTCGAACGTCTGGTCGCTCACTTCCTGGATGTTGTCGCTCACGGGAAAGGGGCCTCCTGAATTGTCGCTGAAGCGCAAGTATGACACGATTCTGCCTTATCCCGCGTCCCGGCCGTCAATGCGCGGGCCCGGGAGCCGACTACACCGATTATGACCGCAACCAACAGCCACCTCTCCGACGTACCATTCGACCAGTTCGACCTCCCCGAAGAGGTCGCCCGCGGGCTCTCCGACGCGGGCTTCGCGCGCTGCACCCCGATCCAGGCGGAGACGCTGCCCCACGCGCTCGACGGCCGCGATGTCGCCGGTCAGGCGCAGACGGGCACCGGCAAGACCGCCGCGTTCCTGGTCGCCACCTTCACGCACCTGCTGCGGCATCCCGCCGAGGAGGCGCGCCGGGCGACCCAGCCGCGCGCCTTCATCGTCGCCCCCACGCGCGAACTGGCCATCCAGATCCACAAGGACGCGGAGGCCCTCGGCCGGCACTGCGGATTCCGCATCGCGCTGGCCTACGGCGGCACCGACTACGACAAGCAGCGCCGCAACATCGCCGACGGATGCGACATCCTCATCGGGACCCCGGGGCGCCTGATCGACTACCTCAAGCAGGGCGTATACGACCTCAAGCAGGTGCAGGTCGCGATCCTGGACGAGGCCGACCGGATGTTCGACCTCGGGTTCATCAGCGACATCCGCTACCTGTTCCGGCGCATGCCGCCGCCCGACAGGCGGCTTTCGATGCTGTTTTCCGCGACACTGTCCTACCGCGTCACGGAGCTGGCCTTTGAGCACATGAATCACCCCGTGCACGTGCAGGCCGATGCCGAGCAGGTGACCGCGGACCGGGTGGAACAGCTCCTCTACCACCCCGCCAACGACGAAAAGATCCCGTTGCTGGTGGGCCTGTTGCGCAAGCTGCGCCCGCCGCGCTCGCTGGTGTTCGTCAACACGAAGCGCGGAGCCGAGCTCGTCTGGCGCTACCTCAAGGGCAACGAGCTCGACGCGGCCGTGCTCTCGGGCGACGTGCCGCAGCGCAAGCGTCAGCGTCTGCTGGGCGATTTCCAGGCCGGCAAGCTGCCGATCCTGATCGCCACCGACGTGGCCGCGCGCGGGCTGCACATCCCCAACGTCACGCACGTGTTCAACTTCGACCTGCCGCAGTCGGGCGAGGACTACGTGCATCGCATCGGCCGCACGGC
>Ga0102944_1000998_pt1 | contig 20071 bp, 19 predicted proteins | sample SalPonD_shore_MG_FD_78172 | JGI IMG/M metagenome (GOLD analysis project Ga0102944, IMG submission 78172) | Salt pond soil microbial communities from South San Francisco under conditions of wetland restoration - Salt Pond MetaG... | ecosystem: Environmental > Aquatic > Marine > Intertidal zone >...
CACCTTCGACGCCTCCACGGCATCGTCGAAGAACATCTCGTAGAAATCGCCCATGCGGTAGAAGAGCAGGCAGTCGGCGTAATCGGACTTGATCCGCAGATACTGCTGCATCATGGGCGTATGATTTAACTCTTTGTTTTTAATAAGAATTCTCTCACCTTTCCATTAGACGTCTAAAACTCGGCCCTTCTACAGTCACTGTATCGCGGCCTCGAAGATAACGGTTTGTCATTGCCTCGGTCGAGTGGCCAGCCAATGCGCAAGCACAGTTTCATATTATAGTTTGGGACGAATCACGGTAAGAACTATCTTGTCCTGAGCTATACCCGCAATTTCGATGTGACTCCCTTGTATTACCTTAATGGTAAAAGCCTTTTTCTTAGTTTCCACTCCTATAATAGGAACCTCATTCGGCACACTCATAGAATAAAAACTTCCCCTCGATTTTTCGCTAATGGAACGCCCCATATGTGATTCCAGCTCTCCTTCAAGAAACAGAAAACCATTATGCTTAGAGAACTTACAATGCAAGACCATTTGAACAACGGCATGCTTACAATGAAGCTTTCGTGTATCACATTGAACAGCATAATTGGGGGGAATCCAATCCGTTTCAGACGATGTTATCGGTAGCGTATCGGAGTAGCGCCACTTCATACTCATAGCCTTGTTTAAGTCATTTCTAGGCCCATAGTACTGGATTTGGATTGCTAGATTATTTTTTTCCGAAGAATGAGTGCTATAGAGTGTGGGCCCACAGCCACTAAGCACGAAACATAAAATAGCAACAAGGTTTTTCAATCTCGTCCCTCACCATTTTATTCTATTAAAACTCGGCCCCTCTACAGCCACTGTATCGCGGCCTCGAAGATAACGGTTAGTCATCGCCTCAGTCGAGTGTGCGCCGAGCGCTTGGGCATCATGTCCCTGCCTTTTTGCATCGGTCAAAGACTTAGCCCGGATGTCGTGTAGGTGAGCATCCTCGACCCCAGCCGACATGCAAGCGCGATCCCATAAATCACGAACACCGCGATAGGAACGAATCTTACCGTTCGATTGTGCCAGTAAATACATCGGAGTCGAATGCTTATGCAAGGCACGAGCGGACGCTATCACTGTGTCCAGTTGAGACGTGGACCGGATCAGTAATTTTTTACCGTGGGTTTCGGTCTTAGTAGGACGAAACAGTATGCCTTCGACTGTTACATCTTTCTGGCGAATCGCCAGAACGTCGGTAATCCGCTGTCCTGTCAAATAACACAGGTCCATGATAATGCGTAATACGGGGTTGGCCTTCTCCCGAATTGCAACGAATTCGTCATCGGCAAGGTACCGCGTCCGATGCTTCTCGGCATGGCGGGGAGCTGCCAGCACCGGATTAGCGTCACAAAGACCTTTCAATACGGCACGATCGAAAGCCATTTTGAGCACTGTCCGTAGCCTATTTGCCATGTTTGGCGTATTGCGTAACGCATCCATCATCTGAGCCACATCACGGGAAGTGACTTGATGGGGTTCAAATTCGGCAAAGATTTCGGCCAACTTATTGGCCGCAATACGGTATTGATCCAGGGTTTTTGGTTTCACACGCTCAGCTGCAACCGCAACTGTCTCATCAAGGAGTTTGCGTATTGAGCCAGAATTAGTACTCATGCGCCGGGCATATTCGGCAAGAGCGGAGCCAAGATCATTCCCCAGCTTGCTCCATTTATTCCCTTTGACTAAGTAGTAAGCACCATGCTTTTGGTACACGCACGGCGGCAGATGGCGGTCTTTTTTGCGGGGCCTCATGGCAACCTAATCCTTGGTCTTTGGTTGCTGACCTCCCTCGCACCACCTCCGAACCGGCTGACAACATAGCTGCGCAGCACTTTGGGTACATTGTCTCCACCCACTTCAAATGGAAAACAATGCTGCCGTAGCCAGCGCATCTGTGCTGATGCCCGCTCAAATCCAGTCAACTCCTTCAATTCATCGCTGGTAAGGAACACCTGTTTTATCCCATGCATAAGGCATAGGGGTATCTTACCGCAGTAAAATGAGGGGGTGTGCGTCGAATAAGGTGCCTTTAGAGTGTTTATTCGGCTTGTGCGAACTGAAATCATGGGTTTCACACCTCAGCCACTACTCTTTTTGTGCTCTCATCAACCACTGTGCTAATGCAAACAAAGCTACCGCCAATACCACACCAATCGCAGCCTTCTGCATGGTCGCCGCACCTGTCGCCACCAGGAACATACATGCTATTAGCAACCACTTACTCAGATCGATCAGATAATTTATGAGACTCTGTTTTTGTCGAGCTGTTGGCATTTCCACCTCCGTACAACCGCTTTCGTTCTTTCAGCGTATCACGGCTTCTGGAAACGCAACCCCTGCCACATCTCAACCCAATGCACTGTTTAGGCTATATCGTTTGAAGTTCTCCGCCTGCTCGAAAATCTCTTTGTAGACCTCATCACGATCCACGGGCGGGTAACCATGGTCGGCCAACACCAGAATCAGATCGACTTTAAGCTCCGCCTTGATGTCGTCGCGCTGGTTCCAGTCGGTGTATTTCACTTTGTCCGCAACCACCAGCTTCACCGCCTTTGAGAGGGGTAACAGCTTCTCCTCTGGATAAGTGAAGTCGTACTTCATGGCCAGTTCCTTGAGGATGTCGTAGAAGGCCTTCTCTTCGAGGTCAATACCGAGATCGGCGAATGATTCGCGCTCCTGCTTCAGCGCGTGGATCAAATCGATGATCTCGTCGGAGAAGTCCTCCAGCACATTACTGACCAACACATCATCTTCCTTGCGCTCGTTGTAGGCCTCCACCAATGCCTGAAACTTCTTCGAGAAGTCGATGCCCTTGGCTCGGTTGATCTTCTTGAAGTCATCAATGGCCTTCGCCAGAAGCTGTTGCAGCAGTTTTATTTTGGTGTTGGGCAGCTTGATCTTCTCAACCTTGGCCAGGTAGTCGTCATCGAAGATATCGACCGAGCCCGCCTCGTCCTCACCCATGCGGAAAATCTCTTCCACACCGTCGCTCTCCAGCGCCTCCTTGATCATCTCGCGCACCCTGGCATTCATCTGGGCCGTATCCGGGGCATTTCCCTTGGTGAGCTTGAAAATGATGGAACGCACGGCAAGGTAGAAGTGAATCTGGTCGCGCTCGCCCTGGCTCAATCCCTCTGAACCGCAGCAAATGTCGTAGGCAGCCTTCAGCCGCTTGACCAGCTGCATGAAGCGCTTCTCGCTCTTCTCGGTGATCATCGCGTATTCGGCGGCATTGTTCAGGCAGTTGAGCTGCTCCACCGGGCTGCCGTTGTAGTAAGGGGCGGCATCGAAGCGGTGGAACATTTTATTCAGAAGATCGAGGTGATCCTTCACCACGATCACCGACTGCTCGATCTCCTCGATGTTCTGCTTGTCGGCCTTGTTGTAGTGGGCGAGCGCCATGTTCATCTGCTTCTTGATGCCGATGTAGTCGACCACCAGCCCCTTCTCCTTGCCCTCGAACTTGCGGTTCACCCGCGAGATGGTCTGGATCAGGTTGTGGCGCTGGATCGGCTTGTCGATGTAGATAGTGTCGAGGAAGGGCACGTCGAAGCCGGTGAGCCACATATCCACGACAATAGCGATCTTGAAGTTGGATTTCGGGTTCTTGAACTGCCGGTCCAGCTCCTTGCGGTATTCGGGCGTGCCGAGCATGTCGTAGAGCGCCTTGGGATCGTCTTGGCCACGGGTCATGATCATCTTCACCCGCTCCATTGGCTTGATCTCCTTCTTCTCCTGCTCGGATAGATTCGTCCCTTCCTCGCAGGCCAGCACCTCATTCCACTCCGGACGCAGAGAGATTACCTCTCGCCAGAAGGCGTGGGCGATCTGGCGGTTGCTACAGACGAACATCGCCTTGCCCTTGATGGTGGAGCCCTCAGTCACACGCGTCTCGTAGTGGTGCACGAAATCGATGGCCAGTGCCCGGATGCGGTCGGGATCGCCCAGGATGACGTTCATCCGGGCCGTGGCCTTCTTGCTCTCCTCGATCTGGTAGTCGCTGGCTCCCTCTTCGGCGCACTCGGCGTAGTAGGCCTCGATCTCGGCCAGCTTGGCGTTATCGAGCACCACCCTGGCGGCACGCCCCTCATAGACGATGCGCACGGTGATATCGTCCTTCACCGATTCGGTCATGGTGTAGGCATCGACGACCGGTCCGAAGACATCGAGGGTGGCATCGACCGGCGTGCCGGTGAAGCCGACATAGGTGGCGTTGGGCAGCGAGTCGTGCAGCCACTTGGCGAAGCCGAAGCTGCGCTGTACCCCGTACTCGGTCACACGCACCTTCTGGTCGAGGTTTACCTGGCTGCGGTGCGCCTCGTCCGAAATACAGATCACATTGTCGCGCTCGGTCAGCAGCTCCGTATCCTCGGTGAACTTGTGAATGGTGGTGAGGAATACGCCGCCGCTGTTGCGGCCCTTGAGAAGTTCGCGCAGCTCGGCCCGGCTCTCTACGCTGATTACCGTCTCATCGCCGATATATCCCTTGGCATTGGTGAACCGAGCCGAGAGCTGATCGTCGAGATCGGTGCGGTCGGTAATCAGCACAATGGTCGGGCTCTCGAAATCAGCACTCTTCATCAGCAAGCGGGTGAGAAAGAGCATGGTGAAGCTCTTACCGCAGCCGGTGGCACCAAAGTAGGTGCCGCCCTTGCCGTCGCCCTCGGGCTTACGATGGCGTTTGATGTTCTCGTAAAGCCGGGTGGCGGCGTAGAACTGCGGATAGCGGCAGACGACCTTCTCATCATGATGCGACTTGTCGGGGAAGTAGATGAAGTGGCGGATCACCTCTCTCAATCGCGCCTTGTCGAACAGTCCCTGGATCATCGTGTGCAGGGAGCTGATGCCATCCTTATCGATGGGTTCGTCACCGGTCACCTTTCGCCAGGTATAGAAGTATTCGTAGGGGGCGAAGAGTGAGCCCATACGTGAGTTCACGCCATCCGAAATCACGCAGATTGCGTTGTATTTCGTCAGCTCCGGGATATCGCGGGCATAGCGGGTGGTGAGCTGCACATAGGCATCGTGAATCGTCGCCTCTTCACGGATCGCACTCTTGAACTCGAATACAACCAGCGGCAGGCCGTTGATATAGAGGATGCCGTCGGGGATGCGCTTGTTGCCCCCCGCGATCTCCATCTGGTTGACCAGCTTGTAGATATTCCGCTCTTCGCCGTAGGCAGCGGCATCGCCTTCGGCCACGATGGTGTCCACCTCGCCCTCTTTGGGCTCGCGCTGAGTCGGCAGCCCGGCATAGTCGATGAGCTGGATATAGAGATCCTTCTTGCTGCGATCCTCACGCTTGAGCAGGAAGCCGTCGGAGACCCACTTGTTCAGCTTCCTGTTGGATTCGTAGAGGTCGATGGTCTGCAACCGATCCAACTGGTTGATAATGGCATCGATCTCGCCATCGGTGATGCCGTCATCGGCATAGCGGCCAGCCAGATAATCGCGCAGATCATCCTTGATGAGGACTTCGCCTGGAGTGCGGTCGAACACATCACCGCGATAGTGGGCGTATCCCTGCTCCTCCAACAGGGCGATGATCGCCTGCTCCAGCTTCTCCTCGGTGAATTTCATCCCTGATCCTTCGGCGCTGTTTTGGAGAGCTCTTCAAGCGCCTTGATGGTGTCGCCCGCCCCCGTCTCTTCCAACATCTGGCGACGCCGCTCAGCGAACAACTCATACTCGTGTTTTGCCTTTTTGTCCGCCTGCTGTTTGCTGATGCTGCCCGCATGCTCCAGCACATCACGCTCATTGAAGGTCAAAAACTGATCCAGCTTTTCAGCCCAATCACGCAGAAATACCTGTTTACGTCTGCGCGCCTGATCCTCGGCGAAGTCGAGCCACATCACGACGATCCGGTTCAGCCCGTCGATCTCATCGGCTTGCAGATAGTTTTTGGCCACGGTCACATCGCCCTTGCGAACGATCTCCCCTTTCCAGACGGTGAGTCCCATATTGGGCTGCGCGGCATCGGCACGCTCGTGAATGATCTCGGCAGCCGTCTTGCCGGTAGCGGCAAAGTGAAGCTTGTTCTGAATGATCCGGAAGAAGTGCGTCGTCTCCTTTGCCGAAGGATCGTAATCCGCCGCCAGCATGAAAATTTCGCGCACCCGCAGATAGACACGCCGTTCGCTGGCGCGGATATCCCGGATGCGATCCAGCAACTCATCGAAATAGTCCGGCACTGCCGATGCACCGGGCACCGGCGGATTTTTCAAACGCTCGTCATCCATGACGAAGCCCTTGACCAGATATTCCTGCAGTCGGGTATTGGCCCAGCGCCGGAACTGGCTGCCCCGCTTGGAACGCACCCGGAATCCCACGGCAAGAATCGCCTCCAGGTTGTAGTGCTTGACCCGACGATGAACCTGCCGCCCTCCTTCCTGGCGAACTTGTAAGTAATTCTTACAGGTTGCCAGCTCATCCAGCTCGCCCTCATCGTAGAGGGCTTTCAGATGCAGGGTGATATTTTGAGACGTGGTCTCAAAAAGCTCCGCCATCAACGCCTGGGAGAGCCAGATTGTCTCCTCCGCAAAACGGCACTCCACCCGCGCCTGTCCATCTTCGGTGGTATAGAGCAGGAATTCGCCGCCGGGACTAAGCTGATCTTCGCCAGTCATCGTATCCTCAACTTTACAGGGACATTTACAGGGACATTTACAGGGACATTTACAGGGGCACAAGCGCTTGCAAAAGTCACGCGAAAACAATCCCGCTTGAACTCCAGCGTCTTCCCTTCCGGGCTGGCCAACAGCTGATCAATATTCACTGCCCCTCCTCATGCACTATTCAAGACCCATTACTCGGTGTGCTTCGTATCGTTCATAACATTTTCCTTCCACTCCGGTGCCTCCCCGCCCAGCAGGCGGAACATCGCATCAATGGGCCAGAGGGTGCCCTTGAATCCCTTCACCGTGCGGGGCGTCTGGGCGAGCCAGATGCTGGTGCGGTACGGCGGGAGGTCGGTGATCCGGGCGTTGTCAAACCACAGCAGATGATCCAGTTCCTGCCCCATCTGGTTCATGGAGCCCTGCACCGAGCGGTCGGTGGCGCGGTCGCAGACCAGCGGCCCCAGCATGCCGTGGGCGCACTTCATCAGCGCCTCGTCGGCTCCCATTTTCAGCAGGGTATTCATCAGGCCATCGGTGAACCAGAAATCCAGCTCGGCGAAGTCGTCCTTTTTCAGCGCCGGGATAAAGACCGGAAAACGGGTGGCGTCGTGGACAAAGAGCACGCACTGGCGGCGTTGCAGCAGGAGCAGATTGGCGTGCCAGCCGCTGAGAAGGGATTCAGCCGCATCGTTGGCGGCCCAGGGCAAACCGCGTTTGCTCCTCAGCCGCCCGTCCGCCTCCAGCGGCAGCCTGGCCAGGAGTTTTTGCGTGCAGTGCAGACGGATCAGGCTTCCTCCTCGATCACCAGCACTTGGCTTTCAGTGCCTGCCAACAGCTGATCATCATTATTCACCACTCCTCCTCGTGCGCCATTCAAGACCAGGCACCGCATCCGTACAGAGAAGTATTATTACCCTCTCTTTTCCAATCAAAGAACAGTCAAATAAACTCATCATTCTAAAACAGCAGCTTAGGCCACCTCCCTCTATATCCATAAGCTCCCGAATCAATTACACCACTCACACCAATCAAATACCCGTCAAACAAAATAGATCATCAAAAACATCGTGTTAGAGCATAATCGCTTTTGTGATGGCTGCATCAGTCAAATACAACTTACGCCCAATACGGTACATATCGCTTGAGTTTGTTTGCCGCCTTCGGGTCTGCCGGCCGAATCTTTTCGGCAGCCACTGCCTCATTCAGAAGACGCGTTGCCTGTGCTGCATTTTTCTTGTCGATTTGGAAACGCTCCCTGATCGATTCATTATTCGTTGCTTCATTGTTCACAAATCGCAGGCAACAGTGTTGATACACGGCGCGCACCCGCTCTTCGGGAGTTAATTCCCGCAAAGGCTTGTATCGCATCAGTATCATGGTCGTATGCCGGGAACCAAGTCGGCACTGATAGGGCGGCAGTTGATATATCTCTGCGAGTTTGACCACCTCATCAATACCATGCCCGCGCTCTTCGCAAATCCTCAATTGCCGCATAGCCTTGGCAAACTTCTCATTCCTCGACTGGTTCTCATCGATAAACCGGTCGGCATCGAGCAAGGGCAAACCGGGATTGGTGATCTCAATGCGATCATCGAATATCTCTACTGTTACTCCCGTACCCCGTTCCGCAAAATCCTGGTGAACGATGGCATTTCCGACCAGCTCGCGGATGGCCTTTTTGGGGTAGGCATGTGTGGTGACCCGGAGTGCGGATTCGATCTCTTCGCTTGCGGGAAGTTGGTCGGCAATATAATCCAGCAAAGACTCAAAGCCCGAGGCATATCCTTTGATACCGGTTTTGTCCTTGTCCGCCTTGACCCGGCTCTTGGTGGTCCCGTCATAGACAATGACCCGGACAGCCTTGCGTTGCAGATCGCCGAACTCATCCAGCCGTTTGGCAAACAGCATGGCGCCAAGGTTGGAAATGGCGAAGGCGCCTTTCTCCTTACGCACAAAGCCTTTGCCCTCGAAAACCTTTACAGCTTCAACCCTAGTTGAAGGGAATGGTCGCTCCATCAGGTCGAAATAGCTTTGCAAATCGAGCAGGCTGGCGATCTCCTCCTCGGAGCAACCGCCCAATGCTGTTTGATCGACAAATTCCGGCTCGCCTTCGGCGAAGATGCGCTTGAGCTGGTCGGGTGTCATCGGCACAAGCTCCTCACCTGCCCGCATCCAGTAGCAGCCTTTGTATTCGACCGGGTGGCCAACTGGCCGTGGCGGGATCGAGAACACAAGCACGCGCCCATCCGGGTGTGCAAGCTCGGTCCATGTCACCTTGAAATGAAGTCGCTCGTAGATGCCGGCCACGGTCCGTTCGGGCACATCGAAGGCTGCCGTACTGACCACTTTGCGAGGGGGCTTGTCCGATACGCCAAACACCATATGGCCGCCACCCTCATTGGCGAGTGCAACGCAATATTTGACCAGTTCTTCGAAGTCGAAGCGATTCTTCGCTTCCTTGAATTCCAGGTGTTCGCCTTCGGAGTTGATTGTTAGCCACTCTTCCAGCTGTTCGAGTATCACGCTCATGCTTCCTCCAGCTTTGTCTCGGTGAACTTCATCAAAAGCTCCACCACTACCAGCGTCCGCAGGATCGGCTTCGGCGAAGACAAGTCCCGCTTGAACTCCAGCGTCTTCCCTTCCGGGCTGGCTAACAGCTGATCAATATTCACTGGCCATCCTCATGCTCTTACCAACCCTGGCTTAAGCCCGAGCCGATCTTGGAACTCAAGTGGAATATCGTTCCAATGCTCGACCAACAGGTCGACTAATTGACTACCATTTATCAGGCCTATGCGAGGAAATCCCGGCTCAAGAGCCACATCACTGGCCTTGGCCTGAAAGTCAGCAGTGGTGATGAATGCACCCTGCCCATTCATCGGAATCGCCTGACGCAATTGTCTAACCGTATTGGCACTGATTCGGCTACCCAGTTTATAGCGTTTGGCCTGCACAAAGACTTTAACCTTCGCAAGATTTGCCACATTAAGCTCACCTGTCGCATCCACGCCACCATCGCCGACTTTGCCCACATGTTCCGACCCTTCAAAACCCAGCGCGGTCAGCAGTGCCGCGATCAGCAGTTCGAACTCCTTATCATCAAGTTCAAGCACCTGCTCAAGCACGACCTGCTTGGCGTTATATTCCACAGCAATACTCTTAGACACCAACTCCTCTTTCCCGATAGCCGCAAAGAATTGATCCTTCTGCGAAATGCTAAAGACGGTCAACGACGAACGAATAGTGTTTTGGAATGGAACCGAAAAATCAGTCCTCTTTAGTCGCTTGCTTGACCACTTCACACGACGACGGTGGGGGTATGGGCAACCACCGTCATCTTTGGCGTAAAAGTAGGATGGTTCATCCTGAACCACACCATAATGCAGCCACTCGGTATCGGCTGCCGGAGTAATGACGTAGTCGCCGGGTTGGATATCCAGGAGAAAGCGGGCGATCTGACCAACCTGCTGCCCGATCACCACGTTGCTGGTGTCCTTCGGATATTCGTTTTTGTAGAGGGGGTAGAGTTCATCTCTGCTTTTGATATGCGAGAGATCAGTTGACCCAATCCAGCCGATGGCGACATAACCGCCATCAACGAATTGTTGGGCATAGGTTCCAAACTCTGCACGCACACAAAACAGATTAGCCATATCTAGTTACCTCTACTCATGAACGGGCTTCCTCATAACGAGCTGCATAGGAAACCAGCGAAGTGGTGATCATCATCAGCATCTGCGCCTCAAGTCTGTCGAAGTGGTTGTTGGGACTATGGTGAGGTTTGTTCGCGGGCGTTTTAATCGCACCCAACGAAGCATCCAGCCACTGGTATGTCGCTTCCCCCAGGCGGGCCTCCCAGCTTTTCTTCAGCTTCGGAATTTTCTTATCTGGCTCGCCTTCTTTTTCGACAAGCTCGAAGAACTGATCGAGCGCAACACGGCACGAGCCCACCGTATCGTCATATTGCCCAAGCACGAATTGCCTTTGCGCCTTTTCCAGCGCCTTGTATGAATGATCGAGTGCCTGGCACGCCTCCAGGCTGACAGCAGGGAGTTCGATTACCATCACCTTTCCATGCCCTAAGCGCGGCAGAACTTGTTCGCGCCAATGGGTGTCGGGAACGGTGAAGGTGATATCACCTTGAATGGAGCAAATATCTATCAGGCCAGTGGGAAAACGACCCGTATGTGAATTGTGCCCAAAAATCTGCACCTGCAAGTTGATGCGCAGGGTTGCCTCAAAGCTCTTGCCTGAACGCCTCTGCTCCAACCATTCGATGCGCTTGGCATCCAAGGGCACTTCGACGTTCAGATACTCACTCGTTGGATAATCCTGTCCGCCTAACCTGCACCGATTTAGGGAATAAGCCCGGATATCAGCGACTTTCTCCTGGCCGGAGAGAAGCTCCCCCGAAAGCATCCCGAATGACCAGGCCTGGACATCCTTCTGACGATGCCAGCCCCGTTCCTCCTGAATATCGATCTGCACCTGAAAGCAAAGGCGAGGAAAAATTCCAGCCCCTTGACCACTGACATTCCCACCGTTGATGGACCCTTCAACGGTCAGTCCAGAGTTTGTGGCATTTAAAGTGGTTCTCACCCAGCCGCCTCCTCTGCACCCTTTGCTCTAATCATCGTTAGCCTCATCATTTGTAAGTAACGGCAATTGATTTTTCATGGCCTCTTTTCGCTGACCACTTGAGCGAAGCACAGGCTCTTGGGAAGGGTTGTACTGAACGGAGTATACTTCTGTTACCGAATAGCCACGCTTTCTTTCCTCGCCATCATCATCGTAAGTAATTGTGATCTTGAGATGGCATGTGATTGAAATGCCATGAATAAATGAGTGCTGGCCCGCATTTACTTCATCCTTAAAAGATTTGTTGCCCATGCTGAACTCAATCACTTCCCCGTTATAAATCCCGCGCCATTTATATCGTCCTTTGTTCAAGACGGGTGCGATTATCTCTATGGAAGCATTATCATCTTCCTCGATATCTTGCGTATCGACGACGAAGAAGGAGCTGAATCTTTCCCGATCAACAATCTGCTCTTCTTCTGTGACAAGCGGATCTGAGAATCCAACCTGGGCAACTTTCGGATAAATATCTAATCGCTTGTAATAATTTGAAACTGACCGACGCACCTTTTTATCCTCTAGTACGATTGAAACTTTTCTTTCAATTTCATCAAGCAGTACTTTCTCTTTTTGCAAATTATCAAGCTTGAGACTTCGCAAGGTCTCTTCCTTAATTTTTCTGTCCAAATGCTCGTCAGCAGTGTTTCTGGTAAAATGATAAGTAAGGATGTTATTAATGGCTGGGGAGAAATATTTGATCGCCGTTCCAACTGCGCCAACAAATATCAATGTTTCCAGTAATCCACCTTCTTTATACGCCTCAGAGTCAACTCGTATGGGGCATTCCAGCAATTCTCCGATTCGCCCAATGGCTGCGAGCAATTCTTTTTCTGCTTTGTTGCGAACAAATGCATCCATTTGGTGAGAGTCATCAGCAAGATAATAATGAATCTGGAATTTCTGTGCTGACAACTCGTTCATTATGCAGCCTCCAACTTCTCAATATCTGGGATGCGGACTTGGCCGGAGAGAAGTTTGGGGAGAAGAGCATCACGACTTTGCGACAGGCTGCTTATTTGTTCGATGTTGTTAACTATCCTGTCCATATAAGGTGAGACAGTTTGATCGAACAAACGCAACAACTCCGGACTGCCAACACAAGTTTTGATGGATCTGAAAGTATCTCTGGTAATCGTGTTGAAGACTGAGCCATGGCCTCGCTGCTGCAAATCCGAAACCCTCAGAAGAATCGTGTAGTAAGTGTAGTAATCCGGAAGGTTATCTTTTCCTCGAATTGCATAGCATGATTGATTCATTGCCATTGGCCGAGCTACAACCGCACATTTTCCAACAGTGCCACGAGCGCTAATAATCGTTGTTCCTTTGGGAAGCACTTTGGCAGACGAGTTTTCAAGCCCCTCCTGAGTGATTGTTTTCTCTGTGTTTAGTACAAATACGTCTGATGGATTCGGAGCATCAACAACCGAAAACCAAGGTATCTCTCCTCCCCAGTATTCATCGACTGAAGTCTTAGGCGTTCCTCCGCCAATCAGGTTTACGATTGCATCCAATGGCTGAACTTCCCACCCCTCCGGAATCCAGCCCATCTCTTCGTTGAAGACAAAGCTGCTGGGGAACTGCTTTTGAATCGCTTCGGGTAGCTCCCGGCTTCCTGCCTCCCGCGACATTTGCGTCAGGGGGGGCTTGCGCTGGTCGCCCAGTGCCTTGCGCGCCTCGGCGCGGACTTGCAGGGGTTCGGGGATGGGGTTGCCCGTCGCCAGGGCATTGTCGATGACCGGATCGAAATCGATAAACCAGCTCTTGAACAGCGCCTGAGCCATCGCCTCCAGCGTGGCATTCATCTGGCGGTTGAGTTCGATTTTCTCACAGAAAGATAAATAGATTTCTCCAATTGCTCGCTGTAATCCCTTATCTGTAGGGATCTCGAAGAAAAGATTCTTAAAATCGCCTTTTTTGAAGTGAGGGATCAATGTTCCTACGTGCATGTTGAGAATGCGTGATTGAGTGGCTGGCGTCCGCAACAATGCAAACAGGTATCTGGGGTCTACAATTTCTTGGTTGGCTCGAATGGCGACCATGTCCTGGGCGATACAGAAATTCACTGGATCTGGCGTCCAGCAAACATTACCTGGAGAACCCTTGGTTACGAAAATCATGTCACCTGGTTCTGGGTGACCTCTGAACCAAGATTCATATGTTTTCTGGTCAACGTAACGAACTTTTTCGAAAACAGGGAAAAGCGTTTCGTTCTTTACGCAGTTAGTGGCGATGAGCGGCAGCCCATCTTCAGCAACAGGACAAGTCTTGCCTCTGTTATCGACAATATTCGAAAGCAAGTCCGCAAACGAATACGTTGCCGTATCAGCCACCATAACCCAACACCTGCAGATTCTTGCGAATCTCTGCATCGAGTTTTTCGGACTCAGTCATCTGCCCGTAAAGCGTTTGCGTTAGCTCCGTCATCTTCTCCTCGAAGGGGATGCCGTCATCCTCGATCTCGGCTGCGCCGACATAGCGGCCCGGCGTGAGTACGTAGTCGTTGGCTTTGATATCGTCGAGGGTTGCGGCTTTGCAGAAGCCGGGAACGTCCTCATAGCTGCCGTCCTTCTTCTCGCCGCGCCAGGCGTGGAAGGTGCGGGCGATCTCATTGATGTCGTCGGTGGTCAGTTCCTTGTGGGTGCGGTCCACCATCGAGCCCATGTTGCGGGCGTCGATGAAGAGGGTTTCGCCCTGCCGGTTGCGGAAGGGTTCGCGCGCATCCTTGAAATGCTGCTCGGTCTTGTTTTTGGTGATGAACCAGAGGCAGACCGGAATCTGGGTGGTGTAGAAGAGCTGGCCGGGCAGCGCGATCATGCAGTCCACCAGATCGTTCTCGATCAACTTTTGACGAATGGCACCCTCGCCCTTGGTGTTGGTGGACATCGAGCCGTTGGCCATAACGAAGCCTGCGGTGCCATTCTCCGAGAGCTTGGAGAGCATGTGCAGAATCCAGGCGTAGTTGGCATTGCCGGTAGGCGGCACTTCGTAGCCGGCCCAGCGCGGGTCATCGGTCAGCTCATCGGTAGCACGCCACTCCTTCAGATTGAAAGGCGGGTTGGCCATGATGAAGTCGGCTTTCAGGTCGGGGTGCTGATCCTTGAAAAAGGTGTTGGCGGGTACGTCGCCCAGGTTGCCCGCGATGCCACGAATTGCCAGGTTCATCTTGGCCAGTTTGTAGGTGGTGCCAGTGAGTTCCTGACCATAAATGGAGATGTCTTTCTTATTACCCTGATGTCTTTCGACAAACTGTATCGACTGCACAAACATACCGGCCGATCCACAGCAGGGGTCATAAATCTTGCCTTCATATGGTTCGATCATCTCGGCGATGAGATTGACCACACACTTGGGGGTGTAAAACTCGCCACCGCCCTTGCCCTCGGTAGCGGCGAAGTTGCCGAGGAAGTATTCGTAGACTCGGCCCACCACGTCCTCTTCCTTGTCGGCGACGGTGTCGATGTTGTTGATCGAGTCGATCAGGGCCGCAAGTTTGCTGACATCGATTCCCAGGCGGGAGAAGTAGTTGTCCGGCAGCGCACCTCTTAGTGCCTTGTTGCTTTTCTCCACAGTGTGAAGAGCGGTGTCGATCTTCACCGCGATATCTTCCTGCTTGGCATTCTTCTGGATATAGGTCCAGCGCGACTCCTCGGGCAGATAGAAGACATTCTGCATGGCGTAGAACTCCACCATGTCGACATACTTCTCTTGGCCCTCGGCAATCAGCTCCGCCTTGCGCTCCTCGAACTTGTCCGAGATAAACTTGAGGAAGATGAGACTCAGCACCACATGCTTGTACTCGGAGGACTCTACCGAACCGCGCAGTTTGTCGGCGGTATCCCACAAGGTTTGCTCGAAGCTCTTCTGTTTTTTAGACGCAGCTTTCTTGGCCATTAATGCCCTTCCTCATTAAATCCAAATGGTTTTGGCCATTCCAACTTGATAGCCCTCTCCCGATATACCACCCCGACTATAGGCGAACCCGAGAAGAGAAAAAACCTGCATGTATCCGCCAAGGCTAGCTCTAAGCTTATTGCGGCATGGTTCCGGGGCAGTTACCTCTTGGCCATCCCCGCCAACTGACGTCACCATCCAACGCAAAGAGCCCCCGTTTCCGGAGGCTCTTACACACGCAAGGAGAGTGGTGTGTTCTGTGATCTCCGCCTCTCGAATTATGCCCCGGCCCGGAGGCCGGGGCGTTCACGCGAGGAGGAGCGCAAATCGTCTGTTTAGTATGAGTGTATCACAGGTTCTGACAACGCAAGTCCCTCTGAATACATCGCTAATCATGCAACCATTGTATATCGGGGCTCATCATCCTTGGGCGCAAGAACGAGAAGATCACGAACCGTCCGCCCATACCTGTCAGCCTGATCGAGATTAGCATAGTCGGTGGGCAAAGTGCCGCGAACAGCCGCGACATGAGCTACTGTATAACCATAATCAGTAGCCAAGCCCCACTGTTCAAAATTATTCGGCAGCTTGCCCTCCTGAGCAATCTGGTGAGCCACAGGCCAGCCATGCTGATCGACTAACCCCCACGCCTCGGAATTCGCCGGGAGCTTCCCGTTTCTGGCCGCCTTCAATGCTTGTTCATGCTTCATAACAACCTCCTCTGTAAGAGCGTTTGTTATGAACGTACCGACTTCTGAAAAAACGCAAGTCCTCTATTGGTCGCCTACTGTGTGTCTGGCGATGACTCTACAGACCGAACCGGTGGGCGTGGTTGACAGCTAGCAAACCGAGAGTCTATGTTTGCATGTAAGTGCTGTTCACCTTCGGGTGCATTAGCCTCGCGGAGCCAGCCGCCAACCTGGCAAAAGCGACCGTCTCGGTTTTTAAGAATCGAGCGGTATCAATAGGGACAGTTCTGTCCGCCGTCTAATACAGACAACTAAAAAGAGCAACTGCATGTGCCGCAAGGCGGTATGCGTTGTGTACTCATGCGTCCGCATGAGTAATCAAAACTGCCCGTCAGGGAGACATTGCGATCCCTGATGGGATATCTGTGTCTCCTGTGATCGGTAAAAAAATCATAGGAGGAAAATCATGAAAAACAGAAAGCGATGGTTTCGCTCAAGCGGGTGAAACTCTTTACAGCATAACCGCACTTGCCGTTGGCAGGTGCGTTGCGAGCGGAGCGAGAAAGCGCGACGCGATGCAAAGAAGGAGCGAAGCGAACGTAGCGAGCGAGGCCGAAGGGCCGAGCAATGCTGCGGAAGCGGAGCGACGAGTGCGAGCGTGTGAATCGGTCGCGCCCGTCTCTTTGGGGGCCGGAGGCACCAAAGAGACGGGCGCCTTGAAAAACCGGCATCGCTTGTATGCCAACGTCCTGCGCCGGAACCACCTTGGGTGAAAATAGGTGAAACGGTGTGAACGCAATCGAATTAAGGACCTCAGGAGCGGACACCCTGAGCGAGATTCGAAAATTGGAAAGGAGCGCGGAAGGGACCCGCGATAACAATCCCCCGACCCGCAGCAAGCCAAGCTGTCGTAAAAAATGAGCATATGAACTTAACGCTCGCGTAGTGCGTCCTGGGTCGGCCCACACAACTCGAATGGTCTCCTCTTGAAATGAGGAGAGGCCCAGGACGCACTGCACGAGCGTCGGGGTGTGTGGGGAGGAGAGTCATCGCCACCAAGGCGTTGGCTTCTCTGAGCGTCCGAAATCGGACGCTCAGAGAAGCCAACGCGGATTTTGATAGGAGGAATGCCATTGAGCAGAAACTACAACAACGGTTCGCGTGACATGGTACAGGCAGCGAAGAATGCGCTCAATGCGGCGGCTGATCGTCGCGAGGGCGGCCCGCAGACGGCCTACGATGACGCGCTGCGCTTCAAACAATTCGCCGAATTCGCGCGCGAAGGGTACGGCGTGCGATATATGGAGCAGATCACGCCTGAGATGCTACTGGACTACGGAAGGGACTTAGCTGAGAGAGTAGGCGAAGGTGATATTTCAGCCGCCTACGCCCAAAATTTGGTAAGCGCGGTTAACTCGACCATCAAGATTGCGTCGCGTGGCAAAGTCGATCTAGGAGTCGGAGCCGTCCGCGATTGTTCTATCCCAAAAAAATCGGGCATTAGGGAAACACCAACAATCGGACAGGAAAAGGCAGCCGCCGGCATCCAAGCTCTTCGCGACCAAGGAATGGAAAGGCAGGCGTCTGTAGTCGAGCTCGCCAGAGATTTAGGTTTGAGGGCAAAAGAGGTCAGTCTTCTCAACGCGCGGACCGCTCTCAGGGCGGCCCAGAAGAACGGAAAAATATCTATAGCCAAGGGTACAAAGGGTGGTCGGCCACGGGAAATGAAGATCACAAACCAGCGCCAAATACAGGCGCTGAAAAACGCCGCAAATGTTCAAGGTGATGGCCGGTCAGTCATTCCGAAAGAAATGAATTACGCGCAATGGAAACACGGGCCTCTCCGCGACGGACGAGAAGTGATCCGGGAAGCAACCGGAGAGGGATATCACAATCTGCGGGCTGAATATGCAGCGCAGCGTTACCAACAACTGACCGGCCATCCGCCGCCGTGCAACGGCGGCGGGGCGTCCAAGAAGGACGATAGAGATGCCCGCGCGATCATCGCCAAGGAACTTGGCCACAATCGTACAGACGTAACAAATACATATTTGGGGAGGTATTAATATGGGAATTTTGTATCGTGAAGCCGCACGCCTGATTGGGCCTTATGGCCGCAAAGGAGGGAAATCAAACCGAAAAAAGCAGTGTCGCCGCATGCTTGAATTCATCGATCACCTTGAAAAGCACGAACTCAAAGTAAAAGAGTGGCGCCATATCGGTCGGAGACATGTCATCAGATATTACAAGCGTCACCGCTCACTTTCCCCTCGCACTATCGAACAGCATTATTACGCGATTCGCAGACTGTTCGAGATTCTCGAGATTCCTCACGAAGTTCCCGTACCGGACTATTCATTGCATGGATTAGATTAGATTGCGCCCTAATACGGAACCTACTGCAACCTGACGACCGGAGGAGTACGGCCAGAAAAGACATTAAAATGTGGGGAGCATTTCTTTTCTCGCAAATGAGAAACAGACTTGGTTACTTGAAGTCGCTTAAATGTGATTATTCTCAACCAATATCTCAACATATCTATCATGACCAATATGACAAGCTAACATATTATCCAAGTCATCATTAGAAAGCTTAAGCTGCTTGCGAAGACAGGACCAAAGGTCTCCCGTGTAATCTTTATTGCCATGACTTATTTTGGTGCGAATATTTGTTTTCTCCCCATTAACGTACAGATAGTACCAATGGTGATCACCTTGAGATTTCCTGAACCCTTTCTTGGGAAGGGCCTTGGAAATTTGTCTTCCACTCCACGTCCTTCTACTCACTGGACGACCTCAGTATGTTCGACCAACGTGCGTAACTTATCAGCTAGTTTTTGTCCTGACGGGTGCAACGCATCATCAGTAACAACGTATTCATTCCAGATCATTGCAAGTTCAGCCTTTGCTTGCTCTACTGCAGCAAATAGGCTCCGTTCGCATACGTAAATCCCAAGGTCATCATGATCTAAGCTGAAATACTTCATATCCAAGCTTGCGGTCGATTTGAATTTGATCGGTCGTTGGAATATGAGACGAGTATTGCCTGCAATGGTATCGCGGATACTAATCGTTGTTTCGTCTAAGCTTTCAACGTCTTGAATATATAATGGCTCGCAGTTCTTCCGGTAATGCATAACCCCTTGAACTTCAACCATGTGCCCAAGAAGGCCAGCTGATCGCTCACGTAAGCTCTCAGGAACAATAATCTTGATCTTCGAATCGCCGTTATAGATTTCTAACCAAGTATTTTCGCCTAAGTGGCCTTGTCTGATGACGCCTTTGATCTGAACGGTTTCTGGATCAGGCTGGCGAACTGATGCACTGATCTTTTCCCTAAGTTGAGGAACAAAAACTATAGGCTGCGATACGATGCTTCCAAGGATTTCTGTATCGCCTACGTCGCTTTCTGATGGACAAAGCGCTTGCATTTGCTTCATTACTCGGAATTGATCAATCGGCGTTGGGAGAATATCCTCTATTTCGCCTAACTTGTTCCTCGATATAGCATCAAAAACGTTTCGCATTGCCCCAGTTGTTCGGTCAGGCAAATCACGATTAACTCCCGTGTACTGCGCAGTAGCCTGGGGCAAATTTCCATGAACAGCTAAACTATTTGTGGTTTCAGCTCCAGTAATAATGAGCTTAGTAAGTTCCTGCTCAGACTTAGGAATGTATCTGTTCAGTTTGCCGGGCTGGAGACTGGCTAGCGTTAAATCCTCGTAGAGATTTTCAAAGGCACGAAGACGTCGGATAATAGTCGCGACATCAGCCCCCCCTTCACCGCCATCTTTCGAAATGACAATGGTAAAATCTCTGCTGTCAGCCATGGTGAGAAAATGCCCACACCCTAATCACATGTAAAGCTCTATTTGTAATCACATTACACTTTGAGTTCATTAATTTCTTGAATAGCCGAAAATAGCTGGCTTTGGTGACAGAATCAAGGCGTTCGCCAAGTGTCTAAAACTGAAAACGCCCATCAATGATTTCAAGGTCTTAGAACCCCCCAAACTATCCTTCAGCCTTAGACACCTTGTAATATTTATGCAATAAAACCAACAAGTTAGGATGGATTAAGCAGGTACTGCTGCATCATGGGTGTGTGGCCGGAAGATTTCTGGACGGACGACATGGGAAGAAAAACTAGCATGGCAGGATCTTCTTTTGTATGTGCGGTCCATGAGGTCACTGGAA
>Ga0102944_1000999_pt1 | contig 20057 bp, 18 predicted proteins | sample SalPonD_shore_MG_FD_78172 | JGI IMG/M metagenome (GOLD analysis project Ga0102944, IMG submission 78172) | Salt pond soil microbial communities from South San Francisco under conditions of wetland restoration - Salt Pond MetaG... | ecosystem: Environmental > Aquatic > Marine > Intertidal zone >...
CCTCCAGCGCTCCTGGGAGCGCAACCGCTTCCTGCACAAGTGGCTGGGCTACTGCCTGCGCCGCGGCCACTGTTTTCCCGCGCCGGCCGCGGCTTCCAGCGTCGCGCTCGACTGCGCCTGAATCTCTCCCGCAGCGGCGACCCCGTCACGAATCAGCGGATCCTCCGCGTCTCGCCGTCCTGCGCGGACGGAACCGGGCCACCTCCCGTTGCAGGTTCGCCCGCGCGCGGGGCGCTGCACGCGGGCGATAGCGCAGCGCGACGTAGAGTCGCACGATGCGTCCGAAGGGTGCCGCCAGGTCCGGCCGCTCGCGTGCGACGCGCGCGGCGAGGGCATGCGGCCCTTCCGCCGGCGCGGGCACGATCCCGGCACGCACGAGGCGGCTGCGGGCACGGGCCCAGGCGCGCGTGATCGGGTCGGGCCGGGGGCCGCCGCGCAGTGCCAGGAGCCATACGGCGGCGAGCGCCAGCCCCGTGACGGCCATGGTCACGACCGCGAGGGCGTAGCGACCGAATCCGCCGAGACCGACGTTCTCGAGGAAGCGGTGCTGGAGTTCCGGTCCGTACCCCAGGACCAGGCGGTTCCAGGCGTGATCGACGGAGTCCCACGCGAGCGCGACGTCGCGCAGCCAGCCCGTACCGGAACGCGAGAGGTACGACAGGCTGGCGTCGGCACCACGCACGCTGGCAACCCCTGTCTCGATCCGCGCGCGCGACACGGCGCCGGTCGGGTCGACGCGCACCCATCCGGCCCCGTCCAGCCAGACTTCGGCCCAGGCGTGGGCATCCGACTGGCGCACGATCATGTATCCGCCGAGGGTGTCGGTTTCGCCGCCCAGGTAGCCGGTGACGACCCGCGCCGGAATGCCGGCGGCGCGCATGAGCACGACGAACGCGCTCGCGTAGTGCTCGCAGAAGCCGGCACGCGTGCCGAACAGGAAGTCATCCACCGGGTCGCCGGACAGCGCGGGTGGGGACAGCGTATAGGCGAATCCGTTGGCGCCGAACCAGGCGAGGGCGCGGTGGACGACCGCGCGGGGCCCGCCGCCGGCGGCACGCCACCGCTGTGCGAGCTGGCGGGCCCGGGGCGCGGCGTCGGCCGGCAACTGGAGCGCCCGCTGCCGACGGCCTGGTGCCAGGTTGGTCTCCAGGCGGTACTGCAGGGCGGACTCGAGGCGGTAACGCCGCACGGACTCGATTCGGCTGCCCGCAAGCAGGTTGTAGCCGGGCGCGCGGCGGGTAGAGCCGCCCCGGTCCAGCGGCAGGTCGAGTCCGAACACCCAGCGATGGTCATGCGGCTGGATGATGATCGTGTACCTGCGGACGTCGCCGATGTCCGCGGGCGGCGCGAGTGTTCGCACGGCCGGGTCGCCCCGGGACCACGTGCGCCCGTCGAAATGCCAGAGCACGGGCCCCCGCCAGTAGCGTCGCCCGGGCGGGGGTGCCTGGTCGTCGAACTGCACGCGGAAGGCAACGTCGGAGGAACGCACCAACTGCGTGATCGAGCCGGGCGCCATGGTGTCGCTGAGCCCGGTCCGGGCGGCCGACGGGTCGTTGCCGAAGCCCCACAGCGGCCCCGGGAGGCGCGGAAACAGCAGGAACAGGACCAGCATGATCGGCAGCGACTGCAGGAGCAGCAGGGCGGCCTTGCGTGCCCGCAATGACGGCGGCGGTCCGGATGGATCGGCCAGGGTGATCAGGGCGACGGTGGTGAGCGTCACCGAGCCGAGCACGTAGGCGGCCATCGCGATGGCCTGGCTGGTCAGGAAGATCGAGGTCGCGAGGAAGTACGACAGGCACACGAGCAGCCCGGCGTCCCGGAGATCGCGGGCCTCCAGGAACTTGAGCGCGACCATGGCGGCGAAGAACGTGCCGCCCGCGGTGGCGCCCGCAATGCTGTGAAACTGCACCAGGACCGCCGCGAAGGTCGCGAGCACCAGCGGCACGAGGATCCAGCGCCCCGGCGGATGCCGCAGGCCGAGGCGCAGCGCGACCGCGGCCGGCACCAGGGCGCTGGCCCAGAGGGGCAGATAGGTCACGTGCGGGATCGCGGCGACGAGCACGGCCGCGGCGAGCCAGTGCAGGAGGCTTCGCGGCATTGCAGCCTGCTTCATGGCGCATCGTCCGCGTCTGGCTGGCGAAACAGGGCAAGGGTTTCGAGACAGCGAGCCCGGTGCGCCGCCCCGCCGTTGGGCGGAATGCGCATTCCGGGCAGCAGCAGGCCGTAGCGCCGGCCGGCCGTCTCGGCCGTCAGCACCCAGTGGCACAACTGCTCGAGCCGCGCCTCTGGATCCGGGAGGTGGGCGACGGCCCAGTCGAGCCAGACGTCGCCGGCGGGGGCCGACTCGAAGGCCTTCACGCGCAGCTCGTCCGTTCGCGCCAGGGCCTTCCACGCGATACGTCGGGGCGGGTCGCCGCGGCGGTACTCCCGCAGGCCGGCGAAATCCTCGTCACCGCCGGGCCGGGGCCGATCACCGACACTCTCGGTACGGACCTCCGGGAACGGCAGGCCATGGTCCACGGCCGCCGGGTAGACCACGCCGCTGACGCGGGGCCAGACCCATGACCAGACCCGGAACAGCGCGAGCGGCCAGCGTGTGACCAGGCGCAGGCGCGGGGGGCGGACCCGACCCCGGCACCCCGCACGGATGGCGACCAGGCAGTCGGCCGGGGCCGCCGGTGACGGCGCGGCTGCGAGCGGCTCACCCGCGCCGCCGCTGATCTCGAGCGCCCAGCGCGTGCCGCGTGCGGATTCGATGCGCACCGGGAATTCGGCGGCCTGGCCGGCGAATACCGGGGCCGGCGGGGCGAAGTGCACGGTGACGCCTTCCAGGTTGCGGTACGTGTGCAGCATGCCGAGCGCACCCGCGCCGGCCAGCAGGAAGGTGATCGCGAATCCCAGGCTGGTGCCGTAGTTGAGCGATCCCAGCAGCAGCAGCACGAGGGTCAGGCCGTACGTGTAGCCCAACTGCGTGGGCAGGATGAACAGGCGCCGGCGATGCAGCGTGATGCGCGGCGGCTCGAGCGGAATGCGCCGGTCCAGCCAGCGCGTGACGATGCCATTCCGGATGCGCCGGACGGTCCCGATACCGGGGAGCCCCGGGGCCATGCCGCTCAGGACAGCGGAACGGCCGCCACGAGCCGTTCCGAGGCGCCCCCGTGCTCGGGCCCGTCCAGTGGCTGGAGCCGGTGATCGACGACCGCACCGACCACCGCCTGCACGTCTTCCGGCATGACGTAGTCGCGTCCGTCGAGCAGGGCCCAGGCGCGGGCGGCGCCGAGCAGCGCGAGACCGGCCCGGGGCGAGAGCCCGGCCGTGAAACGGTCCGGCGCCCGGGAGGCCGCGAGGAGACCCTGCACGTAGTCGAGCAGGGCGTCCGAGGCGTGCACGCGTTCGACTTCCTCCTGCAGCGTCAGCAGCTCGTCGGGCGCCAGCACGGGTTCCAGTCCGGCGATCATGCGCCTGCGATCGCTGCCGGTGAGGAGCTCGCGCTCGGCACGCGCGTCGGGGAAACCGAGCGAGATGCACATCAGGAAACGATCCAGCTGCGACTCCGGCAGCGGAAAGGTCCCCGCCTGCTCGCGCGGATTCTGTGTCGCGATGACGAAGAACGGCCGGGGCAGGGCGCGCGTCTCGCCCTCGACCGTGACCTGATCTTCCTCCATGGCCTCGAGGAGGGCGCTCTGGGTCTTGGGCGGCGCGCGGTTGATCTCGTCGGCCAGGACGAGCTCCGCGAAGACCGGACCGGGGTGGAAGCGGAAACGCGCGGCCTCGCGCTCGTAGATGGATGCGCCGAGGACGTCGGCCGGAAGCAGGTCGCTGGTGAACTGGATGCGGCGGTAGTCCAGGCGCAGCACGTGTGCGAGCACGTGTGCGAGCGTTGTCTTGCCGACGCCCGGCACGTCCTGGATCAGCAGGTGCCCGCGCGCGAGCAGGCAGGCGAGCGCCAGCCGGATCGGCCGGGACTTGCCCAGCACGATGCGCTCGCATGCAGTGCCGGCGGCCTGCAGGCGCGACTGGAGGTCGTGCGTCGGCTTCGTGGCCGGTGTGCTCATGTCCACGTACTCCCTGGGGCGGCGGGGATTAAAGCACTTCCCGCAACCTCGTGAAACCGGGCGCGGTGTTCGTCTGCACCGACCACGGGCGCACCCGATGGTTCGGCCGATCTTCCCGGGCGTGCCGGTCGGCGCCTGCCCGGCCCCGCGTTTCGGTGCGATCGAGGCATGGTTCGCTGCCGGAAATGGCCCGCATGATTGCATTCGACATGCGTGGGCAGTGTGGACTAGGCTCGCACCGGAGCGGTGCGAGCCCCATGCCGGCGGTGACCTTGGACCCGCCGCTCGGCGTGCACGCACCACGGACCACCTTGTTCGGACGTTCGAAGGGGAAGAACCATGTGCAAGAGGCTGTTGCTGGCGCTGGCCCTGGTCGTCAGCCCGATCATCGGCGCGCAGGCCCAGGATACGGTCACGGTGGGTGTACTGGCCCCGTTGAGTGGATTCGCCGCGGCCGATGGCAAGAGCGCGGTTACGAGCATCAGGCTTGCGGCGAAGACCATCAATGATCGCGGCGGGCTCATGGGCCGGAAGATCGACCTCAAGGTCTACGATGACCAGGCCGATCCGAAGCAGGCGGTCAACTTCGCGCGCCGGCTGGTCGAGCAGGATCACGCCAGCTTCGTCATCGGCGCGTCGTACAGCGGCGCGACGCTTGCCGCGGCCCCCGTGCTCAACAAGAACCACGTGCCGATGATGGCGGCCTACGCCGTCGCGCCGGACATCACCATGGACAAGCCATACGTTTTCCGCGTGGGTCTCATGGGACCCGTCGAAGGACGCGTCGGTGCAATGCTCGCGGGCAAGCTTGGCGCGAGCAAGGTCGGCATGGTCAACCTCAAGAACGATTTCGGCCAGGCGCTGCAGCAGGGTTTCGAGAGTCAGGCGAAAAGCCAGGGTCTCGACATCGTGTTCAGCGATACCTATCCGCTGGGCAACAAGAACTTCACCTCGATGCTTGTGCGGATGAAGACGAAGCAACCCGATGTCGTCTACGCGAGCGGCTACTACTCGGACGCTGCGAACCTGGTTCGCCAGGCCCAGTCCGTGGGTATCCAGGCGCCGATCATCGGCCAGGATGGCTATGACTCGCCGAAGTTCATCGAGCTCGGCGGCGATGCGGCGAACGGCGTGTACATCACGACGCAGCTCGATCGCGACAGCGACCACGCCGATGTCCAGCACTTCCTCGATGCGTACAAGTCCGAGACGGGGGAGGCCGCCGACATGGTCGGTGCGACCGCGTATGCCGCGCTCGAGGTCATGGCGAAGGCCGTGGACCAGGCGGGGTCGCTGGATGGCGATGCCGTGCGCAGGACGCTGGCCGGCACGACCGACGTGGAGACGGTGGCGGGCCACGTGTACAAGTGGAACGATCACGGCGATCCGATCAAGACGGCGACGGTGCAGGTCATCAGGAACGGTGAGTTCCACCGGTACATGAACGTGACCGATCAGGACCTGCTCACTCCCTGATGGATCCGACCGTTGTCGGTTACCTGGCGCTCGAAGGCCTTGTCGTCGGCAGCGTCTACGCGCTGACGGCGCTTGGCCTGGCGCTGGTCTACGGACTCCTGCGGGTCCTGCACGTCGCGCACGCGGGTGTCTACGCGGTCGGGGCGTACTGTGGCTGGATCGCCTTCGACTTCGGTCACAGCCTGACGCTGGCCCTGGTCGCCGGGGCGGCGGGCGCTGCGGTGGTCGGCGTGTTCCTGGACTGGTGGTTCTACCGGCCGCTCGCCGACCGCCCTCCGCTCGTGCCCCTGATCGGCTCGATCGGCCTGTTCCTCGCGGCCGGCGACCTGTTGCGGATCGTGTTCGGGCCGTACCAGCACAGCCTGCCCGCGATGAACGCCGCACCGCTCGTGAGTGTCGGCGGCGTGACGGTGAACGCGACGCAGATATTCGTGCTTGCCGGTACGATCGTGCTGCTGCTCGTGGTGTACTGGATCAGCGCGTGGACGCGCCTCGGCCTCGCCTGGCGCTCCATCGCGCAGGATCGCGAGACTGCCGCCGCCATGGGCATCAATATCCCGAGACACACCGCGTTGGCGTTCGCCGTGGCGTCGGCGATCGCCGGCATCGCCGGCGTCATGGTGGCCGTGTACTACAACCAGCTGTCCCCGACGATGGGCAACGAGCCCGCGTACAAGACGCTGGCCATCGTCGTGCTCGGCGGTCTCGGCAATGTCTGGGGCACAGTGGCCGCCGCGCTGCTGCTCGGTGTCGTCGAGTCGATCGCAGGCGCGTTCGCCGGCAATTACTTCCCGCCGCAGGCGGTCGCCTTCGTGGCGCTCATCCTGGTGCTGCTGTTCCGCCCCCAGGGCCTGTTCGGGAGGTAGGGTGTACGTACTGACGCTCGTCACGCTGCTGCTGATCTACGCCGCGCTCGCGCTCAGCCTCAATCTCATCACCGGGCTGGCCGGCCAGGTGACGCTTGGACACGCGGCCTTCTTCGGCATCGGTGCCTACACGCTCGCGTTCCTCGTTGCCCACGGCCTGGGCTTCTGGCCGGCGTTGCTCGCGGGCGGGGTCGCCGCCGGCGTCACGGGTCTGCTGCTCGGTGCCATCAGCCTCCGCCTGCGCGACGACTTCCTCGCGATCGCGACGATCGCGATCAACTTCGTGGTCGTCGCGCTGTTTCTCTACCTGCCCTTCTTCGGCGGCGCCTTCGGCATGAGCGGGATCGAGGCGCCGTTCGGCGACACGGGCACGCTGATCGTCGCCGTCGTGCTGTTCGGACTGACCGCGGTGTTGCACGAGGTGATCCGGGCATCGGACCTGGGCCTGGCGTTGATCGCGCTGCGCGAGTCGGAGGATGCCGCCGGCGCGCTCGGCGTCGACGTGAAACGCTTCAAGGTGACGGCCTTCTCGCTCGGCACGGCGGTCGCCGGGGTCGCGGGCGGCGTGTATGCCGTGTACGTGGGCGTGATCCACCCGCATGACTTCGGCTTCCCGCTCTCGGTCACGCTGCTGGCCATGGTCGCCATCGGCGGCATGGGCACGTTCCGGGGGCCGATCGCCGGGGCCATTGTCCTGGGCGGGTTCGCACAGGCGTTCTCGTTCATCCACAACTACCAGCTCGTGCTGTACGGGCTGCTGCTGGCGCTGGTCATGCGCTACCGGTCCCAGGGCCTGCTGGGGCGGCGCGAATGAGTGGGCTCGCCGTCCAGGGCGTATCGAAGGCATTCGGTGGCCTGCAGGCGGTCGCGGATGTGTCCCTGGCCGTGGAGCACGGACAGGTGCTCGGCCTGTTCGGCCCGAACGGGGCGGGGAAGACGACCCTGTTCAATCTCGTGGCCGGCCTGCTGCGCCCGGACGAGGGTCATGTGCTGCTCGAGGGCGAGGACATCACGCGGCTGCCCGTGCATCGCCGGGCGCAGCGTGGGCTGGCGCGCACGTTCCAGGTGGTCAAGCCACTGACGGCGCTCTCGGTCACCGACAACGTGATGGTGCCGCTCGCGCACGAGCGGCTGAATGGCTGGCTGCCGCTGCGTGGATACCGTACAGCCGCGCGGGAGCAACGCGCCCGGGTGCTGCTCGAGCGTGTCGGGCTGCGCGACCAGGCCGACGCACCGGCGGGTTCGCTGCCGCTCGGCATGAAGAAGCGGCTCGAGGTGGCCCGGGCGCTGGCGCTCGATCCGCGCGTGCTGCTGCTCGACGAGCCGCTGGCCGGGCTCTCGCTCCAGGACGCGCGGCTCGTGCTCGACGTCGTCGCCACCGCGCGCGAGCAGGCCGGGGTCATCCTCATCGAGCACAACGTCCGTCTCGCCATGGCGGCGTGCGACAAGGCGGTCGTGATGGAGGCGGGCGGCGTGATCGCCAGCGGCGAGCCGGACGCGATCAAGCGCGATCCGAAGGTGATCGAGGCCTACCTGGGCGAGGGCAGTGATGCTTGAGGTCGGCGGCCTGAGGGTGCGCTACGGCGACGCGGTGGCCGTCGAGGACATCTCGATCGAGGTCGGCCGGGGTGAGTGGGTGGCGCTCATCGGGCCGAACGGCGCCGGCAAGACGAGCACGATCAAGGCGATCCTCGGGCTCGTCGCGCACGACGGCGACATCCGCTTCGAGGGCGAATCCATCGGTGCCCTCCCGCCGTGGTCGCGACAGGCGCTGGGGCTCGGCTACGTGCCGGAAGGTCGTCGCCTGTTCCCCGAGATGACCGTGGAGGAGAATCTCCGCACGGGCGCGTACCGGATACCGGAAGCCCGCGTGCGCGAGAACCTGGCGCGCGCGTTCGACCTGTTCCCGCGGGTGCACGAGCGCCGGCGCCAGTTGGCGAGTACGCTGTCCGGCGGTGAGCAGCAGATGGTCGCGCTGGCGCGTGCCCTGATGGGCGACCCGCGCCTGCTGCTCGTCGACGAGGCCTCGCTTGGCCTGATGCCGCTCAATGTGAAGGCGGTGTTCGATACCCTCGACGAGATTCACCGCCAGGGCAATGCCATACTGCTCGTCGAGCAGAACGCGCGCATGGCGCTCGACCATGCCCAGCGCGCCTATGTCATCGAGGTCGGCCATATTCGGTTCGAAGGAAGTGCCAGCGAGATCCGCGAGGATCCGCGAGTGGTGGAAAGCTACCTGGGGTGACGCGTGCGTTGCGGTAACGCGGGATCCGGCAAGCGGGTTGAACCCACTCGGAGATGTCGGGATGGATGAAATCACCGAGCCCGATCGTTCCCGCGATCTCGGTGCTGGATCGATGCTGACGCGGTTCGCACAGATCCTGGTGCCCGATCTCGACGCCCGCGCGCTCGAGGTGCTGGAACGGGGCGCGGTGAAGCGTCGGTACATGTCCAGGGAGATGGTGTATTTTCAGGGCGATCCGCCGGACGGCGTTCACGTGGTCGCTCACGGTTGCGCCATCCTGGAATGGCGTGCACCCAATGACTACCTGGTCGGCTTCCGGGTGGCCAGCAGCGGCGACAGTTTCGGCCTCCGCAGCTACTGCGCACAAGAGCCGCGGTCGACGACGGCGCGCGCGATCACCGAGACACTGACGATCTATCTGCCACGCACCGTGCTGGAACGTGCCGCGGTGCTCGATGCACGAATCTATCGCGGGTTTGCGTGGATGGTGGCGCGTGACACCGGTCCCAAGCTCTCCAAGGTGAGCCGGAATGGGCGTGTGTCCGTTGCAGTGCGCCTGGCGTTCGTGCTGCTCCAGCTTGCCCACCGGTTGCCGGTGAGCACCGCGAACGGGAGTGAGCGAGTCGAGTTTCCGTTGCAGCAGAAGGATCTCGCGAATCTCCTGGACGTCAGCCAGGAAACCGTGTCTCGCACGCTGCGTGACTTCGAGTCAAGGAAACTCGCGTGTATCGAGCGCCGCCCGCGGCAACTCGTGATCCAGGATCGCGCCGGCCTCGTTGCAGTCGCGGAGGACTACCTGGATTAGTGGCGCCGCCGGGTCGGATGCCGGTGCCCTGCGCAACCCGGGGACGCGGCTCCCCGCAGGGCCAGGGCCCCGGCCAGTCACCGCTACTGCTTCGCGAACGTCCTGTGCATGTAGGCGAGGGCGTCCTTCACGTCCTGGTCGCTCAGGCTGCCGTTGCCTCCTCGCGGTGGCATGGCCATCGGCGCATCGGGTGCCTGGTATCCATTCTCGACCCGCTTCTCGAGCACCTCTTCCGGAAGCGACAGGACCCCGTGTGCCTTGGTGAAGTCGGGCGTACCCGGAATGGCGCCCGTACCGTCGGGGCCGTGGCAGGCGATGCACGTTCCGTTGTAGACATTCGCGCCGTTGGCGAGGTCGACGGATTGATCGTCGGCATGCGCCGGGAGCACCAGCAGCAGCGCTACGACGAAACCGCTGGAGAGCCGCCAGTGGCGGGTGGAGTATCGCGCAGTCATCGGAATCCTCCGTGGGAAGCGTGGCCGACCGTCGGCATGGAGCGGGCCGGGTCGTCCGCGTGGGGATCGTGCGTCTGGGCGCCACCGGCCGCCGGGCGGCCGGTGGCGCCAGATCACAGTCACGATCTCAGAACACCAGCCATGCCATGAGATAGGTGGTGTTGTTGTCCGATGCGTTACTGGTAGCGCCATCGAACTTCGTGTAGGCCTTGTATTGCAGGCTGAGGTTCACGTTCAGCCATGGATAGTAGGCGAACTGCGCAATCCAGGCCGTACTGTCCAGATTGTCGCTGCCGGTGTCGATCGAGTCGTATCCCAGCGTCGCCCGCGTGTCCGTCGCGAAATGGTAGTTTCCGTCCAGCTTGTAGTGCTTGTAGGTGACACTGCTCGCCCCGGCGGGTTCGCGTCGTTCGTCGATCAGGGATCCGTGGACCGTCAAGGCGTCTTCACCCAGGGGCTTCTCGATCTGCGTGTCGAGCGCGATGTCCCGATAGCTGTTCGTCGATCCCGAGATGCCCGATTGGTACAGGTCCGCGTCCATGCCGTACGTCCCGACCATGACATTCGCACCGGCGAGCCGCGTCTCGTAGGCCAGGCGCCAGTACGGCGCGGCGCCCTTGATCACGTTCTCGGAGGGGGGTTGCCCGGAGGCGGCGCCGACGTTGGTGCCGGATGAACGATAGAGGCTGAGGTCACCGTACCAGTGGCCGTTGAGGAACCCGTAGGTGCCCAACCCGGCCACGTCGCCCAGGACGTCCCCGTCGAGCATGGTGGTGGCCTCGGGCCCGGGCGCCTGCTCGGATGAGCTCCAGGGGTATCCCCAGACCGGCGTGCTGTTCCACGGATCCTCGAGTGTCGGCATGTTGTTGACCGTCACACCGTAGGACAGCGAATTGTCGGACACCGTGGTGTGGTTGGCGTACCGCAGGTCGGCCAGATCCAGGCTGAAGCCCGAGTCGCCTTGCGCATAGGTCGCCTGGATGAAGGTGCCCAGGTGCGGGCTGACACGGCCGGCCAGGAACAGGCTCAACTGCTGCGGCATGGCCGTGCTGTTGTTCTGGACACCGGGCTGCCCCTTCCTGGTATGGGTCATGGATGTCTGGAACATCGCCGACAGTGTGGGCAGGTCGATCAGGCTCAGGCGGGGGTTGTCTGAATTGCCCTGTTTGTCCTTCGTTCCTCCGGATTCGATGTTCTTGTAGGTCGTCAACGTGTAGCCACCCAGCTTGAACTGGCGGCCGAATGCGTTGAGCTCGGGGAAATGCCCGTTCTGGTGGCACGCCGAGCAGGTCATTCCCGTCTGGCGGGCGAAGCTCGGGACGGCTTCGGCCGGGCTCATCACGAGAATGCCGGCCGCAAGCGTCGACATCAGCAGGGCAAGGCGTATCGGACGGTACATGGTCAGTCCTCCTGTCGGATCGGCCGGCGGGGTCCCGGTGGGACGCCCGGCCGATGACCCGTCTGTCCAGCTCTTTCGGTATCGCGGGATGGCGATGCCCGGCACGTCGCATGCGGGGCGTATTCGCCGGCCCGGTCATGTGCGCGTGTCAGCGCGTCAGGCGCGCGTGACCCGCGGCTTCGATCGGGCGAAGCCGGAAGGAGTGGTTATTCCCGCAGGCGGGAACTGACAAGGAGGTACAGGCGGAGGGCGCGTCGCGTGCGTACACGGTACTGGGCAATTCCCGAGCCGAGCGGCGACAGGAGTGCGAACACCGAGGCGTGGGATGATGGATAAAGCGCTTGCAGGATGGGCTGCGGCGAGTCCGAGTCGTCGGTGGCGGAGCAGTCGCCGATATCCGGCGCGCCGACGGGTGCCGGGTCGCGCGTCAGTCCGCCCGTATATGGTTGGCCGGGAACGGGCTGGTGGACGTCCGACGAAGCGGGCCAGGCGGGATTCGTGACCGTCCAGCCGGGTGTCGAAGCCGCGCCGGCAGTGGCGGACACACGCGGGGCGTGGACAATGCACGCGAGCAGCACGACGGCCCACGTTGCATACCGGATTCGATGCCCGAGGTCGCGGACAGCGCATGCCCGGTTGTCTGCGCGACGGTGCATTCGATCCTCGTCCCCTCGGTGCTGGTCAGAATCGCCATCGACACCTTAGATGAGCCGCGCCGCTGGCCGCTTGATGCAGATCAACAACTCACGGAAGCGCGGCCAGGGACGGAGCATTCCGGTGCTGGATCGAGTGCGGCATGCCTTGTTCCGTGAGCATTGCGTACAACGCACCGAATCGGATGTGACGAACGGTTGTCGCCTGATGTGCCGTCTGGTATTGTCAATTCGTCATTTGGAGATGACTCCCTCCCGTAACCGCCCACGTGGCTGATGGGGTCTACCGAAACCGCAGGCAGAGCGGAACAGGTAGACACCATGTCGGACACAATTGGCGCGTGCCTCACGGGCACGTGTGTGCTGCGCCCACCGGCGCGATTGGCGCCGCCCGAACGGTCGCGATCCCATCGCGGGTCTGGCACCCCGATGCGGGCGCGCTACCGGTATGCGTGCGGCCGGCAACCCCTGCCTGCTCCGATCCCAGTGCACAGGGGAGCCTGAGCGGCCATGCACGTGCCGAACATCATTTCCCAGGTCGCCCAGGTGCTGGTCACGCTGCTGCTGGCCCCGCTGCTGCATGGATTCATCCACCGGGGCGAAGAGCGTGTGCAACGCGCCACAGGGCCGAGCCTGGTTCAGCCGTACCGCGATCTCTGGAAGCTGTTCCACAAGGAGCTCGTGCTGCCGGAGACCGCCTCGGTCATCTTCCTCGCGGCACCGGTGCTCGCGTTCGCCGCCGTGTGCATTGTGCCGATGCTCATTCCCGTGCTGACCGACTTTCCACTGCCGCAGTCGGACATGGGCGACATCCTCGGCGGCGGCATGATCCTGTCGATCGCGTCGTTCTTCATCCTGCTGGCCGGCCTCGACAGCGGCAGTGCGTACGGTGGCATGGGAGCCAGTCGCGCCGTGATGCTCGGCATCCTCGCCGAGCCGACGCTGATCCTCGTGCTCGTGGGCATCGCCCTGCTCGCGCATACGATGTTGCCGTTCCCCGTCAATCACTTGCTGGCATCGGACTGGGCCGTGTTCTGGAGTCCGGCCCATGTGTTCATCGTCTGCGCATTCTTCGTGCTGCTGCTGGTGGAGACCGATCGCCTGCCGATCCACTCGAGCACGCAGATCGAGGTGTACATGATCGAGGAGGCCCGTGTGCTCGAGTATTCCGGGCCGTTGCTCGCGATCGTGCGTCACGCATCGATGATGAAGCAGTTCATCCTCTACACGATCTTCGCCGACGTGCTGACGCTGCCGTGGGGGCTCTCGCACGTGGGCAGCCTCGTGGGTGAGTTCGGCGCGCTGCTGGCGATCGTCGTCAAGTTCTCCGTGATCGCGTTGGCCGTGATCGTGGTGGAGACGGCGCAGTCCCGGCTGCGCTTCTTCCGCTACCAGGAACCGCTCGCGGCCTCGTTCCTGCTCGCGCTCCTGGGCATCCTGGCGCAGCAGTTCGGATAGCGGATGATGAGCTTCACGCCGCTCGCCGCCTCGCTGTTCAGCCTGCTGACGATCGTCAGCCTGATCCTCGTGTTCGTGATGCTCGGCTCGCGCTGGCTGAACAACTACCTGATCGCGTTCACCGCGCAGTGCTGGGTGGTCGCGGCGCTCTCCGCGGCGGTGGGTTACTACGGCGACTACCCCGAGCTCTATCTCGTCGCGCTGTTCACCGTGCTGTTCCGCGGCCTGCTGCTGCCGTATCTGGTGTTCCGGATCATCCGGCGCATGGGGGTGGACCGCGAGCTGCACGAAATCATACGACCCAGTTCCGCGCTCGTGGCCGGCGCGTTCCTGGTGATCCTGGCGCTGGTGGTGGCCCGGCGCATCGGGCTCAGTATCGGCAATCCGGACGACGTGATCGTGCTTGCGCTCACGGTCACGGTCTCGATCAAGCTGATCGGGTTTCTCATGCTGGCGGTACGTCACGAGGCGATCAGCCAGATCCTCGGGCTGCTGGTGCTCGAGAACGGCATCTTCCTGGGGTCGCAGTTGCTCGTGCCGGGCATGCCGCTGTTGCTCGAGCTGGTGATTCTCTTCGATCTTCTGGTGGCGGTGGCGTGTTTCGGCGTCCTGGTGAATTACCTCATCACGCACGCCGGAAGCACGAGCAGTCTCCAGCTGCGGGGGTTGCGCGGATGAACGCGGCCACGGCATTCACGGTGGTCGTCCTGCCGCCCGGGGTCGCGATCGTGGTGGCGCTGGTGTCGAGCCGCGCGCGCGCCGCGGAGTGGAGCAACCTGTTGGCGGCCGTCGTGTGCGCCATTGCCGCGGTCGGCCTGGTCGTGGTGACGGGGCGGGGCGGGGCGGAAGTCACGCTCGGCGGCTACCTGCTGCTGGATGCGCTCGCGGGCTGGGCCATTCTGTGCGTTGCGCTCGTCTACCTGCTGGCCTCGATCTACTCGATCGGCTACATCCGCCACGAGATCGAGCCGCGCCGGCTGGGGCGCTTCTACGCGCTGTTCGCCGGGTTCGCGCTGACCATGTTCCTCGCGCCGGCAATGAACCATCCCGGGTTGTACTGGATCGCGATCGAGCTCACGACGCTGGTGAGCACGTTCCTGGTGGGTTTCCATCGCACACGGGAAGGAACCGAGGCGGCCTGGAAGTACATCATCATCGTCTCGGCGGGCATCAGTCTCGCGCTGCTCGGCACGATGCTCATGTACTGGGCGGGCACGTTCGAGCTCGGACCGCGTTACGACATGACCTGGGCGGTGCTGCACCAGGCGGCCGGGCACGGGAATCCGCTGATCATGTCGCTGGCGTTCCTGCTCATCCTCGTCGGATACGGCACGAAGGTCGGCCTGGCCCCGATGCACACCTGGCTGCCGGACGCGCACAGCCAGGGCCCCACGCCGGTGTCCGCGATGCTCTCCGGCGCGCTGCTCAACACCGCGATGGTGGGGATCGTGCGCAGCCTGTCGATCCTCGACGCCACCGGCAGGGGAACGTTGGGCCATGGCGGCCTGGTGCTGCTGGGTATCGTATCGTTGCTGGCCGCGGCGTTCCTCATCGTGCGCCAGACGGACGTGAAGCGGCTGATGGCCTATTCGAGCGTGGAGCACATGGGCGTGATTGCGCTGGGCTTCGGCTTCGGCGGGCCGCTGGGGATCGCCGCCGCGCTCTATCACATGGTCGGGCACTCGCTGAACAAGTCGTTGATGTTCTTCGGTGCCGGCAACGCCGCGCGCGCCTGTGGCGGCAACGACATGACCCGGATGGGCAACCTCCTGCACCGCCTGCCGACCAGCGGTGGCGTATGGCTCGCCGGCGCGGTGGCCATAACCGGCGCGCCGCCGTTCGCGCTGTTCCTGAGCGAGTTCAACACGCTGCGCGCCGGCCTCCGGGCCGGGTATGCGGGGGTCGTCGCCGCGGTGCTCGTGCTGCTCGTGGTGATCTTCGTGGGCTTCCTGAACCACTTTCGGGGCATGGCGCTCGAGCAGGGCGAGTCAGAGGGCGAGGCGGAACCGGTGAGCCGCTGGTGCCTCGTGCCGATGTGGCTGGCGTTGATCCCGCTGGTCGTCCTCGGGCTGTGGTGGCCGACGTCCCTGACGCGCGTGTTCCACGTCGTCGCACAGGGGCTGGGCACGATGACGGGAGGTGGGTCGTGAACGGTGTCACCAGGCGCGTGCTCGATCCCGCGGGCCTCGGTCCGGCATGCGATGCCCTGCATGAGCAGCACGGGCGCATGCAGATGGCCTACGCGCTCGAGCGCGACGACGGCGGTCTCGAGGTGCGCTACCTGGCCGCGCCCGGCAGCGGGCAGGCCTTCGAACTGTGGTGCTGCCGCCCGGCCGACGGGCGGTTGCCGACGCTGACGGACCGCGCGCCGCTGCTCGGGTGGTACGAGCGCGAGATGCAGGACCTGTTCGGGCTGGAGTTCGGCGGTCATCCCGAGCCTCATCGGCTCGTGCTGCACGAGGGGGCCGACCCGTCCGTGCCGCCATTGCGTCGCGCCGCGCCACCCGGTGAGGCACTGCCGTTCGTGCGCGCGCCATGGACCGAGCCCGATATCGACGGGGAAGACGTGCAGCGCCTGCCGTTCGGGCCGGTGCGCGCGGACGTCGCGGAGTCCGCGCAGTTCGTGTTCTATTACCTCGGCGAGGGGATCCTGCACTACTACCCGCGGCTGTTCTTCAAGCATCGGGGCCTCGAGAAGCGCTTCGAGGGCACGCGCCCCGAGCTGGGTGTCGTGCTGGCCGAGCGCGTGTCCGGCGTCGGCAGCCTGGGCCATGCGCTGGCGTACTGCCAGGCCGTGGAGGACGCGTGCGGTTGCCGGGTGCCGGAATACGCGCAGTGGGCGCGCACGTTGCTGCAGGAACTCGAGCGCATCTACAACCACCTGCATTACTTCGCGATTCTGGCCGATGCGACGACGCTGAAGGTGGGCAACGCCCAGGGACGCTTGCTCGAGGAAGACGCGAAGAAGATCAACGCGCGCGTCACCGGCAGCCGCTTCCTGCGCAACATGCTGATCCCCGGCGGCCTGCGCCGGGCGCTCTCCGGCCTCGACGGCCTCGAGGACGCGCTCGATCCGTTGCGGCGCGCGGTCGAGCGCTATCTCGCCAAACTGAACGCAACGCCAAGCTATCGCGACCGGCTCATCGGCACCGGCGTGCTGACCCGGCGAACGGCGTTCGACCAGGGCGCGACGGGACCGGTCGAACGCGCATCGGGGCTCGATCGCGACCTGCGCCGCGATCATCCCTACGCGGCCTACGAGAGCCTGCCGCCCGAGGTCACCCTCGCCGAGACCGGCGACGCCGACGCGCGTGCCGCGATCCGCCGGCGCGAACTGCTGGCGAGCTTCACGTTCGTCAGTCGGCTCCTGCGCGCCGTGCCGGGCGGTTCGCTGCGCGCGGAATGCCGACCGGAAGCCGGCAGCGGAGGTCTGGGCTGGACGGAAGGGCCGCGCGGCGCGTTGTACTACGCCGTGCACATCGGGCCGGACGGGCAACTCGGGCGCGTCAAGATCAAGTCGCCGTCGTTCTCGAACTGGCGGGTGTTCCCATTCACGGTACACGGCACTGACATGATGGATTACGCGATCAACGAGGCGAGCTTCGGACTGACCATCGCGGGTTGCGATCGCTGACGGGAGGACGTACTGCGATGCCACTGTGGACATTGTTCGGATTGCGGGCGGGCCGTGCGACCACGCGCTGGCCCGACGGCGGCGACGACGGCCAGTCCGACGTCGTGGGCATGCCGCGTTTCCAGCCGGAGCGGTGCCTGTCCGGTTGCCGCGAATGCGTCGACGCCTGCCTGCCGGGCGCGATCACGGCGACCGGCGGAGAGGGCGAGGCCTCGATCGCGCTCGACTACGGCCGCTGCATCGCCTGCCGGATGTGCATCGATAGCTGTCCGGCCAGCGCGCTGACCGCGTCGGGCGACTGGGCCTTCGGCGTTCGCGACCGTCGCGATCTGCGCACCGCCAACATCGGTGACGGCGGCGGAGATGAACCCGCCGAGCGGCTCCGTGCCGGCATCCGGCGCGCGTTCGGACGCAGCCTGCACATTCGGCATGTGGATGCCGGTTCCTGCAACGGCTGCGAGTCCGAGCTGCAGGCGCTCAACAATCCGTTCTACAACCTCCATCGCCTGGGTATCTTCTTCACGGCTTCGCCGCGGCACGCCGACGTCCTGCTGGTGACGGGTACCGTGACCTACGCGATGCGCGACGCCTTGCGCGCGACCTACGAGGCGATGCCCGAGCCACGCTGGGTGCTGGCCAGCGGCAGCTGTGCCGTATCCGGCGGCGCGACGGCGGGAACCTACGCCAGCGGCCGCGGCGCGGACGAGGTCGTGCCCGTCGATGTCTACCTGCCGGGCTGTCCGCCCAATCCGGCCGCGCTGATGCACGCCCTGCTGCTGCTCGTCGAGCGCGCGGAACAGCGGGTACACCGGGGACGCGTATCGTGAGCGTGCTGGTCCTCGTCACCGCATGCTGCCTGCCCGCGGCATTCGCGGCCGGGCTCGTGGCCGGTGGCCGCCCGGTCGCGCGTGCACTGTTGCTGGCGGGGCTGGCCGCGAGCGTGCTCGTCGCGGTGCTCTCCCTGCCGTCGGGGATCGACCTGGGGACCACGCCGGCTCTGCTGCCTGGGGGCGCACCGGTCGCCTGGCGGCTCGCTCCGGCCGCGCTGTGGCTGTATCTCTTCGGCGCGATCGGGGCGCTCGCCGCGACCGCCAGCCGTTCGGCACTCGCGAGCGGGCGCCGGGAAGGGTTGTGGTACAGCGGCGTCGCGCTGAGCCTCGTCGGGGCGGTCGGCACCTTCGCGGTACAGGACGGCGTGGCCCTGCTCGTGAGCTGGGAAATCATGAGCCTCGGGGGCGCGTTCATGCTGCTCTGCGAGACGCCGGACCGCGATCGCGGAATGAACGTGCTGTTCATGCTGGGTCTGCTGGAGTTCGGCAGCGTGGCGCTCATGGGCGCAGTGCTGTGGCTCGGGCTGGCCTCCGGGGGCCCGGCGTTCGCCGGGTTCCACGGCGCCGTCGGCGGCGGGTCCGGGGTCGCCGTCGGGCTGCTGCTTCTGCTCGGCTTTGGCGCCAAGCTGGGTCTGCTGCCGTTCTACGAGTGGTTCCCCGGCGCCTACGAGAGCGGGAGTGGGGCCACCGGTGCGGTGCTCTCCGGCGTCGTGCTCAATGCCGCCTTCTTCGGTCTTGCGCGCGGCCTCGTCGACTGGACCACCGGTCAGACGCCCGGTTTCGCCTACCTCGTGCTCGCGGTCGCGGTCGGTACGTCCATCCTCACGGCGCTATATGCCTTCCAGCAGGACGACTGGCGCGGGTTGCTCGCCTTTTCCTCGGCCGAGAATGGCGGGATCGCGGTCACCCTGATCGGTGCCGTGCTCGTGTTGCGCGACGCCGGGCTGTCGCAGCTTGCGGCACTCGCATGGGGGGCGGCGCTGATCCATCTCGCGGGTCATGCACTCGCCAAGTCGGGGCTGTTCCTCACGTCCGATCGCATCCGCAGGGCGACCGGCAGCTACGGGCTCACCTCGCCGGGCATCGCCCGGCTCGCGCCGTGGGCGGGCGCGGCGGTCGTGATCGCCGGCATGAGCCTGGCTGCCGTACCGCCTACGCCCGGCTTCATCAGCGAATGGTTCGGCTTCCAGACGCTGTTCAACGGCTTCAACCTGGACTCGCTGTCCGGGCGCATCGCGCTCGCGCTGTCCGGCGCCGGGCTCGCGCTGACCGCTGCCATCGCGCTGGCGACGTTCGTGAAGGTGCTCGGCCTCGGGCTGCTCGGGCGCCCGGCCGAGAATGCCCCGGGCCAGACGGGTCGCCGATGGATCGCGGTGCCGCTGCTTGCGGGCGCGGTCCTGGTGCTGGCGATCGGCATGCCCTGCTGGCTGGCTGCCCTCGACACGGGCATGAGCGCGCGCTTCGGGCACGGCGCGAGCGAGCTGATGCGCGCCGGCTGGCTGCTCGTGCCGCTGACGCCGCACTTCGCCTTCATCTCGCCCACGAAGCTGGCGATCGCGATCCCGTTGTACGCGCTGGTGCCCGTGATCGTGGTCCTCGCGGTCACCCGGATGCGCGCGCGGCGCGTGCCGGTGTGGTACGGCGGGTTGCAGGAACGGCCGGGACCCTCGGCGACCACCAGCCTGACGTTCTCCAACGCGCTGCGCCGTTACTACAGCTTCGTGTACCGACCCCGGGAGACGACGGAGCGCGAGCACGATACCGCCGACTATTTCCTGCACCGGCTGACGTTCTCGTACGAGGACGCGCCGATCTTCGGGCCGTGGCTGTTCAGTCCGGTCGTGCGCACGGTGCACTGGCTGAGCCGCGGATTCCGGGCGCTCCAGTCGGGATATCTGAATTTCTATCTGGCCCTGATCGGGGCGGCGCTGATGATCGTGCTGGTGTTCACGCTCGCCTGAGGCAACGAGGGGCAAGGACCACGGCATTCACGGCGTGACCGTGTATCGCGGACTTGTGGGGTCATCGAGTTTTTCGATGAGGCAGACGCGGTTGCAGAGGCGCCCGGCCGGATGCTGGAGTCGGTCTGCCCCGGGCACGTCCTCGTGTGGGGCGCCGACCTCCGGTACGCAGATGCCGGTCCGGCAATGGCACGCGCGCGTGAAATAATGTGGTGGAGGC
>Ga0102944_1001001_pt1 | contig 20040 bp, 18 predicted proteins | sample SalPonD_shore_MG_FD_78172 | JGI IMG/M metagenome (GOLD analysis project Ga0102944, IMG submission 78172) | Salt pond soil microbial communities from South San Francisco under conditions of wetland restoration - Salt Pond MetaG... | ecosystem: Environmental > Aquatic > Marine > Intertidal zone >...
CCTATGGGTATAACAGTCATCGGCGGACTCACGATATCAACTTTGTTGACACTCGTTGTGATACCTGTCATGTATGCTATCCTTGATCGCAAAACGTATGTATCGGACGCTTCTGCTGATGCCATAAGTACGAACAGTAACGAACCATGAAGGTGATAGTATGAATATTACAAAATGGTCGTTAAGCCGCCCGGTTACAAGTTTAATGGTTTTCACCTGTTTCATTGTCGTGGGACTTATTGCCAGCCGCCTGGTACCGATCGAATATTTCCCGGATATCAGTTTCCCGGGGCTGTACATTGAAATACCATACAAAGGATCAACACCCGAGGAAGTAGAGCGGTTGATTACGCGCCCCGTTGAGGAAGCCGTAGCTACCGTGAGTGGTATTGAAGAAATGAACTCCGACTCCCGTGATGACGAAGCCGGCATATTCGTCCGTTTTAATATGGGCACGGATATCAATCTTAAATCCATCGAAGTGCGTGAGAAAATTGACGGGATACGTCATCTCCTGCCCGAGGACCAGGAGCGTATATTTGTGTACAAGTTCACCGCATCCGATCAACCTATCCTGAATTTGCGTATATCAAGTGAACGGGATTTATCCGATGCTTACGATCTGTTATATCGAAATGTCAAACAACGCGTAGAACGGATACCCGGCGTTTCGAAAGTGGATCTATACGGTGTTGAAAAGAAACAGCTTCAAATTAAACTGGATCCAAACCGGCTCATTGCACACAACGTAAATTTTGTGAATCTCGTTGAAACACTCCGGCGAAGCAATTTCTCAGTGACAGCAGGGAAAATTGATGAAGCCGGGAAAAGATACCTCGTACGTCCGGTGGGTGATATCAATGATCCCGAAAAGATAGAAAATCTGGTTATTGGTCCGAATAATCTTAAAGTAAAAGATATCGCGAACGTCAGTTACGAGACTCCTAAAGTCGATTATGGACGGCATCTCGACCGCAAATATGCTATCGGCCTGGACGTTTTCAAGGAATCGGGTGCCAACACTGTAGACGTTTCCAATGCCGTTTTAGAGGAGGTAGAATCCATTAAACAAACACCCCAGATGAAAGGTATCCGCATCTTTGAACTAGAGAATCAGGCTACCGGTATTCTGAGTTCGCTGGAAGAGTTGTTGAGTGCCGGTGTGCTCGGGGCGCTATTCTCCATCATCGTGTTGTATTTCTTCCTGCGAAATTTCCGCACAACCATGATCGTAGCTCTTGCGGTACCCTTTTCATTAATCGTGACATTGGCCTGTCTCTTTTTCCTCGGAATGTCATTGAACATTCTTACAATGATGGGATTGATGCTCGCTGTGGGTATGCTGGTGGATAACGCCGTCGTGGTAACGGAAAACATCCACCGCCATCAGTATGAAGGCGGAAGCAAACAGAAAACTACGGTTAAAGCGGTTAAAGAAGTGGCTATGGCCGTCACAGCCGGTACATTGACGACGATCATCGTATTTTTGCCGAATATTGTGAGTCAGCGTGATATGTCAGCCATTTATTTAAAACATGTGGCCGTGACAATCTGTATCGCTCTTATCGCTTCACTGCTGATATCCCTGACTATCATTCCACTCCTGACATCCCGTTACAGAACTGGTAAAGTTGAAGCCGTAAAACCGACAATAATAGATAAAGGATTGAACGGGTACGGACGGTTATTAAGCTGGTTCCTGAGACACCGGTATGCATCAGTTGGTATCATCCTGTTAATACTTGCAAGTGTTGCGATACCGGCGCGGTTTGTGAAAACAGAGATGTTCCCGCCCATTGCCGACAGGGTTTTGAGACTGTATTATAACGTAAACGGCCATTATGTCCTGGATAAAGTCGAGGATAACGTATACCGCGTTGAAGATTATTTATACAGCCATCAAAAAGATTTCGATATCAAATCGGTGTATTCCTTTTATCGTCCCGGATATGCCATGTCGACTATATTACTGGTTGATAAGGATAAAGCCACTAAATCGGTCGATGCAATAAAAGACGCCATAAGAGAAGATATGCCCAAAATACCGATCGGAAAACCTTCGTTTGAGTTTCAGTCGAGAAGCGTAGGCGAGGCCATGCGGGTTCATTTGATCGGTGAGGCGAGCGATGAATTAACGAAATTATCTGATGAAGTAATCCGGAGATTAAAGAAAACACCCGGTTTTTCGGACGTTCGTTCCGAAGCCGAAACAGGCAGCGAGGAAGTAAGAGTTACGATAGACCGGGAGCGCAGCCGGTTTTACGGAATGTCGACGAGACAGATTGCGGGTATCGTATCAAATGCTATGCGGGGACAACAGTTGCGACGTATACGTGATAAACAGGGTGAGGTGGATGTTGTCCTTCTTTTCAGCGAGAAAGACCGACAATCGGTTGAGGATCTTCGCAATGTGCCGATTACAATATCAAACGGGCAGCCCGTGAAGCTCTCATCCATAGCACATTTTGATATCCGGAAGAGTCCCCACAGTATTCACCGTGAGAACCGTTTAACTTCTTTAGCTGTTATTATCAATCCCATGGATATAACAAAAAATGAAGCCCGCGAGAAGATCAATGCGGTCATGAATCAGATTGATTATCCTGCCGGTTACGGGTGGAGCTACGGACGCAGTTTCCGTGAGGATGAACAAACGATGAATGAGATGATGATCAATATTATCCTGGCGCTGATATTGATCTATCTGGTGATGGCGGCATTGTTCGAATCGGTGTTGTATCCATCGAGTATCATCACTTCCATTATTTTTGCTGTCATCGGTGTATATTGGTTTTTCATGTTAACAGACACGATATTCTCGTTTATGGCCATGGTCGGCATTCTCATTTTAATGGGTATTGTTGTCAATAATGGTATTGTGCTAATAGATCATATCAATCATCTGAGGGCAGGTGGTTTGAGCCGGAATAAAGCAATAGTTCAAGGCGGTATGGACCGTATGCGTCCCATTCTTATGACAGCCGGAACGACAGTACTCGGATTGATACCGTTGTGTGTAGTAACTACCCAGGTCGGCGGTGACGGTCCTCCCTACTTCCCGATGGCGCGGGCAATCGTTGGTGGTCTCACATTCTCTACGATCGTTACCATGCTCATTTTACCGACTATTTATGTGATGCTGGATGATTTAAAAAACTGGTCGGTGCGGGTAATTCGCGCGGCGAAAAGCAGTGATCAATTATCTAGAATTAATTAACAATGACGAACGTCCATGGTGTCATTACGAAGCCGAATGGCTGAAGTAATCCCTTCCGTGATTATGATGACAGGCGAAATCAACGACAGGAGATTGCCGCGGTAATTATCGGGTTTCCTCCAACACCAGATCACTCTTTTAGCATTACTCTCAATCATCCCCCGCCAATTTACTCAGTTGATCGACATAGGCCTAAAAGCATAGGATGACAGTATTTTTGTTTTATTATATTCCCATGAAGAATACTTTATACCTCAGAATTGTAAACCACCATGAAAAATATTCGCTTCTTATGTATGACCACTGCAGCATTAATGCTATTAGTGCCGTCATTGTTATTGGCCCAGAATATGCTGAATCAGAATCCCCTGAAAGAAGCAAAATTGGCAACGCCCGCTCAATACAAATCCCTTTATCATGAAGTCAATCAGCGTCTTTTAAAACTGGAACCGCAATCAATACATAATGCGGATGGGTATATCCCTTATGAGTACCTCATTCCGGCCGGTTATTATCAACAGATGTGGGATTGGGATGGTTTTTTCATCGGCTCTCACCTGGCTGCCCAAAGCAAAGAAAAAGCTAAATACCTGAAATGGTGGGTGCTCAATTTCGCCAAAGCGGTAGACGACAGCGGGTATGTCTCCGGCTGTATCACGCCCAAAGGCCCTCGGCCGGTATTTGGCAAGTTCGCTATGAAACCGTTTCTCTCACAGGGAGCGTTAATCGCCGCACGCCGTTTAGCCGATTTCAAATGGATCAAAAAAATTTATCCCAAACTTAAAGCCGTAATCGCTTACCGGGAACGGACGGAACTGGATATTCACTACGGGTTATTTTATTGGGACAATGCCGGTGAATCGGGTGTGGATAACAGCGTGGTACTGTCTAATGACCCGAACGACCGCGGAGCCATCATCGCCGTGGATATGAATACCTGGCAGCTCAGGGAATATCTGAGTATGGTCCAATTAGCTGCGAAACTCGGATATCATAAGGATGTAACGTATTATAAACAGAAAGCCCTGGCCTTAAAGAAAGCAATGATGAAGACTCTGTGGTTCCCGGAGGATCACTCGTTTTGGAATATCCGCCGGGATGACGGCAAACCGATTAAACGCGTTAGTTTTCAGAATTTCCTTCCTCTGTTTCAGGGAATGTTACCTCAAAAAGCCGGTCGCGAAATGATCAACAAATACCTGTGGAATCCCGATTATATGCTGTCGAATTACGGCCTTCGCTGTCTGTCTAAACAGGATCCGGATTATAATAACAAGAATATCATCGTTCCCTATTCCAATTGGCGCGGACCAATATGGATAAACGCCAACTATCTCTATTCCATCATGCTGGTCCGATACGGGTACATAAACCGGGCCAGGGAGCTGGCATATATGATCGGGAAGCTCATCCTTAACGATGTAAAAGCCAACGGCTCGCTTCATGAAGATTATAACGCAGACACCGGCGCACCCCTTGCTCCCGACGCCAAACAGTCTGGTGGTACTTTTAAAGGATTTGTCGGCTGGGACTTGCTATCCGCTGATATGCTGCATGGCGGCGCTACCGGAAAATGGATGATGTTGACAGTTGACAGTAATCAGTAAACAAAAAGAAGTAAACAGAAAATTATCCGTCAGGCTTTTTTGAAGCTGTAGACGGATCGATCAATTAAATCCAATTTTCGATCCATCGGAATGAAACTCATACAGGATGCTGAGACTCAGGACCAGGTAAATTTGGCATTACCATTCATTCCATCCGTATTTTCTCGAGCATTTTATTCAATTCACTAACCTCATTAGGTGTTAATTCCGAAAGGAGTCGCTCACTGAATGTTATACTATTGTCAATTTGGCTTAGCTGCCCCATTCCCTTATCGCTTATAGATATATCCACTCGCCTGCGGTCATTTTGTGATTGTGTCCTCGTAACTAATCCCTTCTTTTCGAGACGATCTACCAGGCGTGTAGTATCGGCACTTTTGCGCAACATGCGTTCCTTGATGAAATTATTTGTACACTTATTGGGATATTCTCTACGTAATATTCTCAAGATGCCATATTGTTGCAGTGTCAGATCGTACTCCTGAAGATAATATTCCAATCTGGTTTGTATAAAATCGGAGGTGAGTATAAGATTTATTAACCCTTTTTGATAAATTCCCAGATTATAGGAATTCATTAACTCTTCTTCAGTGGGCATAATGTTATTTGTCAAATTTCTTAAATAGTTCTAATGAGGAATATGTAAAATGAATAATTATTGTTCACAACATACATATTTTTGCAATAAATAGCCCTTCAGTTTGTGCTTTTGATTATGAAAATGACCTAAGAAATTAATTTTATATCATTTATAAAATATAAGCGAATATAAAGAGTGAAATAATATGCTATATCTATAAAATTTTATTTGTTTGTAACAATTATTGTTATTAACATAGGTACAGCTCAAATGAAATGGAGCTATCGAATCGAAAGAAATTATTATAGAACTTTAAGGAGAGACAATTGATTCGATTTGCTCTGAATCATTTGCGTGTGTAATTCAATGGTAACCCTGGAAGAGAGAAGCTTAATATTATTATTATTTTTATTCATAGTGTTTTAGACAGGGTTACCGTTTTTAAATCTTATTGTTACCTCTGTATTATCGACCTTTAAAAAAGTGGCTTTCACCCAAAAAAGCCACTTTTATTATTTCCCTTTCTCACTAATCCCAAACGATTTGTCCTGTTTTAGGCATACATGTAAGCACTTTATAGGGTAATAATATTATTATCGTTATATTCCGATTTTAATGATATTATTATTATTTTAAATCGCATACATTACATTCGCATTTGGCTTTACAAGAGATGCCTTTAAATAATTATAGCAATGAAAGAACTCAAACAAGAGAATCTCATCTTACATGATATTCAATCCGAGGAGGATATAACAGAACTTGTACATACGTTTTATTCTTATGTACAGAAAGACGAACGACTGGGCTATATCTTTAACGACTTCGCAAAAACGGATTGGGATAATCATCTGCCCAAAATGGTTGATTTCTGGTCTAATATTTTATTCCGAACCGGTCGATATAAAGGGCACCCATTTCGACAACATTTACCTTTGCCACTGAAATTAAATGATTTTGAGCGTTGGCTCGCGCTTTTTTTCAATACGGTTGATTTACTTTTCAAAGGGCCCCGCGCTGATCAAGCCAAACAAATGGCATATAATATTGCAACGTCATTTGCCAGCCGAATGGAATTAATCGCAAAAGAATCCTAATCTAATGCATTCTTTATCAATACATTCTCAAGATCTTGAAACATATCGTAATGCTATCATCCCTGTTTGCGGTGGTTATGAAAAACCTAATGACTCTATTATCCATACCATAGGTAACGGTATATTATTTGAATATGATAACTATATCTGGATCCTGAGCGTCCGGCACCTCGTTGAACCGGAATCAGATAATCATACTGTTAAAACAGTGGTAAAATGGGAAGGTACCAATTATATCCTGATTTTGAACAAACCGGAATTATTACGATTTCATCCGGATGACAACGAGACTTTCACCTCTGATTTGGCATTGTATTGTTTTGGAAAGATAGAAAATTTTAAAGCCGGAAACAGATTTTTCAAGCTACAATCTGATTTGATAACGGGGGATATCCGGGAGGATGAGGAGTTGTTTGTTATCGGTTATCCATCTCATCTTCTGAATCCAAAAATAATTCTCCAAAATAAGACCCAACCTGTCAAGATCTATAAGGGAAACTATATTAAAGAAACAACTTCTATAAAACCACGTGATTTTACACATAAACTCATCGATCAACATATCATAAATATGGGTACAAGCGGGGTATATGAGATGAGTGGCGGACTTATAATCAGAAAAGTTAATGCACGATATATTCCAACAGGATTGGTTACAGGATCCGGGGATGTCAAAATAAAAATGTCTGAAGATGACCCTGAACAAAGAGTTCATATCATTACATTTACATCGATGACGAAACTTTTTGATTTGTTTTAAACACTCTCTTCCTATCATTAACGTGAAGTTTGTTTAAGAAGATGATTATGATACTTTAAAAACACATCTGTTATTTGTATAACCCGAATTATTCACGATAACTATAAAAATACCACCTATGTTATTAGTTAATAAAAAGGTTATGTAAATACAGTTATTATTCAATTTTGAGGACGTTAAAAGCAACTGCGAAATTTTCCTTCGCCTTGGTCACGACATAATTTCTTGGTGAATATTACACACAAGAGGGACAAAACGAGATAATAATGTTTTTAAGGATTTAACCCATTTTTCGTCCGCCGGTAATTTTTGTTCCAGCTTTACTGGTCCCGCATGCTTTCGGGATCTTCGTTGAAAAGTTACGAGACGAATAAGGGTATGAGATTCTTACCTCATTGGAACCATTGAGCAAAATTTTTCGCCGGACAACAATATTTCTAAATAAGGAATAAATCACACAAATAGGTATTCTCCAGACTAACTGCAGATAATTAAAATTCCATAAACTCATAAAAAAATCATACCCGGAAACCTTATTTTTAAGTTACATATATTCGCCTCATTCTAATTAAACCGGGGTAATGGAATTTTACCATAGACCAGCTTATACATCCTCTTACTTCCGTCAGTCATTTGAATCAGCAAGAGATTATGCCCGTTCATTTGTTACTCCATTGAGTGAAGATGATCTTAATCGCAGACCTGATCCGCACACCTGGAATATAGCCGAATGTTATGACCACATGACGGTAACAGGTAATCAATACCTTGATCCGGTGATTCATATAGTAAATGAATCGTATGATAAAGGTCCGACAGGCAGGGGCCCCTACCGGCACCGTTTCTATGTTCAATGGTTTATAAATCTGCTTCTGCCTCCATCCAAATTAAAATTTAAGGCCCCGGTTTCCTTTCAACCCCGGGGGAACATGAATAAATCGGACATCCTGGAAGGATTCCTGGTCTTACAGAATGAAATATTAATTCAACTGGAACGAGCAGCTGATCTCCATCTCGGAAAAATAAAAGTTGCACACCCGTTATTGCCATTAATCAAGCTTAGTATAAGTGAAGTGCTGGCAATCATTGACGCTCATCAAAAACGTCATTTCTGGCAGGCAAAACAGATTTTATATAATATCCGTAATAGTGAATCTTCTCTCAATCATTAACATTCTTATTTCGTTTGAAGTCAGTCGGTTTAAAAAATACAAAAAGGCCATACGGCTCCCTGCCTTTTTTATCTACAACCTGATGATGGTTCTGGTGCTCATATTTTACATGATTGACCAATCGATTGCTGATCGTTATTCTGAGAAATCTTTTGTGGATAAGTATATCATGAATGATAAAGTATAGCAGGCCGTAAAGGGCCATTCCCAGTCCCAATGGAAATGCCCATGAATCCCCTGAAAATATTAGTCCGATGGAGATTAAAGAAAAAAATACCGAGAACGCATCATTTAATTCAAAGATATGATGACCGGAAATATGATGGCTTTTATGAATCGGCCACAGAATCCCATGAAAAAGAAAACGATGAATTAAATATGAGAATATTTCCATCCCGATAAGTCCCAAAAATAAAAACATGGTAAAAAATATCATTGATATAATCTTTATCTGAAATTGGTACGAATAATTATGATATTAACGGCCTTCAATTGATCAATCATTTTGAAATAAAACCATACCGTTGTCATCCCGCAGACGTAATCGTAGCAAATTAACAAAAGAACAAAAAGAGATCGTTCGAATTCCTTTGAGCAGGAACGATATACTTAAAATATTTGCATTTGCCGGTACCGGAAAAACAACGACACTGGCGTCATATGCCTTAAATCGTCCCGATAAACAATACCTGTATATAGCTTTTAATAAGAGTATGCAACTGGATGCGCAACAGAAGTTCCCGGGAAATGTTCGTTGCCGTACAGCTCACGCGCTCGCATTTCCGTCATTCGGAAAGCACTATAAACATAAAATCGGGAATCCGCGTGTTCACACTGTTGCCGATGTCTTCGGTTTCAAACGTTATGATACGGCAAAAACCATTCTCGATACCGTCCAAAACTTTCTGGTTTCGCCTGATCAAAAAATATGTGAAGATCATATTCCAATTGCTTATCGTGGCACCACAGGTTATCAAAACGGTCCGGATATTCCCGGTTACGCGAATAAACTATGGGAGAAAATGCAAAATCCGGATAATGCAGATATTCTTATGCCGCACGATGGTTACCTGAAACTATTCCAATTATCGCATCCAAGGTTGTCGTATGATGGAATACTTCTGGATGAAGCCCAGGACACCAATCCTGTAACTTCTGCTCTTTTGAATGAACAAAAAACAGCGCGTATTTTAGTCGGCGATCCTCATCAACAGATATATAGTTTTCGTGGTGCCATAGATGCCATGGAGAATATGGAGTCTACAAAGGTCAGCTACCTTACGCATTCCTTCAGGTTTAATCAGACGATAGCCGATCTGGCCAATAAGATACTACAAAGTTTTAAGGGAGAATTACACCGCATTAAAGGCAAAGGAGAAACAGGTACATTAGATAACGTTACCATACCTTATACAATCATTGCCCGTACCAATGCCGGACTTTTTGACGAAGCGGTTATCCATCATCGGAAACATTCTCTTGCCTACCTGGGAACGCAGGGATTGGCTTTTCAATCCATTAAAGACGCCTATTACCTTACGCAAGGAAGGCCTAATAAAGTTCGCGATTCATTCCTGAAGCGATTCAATGATATGGAATCACTAAAAGAATATGCCAAAGGGGTCGATGATTTTGAACTGCTTAGCCTCTCAAAGGTTGCCGATACCTATAGGAATACCGATATACCGGATTTAATTAAGAGGATCAAAGAGAATACAATCGATGATCCATACAAGGCGGATATTATTCTAACGACGACACATAAAGCAAAAGGACTGGAATTCGATAATGTTAAACTCGTTGATGACTTTATCCACCTTGTCAAAGATGATTCCATTATGGATGCCCACAGTGCGGATCCTGAAGAAATAAATTTGTTATATGTTGCCATAACACGGGCAAAAAAAAGACTTGAATTAAATGAAGACCTCGAAACTTTTCTTGAATTGATCCGTTAAATCAGTAAGTTGAGTTATTACGTGCAATGAAATGACATTTTTGCCAATTTAAATGAGCAAACCCGTAATAATTGAGAGGCGTGAAATATCAGATTTATCTTTGACCAGGTTATCTGAATACGCCGCAACCTTAATAGTGAATAAAAATTGCTGTTTTTGAATCGATAAGCATTGTCAATCACCAGAGTTATAAAAATGTAATTATCAATATTCAAATACCCACTAAATCTCTTGTCCTATGAAGTTTCTTAAATTTAATGCCAGTAATAAGAAAATAGTCCATATAAAGGGTGAGAATACACTGACGTTGTGCGCTCTTTATAATGGTGAATATGAAGAATACAGTAAAATCCCCTCAAAACATCGCATTTGTGGTCATTGTAAAAAAACATATGAACGGCTGAATCCTGGTAAGAAGGTCAGAAAAAGATAATAAGAGACTGTCAAAAAAGATTGCTCATCAATCTTTCACCCGATAAAATTTAACAACAAAACCACGATTTGTTTGTAATGTCAGGGAATCGGGGGAAACGGTATATCCAAAGGTCTTATAACCACCAAAAAGTCCTTGTCCGTCAAATTTCAACCGGTTTTTGTTCATTTTAGTATAAATTCTACTGGCATTTTTAAAGGGTGTTTCTATGACCAGCTTATTGTCACCTTTAAAGTGGTACGTAATTTTGGTTCCTTTCGGAGCACGTAATTCATGAGCGGGACCCATACTGGCTACTCTCCACCGGCCTGTTAAGCCGGTTTGTTTTTTTTTGCTGTTGCAAGCGGTAAGAAACAGGGTCGCAAAAACGGCGATATACAATAGTCTTAAACGGTGTTTCTTAATTCCTAAACCAGTCCCCGAATCAGTCATATTCATACATTACTATGTGAGTTTGTAACAATCGGCACTTAAAGTAATTTTAATGATAGGAGTTTCCCCTTACAACTTCCAATACCTTTAAGAGAATAACGATTTAAAGGGAATAGCTTAATTATCGGATGAGTTGTTTTTTTGGGGGACCAATCGTACAAGAACCAAACCATGTATGGCTCCGACAACCGCGCCCGTTACGATTAATGTAATTAATATGACAGTAGCTGTTTTGAGTCCCAGTCCGAGTGTAGATACGACATCTATTCCGCTAAAAAGGATAATCATCCCGAACATCCAGGCCAGGGCATTAGCCGGTACCCACCATTCGGTTTGTGAAAAATATAAACGGATTAAAAGCCATTGAGGCAGGCCTAAAACAGAACCGAGTACAAGTCCCAAAGCTCCGACAATTACGTAATCCAGGAAGAGATTCAATTCACCCAGTGTTGTTCTAATACCATTTATACCAAATTCGACGAGTGTACTGGGTATGGTTCCAAGGGCCCAGGCAATAAAAACTCCAATCAAGGTTGCATTGACCCAGGCCAGCCATTTAATGGATTTATTAATATGGTGAAGAACGATCCACTGTACAGTCCCCAAAACCGTTCCTTCTACCAATGTACCGGTAATAATCAGGATTCCGGCAATAATAAGATCAGCAAGTTTGCCCATGTAAGTTTCAATACCCGGGGCCACACCGGTTCCTACCAGGAATACCGATCCCATACCTATTACAACCCCAATTAAATTGGCCAAAACCCAATACATCCAGAGATACCAGTGATCTTGTATAATTTCTTTTGACCGTTTACCGGAATCCGCGTGATTAATAACGTAGTCAGACATCACGTATGTATCTTTAACATTGTACCGAATAATCCATTACACATATCATATAGATTATTCATTAGCCTATAAAAATTACATGTGCCATCCACATAATCATCTGATATCAAAAACATTATAGCCCCTAATGTATTTGGAATATGTTATACACTTAATACCTATATAGTCACGATTTTTGTTTTAAATGAGTTAAATAATGCTAATTAAGTGGTTTATATATAACGGTTGTCATCCATTTATACCTATTTTGAAATACCGGATCAAACTAAGAGTCTTTATTAAAGCCACCGATATAAACCATTACTCCATATAGATAGAGAGACTATTCATGAGTTTGCAACATTTTTTTCGATCAGTAGTATTATTCCTGTTGCTATTCACTTTTCAAATTACTCCTTCACATGCACAAAGAATAGATGAGAAATGGGGTATTGATTTGTTGGGGGGTATTCCATTCAGCAATTTCAATGAGAGGACACGTTCCACTGCTATTTTTGGGATGAATTTACGATATGCTGTCAGCCCGGCTTTTTCACTTCAGCTTAGCGGGTACAAAGGGACATTCAAACAATCAAAACGACCCAATTATTATAACCGCCAGTTTCAAAATAATTTTTTCCGTTTTTCCATCCGCCAGCAAATAAATCTCTTCCCGTTACTGAATCTGAACTCAGTTGCCAATTATTTTGATATTGTTGGTTTCACGGGCATAGGTTTTATTAGTAACAATGTAAAAACAGACATATCGACATCTATTCCAGGTTATGAACGATGGGCAGGTGTTAATTATAAGGGTAATTCATTAGTCTATTCCATTGGCGGCGGACTCCGGTTTAATATCACACCTCATTTTTCATTCATTGCTCAATACGAATATAATCTTACCAACAGTGATTATATCGACGGATATAAAACAATAGAAGGAATTAATCAAAATGGGAAAACCAGGGTTACAAATGATGCCTTTTCATTAGCTACGGCCGGTTTCTCTATAAATTTCGGAAAAAGAAGAAGATCGTCGGTTGTGGATAAAAAGTCTGTAACTATTGAACCAGCCATAACCGAACAAAAGAATGAGCAATTGGAAAAACTCGGTACTTTAGTCCAGAATAATACCAAGAATCTGGAAGAAACGAATAATCAGATTCGTCAGACTATCCAGATATTGAATAATTTCGTGAAATTCTCATCTGAAAATCAATTAGAGAAGCAAAAGGAATACAGTAAAAAATTACAGGAACAAATCGATTCTCTGAGATCCAAACAATTAAAAACCGATTCTCTTATGGCTCTGAAACAACGTTCGGATTCCCTGGTTTTACAACAGCAAAAAGTGGAAGAAGCTCCTAAAAGCACCGCAAAGTACTTTCTGGTTGCGGATTCATATCTCGAATTTGACAAAGCCAATACCATGCTGACGAAATTAAAAAGTGAGGGATATGTCAATGCTACTATTGTCAGCGACAAAACGAATACGTACTACCTTGTGGCATATACTGTTATGGATGATAAAAAGGCAGCTCAGATACTATTGAAAAAAATTAAATCTTATCAGAATCCGATGGCATGGCTTTATGAATCGAAATAGTGATATCATACCTTATTTTTTTAGCCATTTGCCTATTTTAAGCACCATCCATGTAGTCAGGAACATACCGGCCATCGTCAATTTGGTAAGGTTATAAAAAGGTTTGAACCTGACCGTATCCGATGAAATGTGAATATAACCAAGAGGAATAACACTTCCCCCGCCACCGGTCCCGAATTGTTGGCCGTTTTCATCAGATACATCTTTTGCAGGTAGTTTACTACCCTTACCGAATCCGAAACCGGTACGTACCTCCGCCACCGGAATTACCGTTATATCCCCTCTTGTTTGTGGTTCACCAAATACCGCATTCGATCCCATGCGGTCAAGCAGGTGATCAATTAATTTCGAAGCACGTTCTTCAGCATTTTTAAATTGTTCTTTATCTGTTTTTTGCCTTACATCAGCTTCCATAGTAATACCTCTTATTAATTGGATATCATAGTAAAGTCTATTACCTATTTCTAAAGTTATAAGAAATATGATATGCTTTGTGTGCGGTAATTAATTGAATGTCTGTAGGGGATTTCAATAAATTAAACGAATAATGAAATGGATCGCAGATAATTCATATTTGTTTTACATTACATTATCCGGTTATGTAATTCCAGAGATGCACAGTGTGTTGTAATTCATTATTATTACTATATGTAGGGTAAAATAAAACTATTCAACTTACCTTTTTTAAAATGTATGATTTCTTTCTGGGTTTGAGTCCTGTCATGCAGGCGCTGGCGTCAACACTTTTTACCTGGGCACTTACTGCGGCCGGGGCCGCCCTGGTCTTTTTTCTTCATCATGAGAATCGTAAAATCCTTGATATCATGCTGGGTTTCACTGCCGGTGTGATGATTGCGGCCAGTTTTTGGTCATTATTGGCACCCTCTATCGAGATCTCCCAGAACGGACCGTTACCCGCATGGTTACCGGCTGCTGCCGGGTTTACACTTGGCGCCGTTTTTCTACGATTTTCGGACATGTTACTGCCTCATTTACACCTTGGCCTCAATTCAGAACAGGCTGAGGGGATTTCCACGAGTTGGCGGCGAACAACGTTACTTGTGCTCGCCATAACGCTTCACAATATCCCTGAAGGATTAGCTGTGGGTGTTGCTTTCGGAGCGGCGGCACATGCATTGGAATTTGCTACGGTCAGCGGGGCGGTAGCGCTGGCAATCGGAATAGGTATTCAAAATTTCCCCGAAGGCCTGGCTGTTTCCATGCCGCTTTGCAGGGAAGGGTATTCGACGCTTAAAAGCTTTTGGTATGGACAATTATCAGGAACGGTGGAACCTATTGCAGGTGTAATCGGAGCAGCGGCCGTTTTGACATGGCAGCCGATACTACCTTATGCCCTTGCTTTTGCAGCGGGTGCCATGATATTCGTTGTCATCGAGGAAGTGGTTCCGGAATCGCAAAACAGTGGTAATGCTGATGCCTCAACTATGGGTGCTATTGCCGGTTTTACCGTTATGATGATACTGGATGTAGCTCTGGGGTAATTTTATGATATCGCAGTAAAAAGATATAATATAACGTGAATTCGATATAAGGAAATTACAGAACAAGAATTTCAAAAAGACTGATGACGATGGACGATAGACCCGGTATACCGGCAGGCAGGCGCAGGCGGTAACTGTCCGGATGCTTTAATCTTTTTTCATAGATTAATTAAAAGACAGATGAAAAAGTAGTTTGGGGTATGAACCTGTTCATCGTTTCAAAGGACCCATCCACGGTCAACCATCTACCGTCTGGAATCTTAATGGAATACTTATATCGGACTCAGGTTAATATACAGTCTGTTTTTACCCAATGGGTTAGGATCTTCCAATTTTCATGAGCTGTTTTATAGCACTTATTAGATTGAATGTGTTTACGTCATCACATTAGATCAATGGCATAATGAGAGGCATTATATAATTGGGGAGAGGTATGAAATTATTACATTTTTCGACATCAGAAATAAAGCACTATATAAAGGACCGGATACCATCCCGTTTACTCACCCGCATTCAGGCTTATCATAAAGAATTACGCATTATTAAAGGTTCGTACCATATGAATCTAAATCATGGCGAGGTTCTTTCCCCCCTTGTTATGTTAATACGAATTTCGTCAGTAACCGGCCATTTAGTCGATCGTAAGTGGATTTTGTTTTATCCCGACAACCCCATTCCTGCATCTGTAATGCATAAGTTATGCTTATTAAAAGGGTATGGAATGACCAATGATCCCGGCAAAAAGCACATAATGAGTTTCAAATGGAGAACAGAGACTTACTACGAAGTCGATGACACACTAACTCAGATCAGACAAAATGAAACCGTGCTTAATATCGGTAGCCTGGATATCAGCAAGTCGTTTGTGACCAAGAAATTTGAAGAAGTATTCGGCTATCCGCTGGCTATCGATCCACTGACATTCCAGGGTAAATGCCTTTGCAAATCAGAAACGAATGCCCTGCACGACGGTTTCATAGTAGAGTGCCCCATAGAGAAAAAACAGGAAGGCTATGTTTATCAAAAACTAATAAATAACGAATATGATGATGAATGGCTGCTGGATATAAGAACACCTGTTTTTTTGGGTGAGATTCCCTTTGTTTATCATAATTACCGCCACAGGAGTAACCGGTTCAAAAGAGGCCGGCTTGAAACGGAGATAGTTGAAACAAATGAAGTTCTCACTATCGATGAACTCGAGAAAATAAAAAAATTCTGCAAGTGTATTCATATGGATTATGGAGAACTGGACGTTCTGCGTGACCGTTTTGATGGAAAAATTTATATTGTCGATGCCAATAACACTCCGGCAGGTCCACCGAAATCATTACCGGATATACATAAAAAGAAGGCTCTCGTACGTATTTCACAGGCTTTTGAGAAGTATTTCCTCAGAAATACATCTCTTCATACATCCTCCACCCAAAAAATGATATCATCATAAAAATTTTACTTCCTGCTTTCGAGGAATCCCTTATCTTATGTGTACGAGAAGATTGACCTTCTAACCTTATGAAGGCCATATTAAAGCTAATATTGATTTTATTGAATAGAAACTTATTAAAGTAGAAGGAGAGATCATATGAAAGTGCTGATAGCAGATAAGTTATCGGAGAAAGCTGCTTCGGCTTTGCAAGACCTTGGGGCTGAAGTAACGGTGAACCCTGATTTGAGTGCAGAGGACCTGCCGGGTGTTATTGGGGATATGGAAGTATTAATTGTACGCTCTACAAAAGTATTGGCTAAAACTATTGAAGCCGCACCATCGTTATCGCTGATCATAAGAGCCGGAGCCGGTGTTAATACCATCGACCTTGATATGGCAAGCAGTCATGGGATTCATGTCGCTAACTGTCCCGGCAAAAACACCGATGCCGTTGCAGAGTTGGCCATGGGTTTGCTCATCGCATGTGACCGAAGGATTGTTGATGCTTCAATGGACATGAGAAATGGTAAATGGCGTAAGAAAGAATATCAGAAATCTAATGGCCTCAAGACCAGGACACTCGGCATTATTGGCTTTGGATCGATTGGAAAAGCGCTTGCAAGACGTGCTCAGGGTATGGATATGAATGTAGCCGCATGGTCGCGCAGCCTTACCGAAGAGATAGCCGAAGAACTGGATATTGAATATTGCGCCACACCGGAACAGCTCGCTCAAAAGGCGGATGCCGTGAGTGTCCATTTGGCAGCTAACACCGATACAACACATTTCATCAATTCGGGCTTTTTTAACAGCATGAGAAACGGGGCCATATTCGTTAATACGTCGCGTGGAGAAGTTGTTGATACCGATGCATTAAAAAAAGCCGTCAGGGATAAAGATCTCAGAGTTGGTATCGATGTTTATGAAAATGAGCCATCAGGTGGAGCGGCTGATTTTGAAGATACGGACCTTGCAAATATGGTGACCGGTACACCTCATATCGGAGCATCCACCTATCAGGCTTCGGAGGCTATTGCAGACGAGGTTGTTCGGGTATTTAAAAATTATCTGGAAACCGGGAAACCTTTTAATGCTGTGAATATCCGGGATAAAAAATCGGAAAATAACCTGGTAGTTCGACATTACAACCGGGTCGGTGTTCTGGCAAGCGTATTGGATGAGTTACGAAATGAAGGTATCAATGTTGAAGAAATGGAAAATACCATTTTCAAAGGGGGAGACGCCGCTTCCTGCACGCTGTTGCTTGACAGGGCTCCTTCCAAAGAAATGGTATCAGGCATCAAGAATATGAATAATATTATACAGGTGATGCTTAAAGAAGGAAATAAATCCTGAAAAACGGGAATAATACAAGGTTAAGGGTCATCCGGACAGGGTGGCCCTTTATTATTTTAATATGAATTCGACATAAGGAAATTATGAAACAAGAGTTTCAAATAAAATGATGACGATGGACGATAGACCCTGTCTACCGGCAGGCAGGCGTAGAAGGCAGCTGTCCGGATGCTTTGATCTTTATTCATAGATTAAACAAATGACAGATGAAAACAGTAGTTTGGGGTATGAACCTGTTCATCGATTCAAAACGGCCACCGTCCACGGTCAATGGTCTACTGTCTGAAATTTTAATTGAATACTTATATCGAACTCAGGTTATTTTAATGTTTCGAGTAGACAATTATTAAAAATTTTGGTTTTTGCGCTGTACGTATTCAGCTTATTTATTGTTCTTTGACTCATACAAACCAACGAAAACCTTTTTCCATGTTTTCCCTTCATCTGTAGAAACTTCCCATTGCTGACGTACTTTTCCATCCTGTAATTCTGTCCAGCTTATTCGATCGATAACCGGGCCTTGTTGACCTATTCTCTTACCGGACAAAGTCATTGTTTTGCCATCTTTATTGCCATTAAGATGTAGGATCAATCCACCTCCGCCTACCCAATCCTGATGCCACTTCTTATCCGATTTGTCATAGTAATTCAGGCTTGTTCCTGTATTACCATTGGAAGCCGTCCATTCTTCCCTGATACCGCATCCGTCAGCCACCCGGCTGATCCGGCTTGTTCCGATTTGAGAACCGGTAGTATCGTGTACCGACCAATGGCCTAACCAAAAATCAAACTGACGGAACTCATTTTCCATGCACGCTTTACTGATATTTTCCGCTGAATTCTTTAGTTGTTGAGCCAACAATAAAAAAGGAAAGAATAAAACGACAATAGCTACTCCAAATACCCGGTGACTCATAGTATTCCCTTCCATATTTATGATTTAGAAACATGCTTATCCTGTTGATAATTATAAATATATGATTATTTATAATTAATAAAAATTTGTTCCGGCAGGGCATGTCATGTATCTACCTGAGGTTATATTATGAATATTGTTCAGGTGTATTGCTCTATGTTCTCTCATTTATGACAAAAAGGCTGTCCCAAAATAATGAGACAGCCTGTCTGAATGATAAAAAAGAGAGATTATCAGCTTTGGGCGAATTGAACACTGAGGTTCAATTTCACTTCATCACTTACAATAACATTACCGGTTTCGGTAACGCCATTCCATTTCAAGCCGAAATCCTTACGGTTAATCTTCCCGGTAACTTCAAAACCGGCCTTCGTATCACCGTTCTGATCGATGATTGTACCGCCGTGAACAACACTCAAAGTAACGGGTTGGGTAACGTCACGAATGGTCAGGTCCCCTTTTAATTCATACTCATCCCCACCTTTTTGGGTGAAAGACGTAGAATCGAATGTCAATTTCGGAAATTTTTCGGCATTGAAAAAATCATCTGATTTAAGATGTCCGTCACGTTGTTCCACTCCAGTATTAATACTATCGGCGTCTGCCTCAAAATGAATTTCCGCTCCTTCAAGATCGTCTCCGTTAGTTTCAACCGTTGCATCAAAAGATTTAAATGAACCCGTGACTGTTGAGATTACAAGGTGTTTAACCTTAAAATCAATGTCTGAATGAAAGGGATCAATTTTCCATAATATTTTAGTAGTATCCATAATTTAACTAATTAATGTTTAATAATTTAATATTAAACTAATATATAAATATTTCTATATCTAATCCACCTGTAATGTGAGAAATGTATCAAAATAATACCTCAAGGCCGATTTATGGTAAAATGGCGGAGATAAAAACTAACGGTAACTACCCAGTCAATCTATGATTATATGTATCAAGTATAGTTACTTTCTGTCGGCTACAACCTCAACATAATCCATAGGTAATATTAGTGTTCCGTCATTAACACGGTTATAGTGATGCACCACTGTAAGCAACTCTTCACGTAATTTATTCCGAACTTCGCTTGGCTGTGAATCAAATGCCATTATAAAGGGTCCGTATGTTGTCCTGAAGCAATCCAACCAAG
>Ga0102944_1001002_pt1 | contig 20026 bp, 20 predicted proteins | sample SalPonD_shore_MG_FD_78172 | JGI IMG/M metagenome (GOLD analysis project Ga0102944, IMG submission 78172) | Salt pond soil microbial communities from South San Francisco under conditions of wetland restoration - Salt Pond MetaG... | ecosystem: Environmental > Aquatic > Marine > Intertidal zone >...
ACCACCGACACTTCGCGCTCGAAGTCAATGAACCCCTCCAGCACCGCCTCGCCCGCACCGATGCTCTGCCAGGCCGCGTCGGCGTCCCGCGATTCGGCGATAACCGCCTGTCCCTTGCCGTCGTAGCCGAAACCGGCGGTCTTCAGGACCGCCGGCATGCCGAGGCGCTGCAACGCGCCGTCCAGCGCGGCGCGGTCGGGTACATGCTCGAACGGTGCGGTCGGGAAGCCGGCGCCTGAGAGGAAGGTCTTCTCCCGCTGGCGATGCTGAGCCACGTGCAGGACCTCGCCGCGGGGACGCACGGGGACGAACTCGGCGGCGCACGCGGCCGCTTCGGTGGGCACGTTCTCGAACTCGAAGCTGACGACGTCCACGCGGCTCGCGAACTCCGCAATGGCCTCGAGGTCGTCGTAATCCCCGACCGCCTCGCGATCAGCCACCTGTCCCATCGGGGTGTCGTCACCGGGCGAGAAGGTGTGCACGCGGTAGCCCATGCGGCGCGCCGCCAGGGCGAACATGCGCCCGAGCTGACCGCTGCCGAGAACACCGACGGTGGAGCCGGGCAGTATCGGTCGCGTCACGGCAGCGTCTCCCCCATGACCTTGTCGGCCTGACGTTTGCGGAAGGCCTGCAGCGCCTCCCGCAGCTGCGGGCGCGTCACCGCGAGCATGGCGACCGCGAACAACGCCGCGTTCCGGGCGCCGGACCGTCCGATGGCGAAGGTGGCGGTGGGCACGCCCGCCGGCATCTGCACGATCGAGAGCAGCGAATCCAGGCCATTGAGCGTGCGGCTCTGCACCGGCACCCCGAGCACCGGCACGAGCGTCTGTGCGGCGACCATGCCGGGCAGGTGGGCGGCGCCGCCGGCCCCGGCGATGATCGCCTCCAGACCACGCTCGCCGGCGGTTCTGGCGTACTCGTGCATCCAGTCCGGCGTACGGTGGGCGGAGACGACGCGGCACTCGTGTGCGACGCCGAACTCCTCCAGCACCTCGTGCGCGTTGCTCATGGTCTCCCAGTCGGACCTGCTGCCCATGATGAGACCGACCAGGGGCGTTTCCTCGGCCATTACGCAGTCCATCCTTCGCCCGGAAAGCCCGCGATTTTACCAGTTCGACCCGGGGCGCACAGGGTTTTCGCGCAGGCGGCTGCGATAGCGCGGCGATTCCCGGGTAAGACGCATGCCCGTCGTTGAAGGCGCTCGTCCCGCGCGGTTACAGCTCACTCGCCGACAAGACGTGCAATATTCTCATTTTGGTTATATATTGACCATTAAGGACCCACACTCGGGGAGGCCGCATCATGGACATCAACAGCGCATTCAATTCGGGCCTGCAGGCGCTCCAGAGCGCGCAGGTCGGCATGACGCGCAGCGCCGAGGCCATAGCCCGACGCAGCGGCGGCATCGGCACGAGCAGCACGGTGGAGACCGCCCTCGTGCGAGCCGCGGATGCCCAGCGGCAGTCGGAGGCCGCGACCAAGGTGGTGAAGACCGCCGACGAGACGCTGGGCGCGTTGATCGATCTGCGTGCGTGACCGAGCAACCTCAACCGAGGCGCTCGATACCCTGAAACCGCCCCTGCCCGTCGAACTCCAGGCGAAACCGGCCATACACGCCATCGGCCCCGACGAAGCGCTGTAACACCCCAGCCGGGAACGCAACCGTGCGGCCATCCTCCGCCGTGACCCGGACCGTCCTGACGCTACCGCCGTAGTAGCGTCGCCACACGGTCGCCGGAATCGTGACGGCGAACACGACGCTGTCGCCGACACCGTCTACCATGATCGCCGGTGGGTGCCGCAGCCGCCGGGCTCGGCGGACGGGAGAGCGTCTTCCCGGCGCTCGGCGGCCGCCCGCCTCGCCTCGCCGGGCGCGGAGACCGTCTCGGCCGCCGCCACCAGAACCACCAGAATACCACCGGCGACCCCGTGCCAGGTCGGGATCTCCCCTAGCAGCAACGCGGCGAGACCGATGCCGTAAACCGGCTGCAGACAGGAGATCATGCCCGCCGTCTTGGCCTTGAGGTTGCGCATGCTGCCCACGAACAGGGAATGGGCATAGGCGGTGAATACCACCGCCAGCACCACCAGCAGCGCCCACGTGCGCCCCGCGTCCAGCGCCGGCGTGCGCGCGAACGGCATCAGGCACAGCGCCACCACCACGAGCTGATAACCCATGGACAGCGTGCCCGGATAGTGGGACAGCCACCGCCGGTGCACGACGTTGCGCACCGCGAACAGCAGCGCCGCGAAGAGCCCCCAGGCCACCCCATGCACGGCCGCGGAATGCCACGAGAGCTCCGGCATCACCAGCGCCACGCCGAGCGCGGCGACGGCCCCGAGGCCCACGTCCCGGGCACGGGGCCGGCCGCCGAAGAACAGCGGCTCGATGAGCACCGTGATCACCGGCCACGTGAACATCGACACCACCGCGATCGCCACCGTGGAGATCTGGATCGCATGGAAGTAGGCGGACCAGTGCACGGCCATGACTACGCCGAGCACGGCCATCAGCACATAGTCCCGGGCCGATGCGAGCGCAACCGGCGAGCGGCGTATCAGATAGAACCCCAGCAGGGCGATGGCGCCGATGACGGCCCGCCAGCCGATGAGGCTGACCGGGTCCATGGGGATCCACTTGGCGAACAGGGGCACCATGCCGAGGATCACCACGGACAGGTTCAGCTCCAGCAGGCTGCGCCTAATGGGCGTCAAGGCTCATTCCTCCGATGTCTGCCGGTCCGCGGGCACACCGCGAAAAGCGCTGGAGCCGGCAATGCCGGCTCCAGCTCATAACGTCGGCTATGCCGGTCCGGCCTCAGGTGTGGCGTTCCTTGACGTACGACCCCGGGGCGTCCTCGATGGGCTTGAGCTCGCCGTCGCCGGGCGTGCGCGCCGGCACCTTGCCGCCGCCCTTCTGGTCCAGCCACTTGAGCCAGTCGAGCCACCAGGAGCCCTCGTGGTAGGTGGCGTTCTCCAGCCACGTATCGGGATCCTTGGGCTTGCGGGAGTTCGTCCAGTAGCCGTATTTGTTCTTCGCCGGCGGATTGATCACGCCCGCGATATGGCCGGAGCCGCCCAGCACGAACTTCGACGTCCCGCCCAGCAGGTGCACGCCCGCATACGTCGCCTTCCAGGGGGCGATGTGGTCCTCTTTCGCGGAGATGAAGTAGGCGGGCACCTTTACCTTGGAGAGATCGATCGGCACGCCGTCCAGCTCGATGCCGCCCGGCTCGCGCAGCTTGTTCTCGAGATACATCTTGCGCAGATAGAACGCGTGCATCCGCGCGGGCATGTTGGTGCTGTCCTGGTTCCAGTACAGCAGGTCGAAGGGGAACGGGTCCTCGCCGTGCAGGTAGTTGTTGACGAAGAACGACCAGATGAGGTCGTTGGCGCGCAGGCTGCTCATGGTGGCCGCCATCTGGCCGCCGGCAAGGAAGCCGCGCTGGTTCATCTGCTTCTCCAGCGACTGGAGCTGATCCTCGTCGATGAAGATCTCCAGCTCGCCGGGGCTGTCGAAATCCATGAGGCTGACGAAGAAGGTCGCGCTGTTGGCTCGCTTGTCACCCTTCTCGGCCATATAGGCGAGCGTGCTGGAGAGCAGCGTACCGCCGAGGCAATAACCGACGATGTTCACGTCGTCCTCGCCGCTCGCCTGCTGGACGGCGTCCAGGCCTGCCAGCAGACCCTCCTTCATGTAGTCCTCGAAGGTCTTGTCGGCGAGCTCGGCGGTGGGGTTGCGCCAGGACAGCACGAACACCGTGTGGCCCTGGTCCACCAGCCATTTGATGAGCGAGTTCTTGGGCTGCAGGTCGAGGATGTAGTACTTGTTGATCCACGGCGGCACGAACAGCAGCGGACGCTTGTAGACCTCGCTCGTGGAGGGCTCGTACTGGATAAGCTGGGCGAGCTCCGTCTGGTGGACCACCTTGCCCGGCGTCACCGCCAGATCCCGGCCCACCTCGAAGGCGTCGGGATCGGTCATGCGGATCTTCAGCCGGCCGCCGCCACGCTCGAGATCCTCCAGCAGGTTGTTCAGGCCGTTGAGGAGGTTCTGCCCACGGGTCTCGACGGTCTTCTGCAGCGCCTCGGGGTTCGTGGCGAGGAAGTTCGACGGCGACATGGCGTCGATGAACTGGCGCGTGTAGAAGTCGATCTTGCGCTCGTCCTTGTCGTCCAGCCCGTCGACGCTCTTCACGGTGTGGTGGATGTAGTCCGCGGTAAGCAGGTAGGACTGCTTGACGAAATCGAAGAAGGGATTCTCCTCCCAGCCCTCGTGCTTGAACCGCTTGTCCCGGTCGTGCGGGCGACGCACCGGCTCGGTATCGACGCCCATCATGCGCAGCGTGGCATTCTGCACCAGCGTCATGTAGTCCTGCCAGAAGGCCATCTGGGCCTGGGCGAGCTGGACCGGGTCCGCCATGAGACGCGCGTAGAGATCCTGGAACAGCTTGCTCATGTGCAGCGCGTCGTCCATGGAGATTTGCTCGCCGGACTGCTGCCGTGCCAGGAAATCCTTGACCAGCTGCTGGCTCTTGCCGGCGATCTCCGACAGCGAGCGGGTAAGCTCCGCGGGATCGATCTGTGCGGCCTCAACCGATTGCTTATCCGTCATAATGACCGTGGTCCTCGTTCGGCGGCTTCAGTGGTCCGGATACTGGTGCCGGTTCCACCCGATTAGTGTAGTGCGTCGCTCGACCCCGCTCTTCCGGCGGCCCGGCACCGGCGCGGGTCTGGTAACGGGAGGCGGCGGTGCCGACGGGATCGGAGCGGACGCGGGATCTGCACCACCGGTGATAATACTGCACAGCAACAAAACCGCACAAATCACGAACTTCGGGACGCTCATGCCGGATCCGGACGACACCTCCATACCGTTTCTCATCGACGCGGACACCCCCCGCGAGGGTCGCCGGCTGGCCGACGCCGAGAGACTCCGCAGCGTGGCGGAGCGGCCCGCCGCGGGACACTACTTCGCGTATGGCGAGCACGGTCTCACGCTGGTCTCGAGTTCAAGGGGGCGGTCGCTCGCGCTCCGCCCCGATTTCACCTCGGGACCGACGGCCTGGCGGCTGGCGCGGGCGGCTCCCCGCACCGAGGCGCTCGCCCGTGCCTGTGGGCTTCGCGGCGGGCGCGGGCTGTCGGTGGTCGACGCGACAGCGGGCCTCGGGCGCGATGCCATGATGCTCGCGTCGCTGGGTGCTCGCGTAACACTCGTGGAACGCTCCCGCGTGGTGGTGCTGCTGCTGGCGGACGCGCTCCGACGCGCCGCGCTTTCGGATCGGCTAAGGCCGGCTCTGGAGCGTATGGAAGTCGTCCATGGCGACGCAGTGGAGGTGCTCCGCCGGATGGATGCCGCCGCGCGGCCGGATGCGGTCTACCTGGATCCCATGTTCGCGGCCGGCACCCGGCGGGCCCGCGCCGGCAAGGAGATGGAGGTGCTGCAGAGTCTGCTCGGCCCGGCACCGGACGAGACCGGACTGCTCGACGCCGCCCGGCGCACCGCCCGCGCGCGAGTCGTCGTGAAACGCCACCGCAAGGCAGCACCGCTCGCGGCGGTCTCCCCGCATCACACGATCCCGGGAACGAGCACGCGGTTCGACGTCTACGAGCCGCTCACCTCGACCGAGGCATAGCGTGCCACCATGGCCGGCCAGGGATCGTCAGCGGTCAGCGGATGCGACAGGTCCGGGTCGCTGACCAGCTGCGGGCGGATATCCCCGCAGGCACCGGTATTGATCGCGTCCATGAGTGAGCGGGCGTCATCACACCAGCGGGGCCGGTCCAGTACTGCCAGCAGCGTCACCGCGCGCCGCCCCCTGGCGACGGTCTCCGCGACACGCAGCGATTGCAGACGCAGTCCCAGCCGACGTCGGGCCTCGCGGCCGATGCCGGCGAGGTGCTCACACTCCGCGTCCCGCAGGGTGGGAGCGGGCGGCAGGGACAGGAAAAGCGCCTCGGAGCGCAGCGACTCCAGATGCCCGTGATCCCCCATGGCGTCACGCGGACACAGGTCGTCGAGATCCGCCCGGGGAGTCGTCAGCCAGGCCCTGACACTCGACTCGTCCGACCAGGCACAACGCAGCAGGCGCTCGATGAAATGGCGCTCGCAGTCCACCGCGTAGCCCCCGTTGACCTGCCTCCCGCTACCGGGCTCGCCACACACGCGGCAAGTACTGTCGGCACGAAGCGCTGCCGTGCGGATCAGTTCCTCGATAGCGCGCGAGCCGCCCTCCTGGCTGACACACAGCCGACCGCCCAGTTCGCGGATTGCACGCCAGCGAAAAGCCGGCTGTCGCTGCGCCGGCAGGCTCGCGGCCACGGCCGCGAAGAGCTCGCGCAACAGATCGTACCAGCCGGGCCCGACGGTGAGCTCGACCGGCTCACCGTCCGTCGCACCGAACTGCGAGCGATAGCGCAGCTGCACCTCCGCGAGGAAGGCGCGGTGCTGGATTTCGTAACGGCTCTCCTCCATGGCACGATCTGCGTCCGGCCATACGCTGTGGTGTCGTGGACCCCGGGTTCCACAACACCACAGGATAGCCCGGGCGCGACGATCCACGGAAGTCGTGAAACAGTGCACGGTCGGTCAATGACCCCGGTCACAGCAGCCCTCGCGGCAGGCTATATACTCCGGCAGTATTGGGACGGGCGTGGCAACAGGGAGACCAGATTGTCCGAAGCGGCGCTTTCGACAATGCCGGAAACGGGTGTGCATGCGCGCGTGGACCCGGTGCACCTGCGCCAGCGGCTGGCGATCGAGGCGGAAGGGGAGGCACCGGTCTTCGGCCGGGGCCGCACACGGTTCCACCCGGAGAACTCCCTGTCCCTGCACCAGCTGCTGCGGCGTACGCTGACGCTAACGGGCCTGTATCAGCGGGGACAGCGCAATGCGCTCGATATCCGGGTTCACCGGCGAGAGGTCGCGCTAACGGCGTTGCCACCGGCACTTGACGGCTTCCGCGTCCTGCAGCTGAGCGATCTGCACCTGGATTCCCACGCCGACTTCCCCGACACGCTCGCAGAGCGCGTGCGCGCGCTCGAGTACGACGTCTGCGTGCTGACCGGGGACTATCGCTTTCGCACCTGCGGGTCTTTCGCACCTGCGATCGAGGGCCTTGCCCGCGTTCGCGAGGCCCTGCGCGGCAGCGTGTATGCCATACTCGGCAACCATGACTCGATCCGCATGGTGCCCGAGATCGAGGCGATGGACATCCGGCTGCTACTGAACGAGGCCGACGGCATCGAGCGGGCCGGATCACGTTTGCACATCGCCGGCGTCGACGATCCTCATTTCTTCCGGGGCGACAACCTGGAGAAGGCATGCGCGGACCTTCCCCCGGACGCGCCCTCGATCCTGCTCTCCCACTCCCCGGAGATATTCCGCCAGGCAGCCGCCTGCGGTTTCGATCTAATGCTCTGCGGCCATACCCATGGCGGCCAGATACGGCTGCCCGGTGGCATACCGCTGATCACCAACGTCGACTGCCCGAGGCGATTCGCGGCGGGCAGCTGGCAGTTCGGCGACATGTGCGGCTATACATCGGTCGGTGCCGGCTCATCCATCGTGGACGTGCGCTTCAACTGCCCGCCGGAGGTCGTGATTCACACCCTCCGCCGCGCCTGCTAGCCGAGGTATCCATGGGCTAGTAGGGCCGCTGCCGCACGCCGACCAGGTACAGCAGCGCCGACAGCATCAGTCCGAGCAGGAGGAAGGCGATGCTGACCAGCGGCACATCGCCCCACTCCAGCCCGAACCGCCCGCCGAGGACCAGGGCCGGGATCAGCGACTCCGGCACCTGATCCAGCCCCAGCGCCATGTCGCTCGACAGGTAGCCGAGGCGACGCTTGACGAAGCTGGACAGCAAATCCCCAATCAGGGCGAGGGCACCCACGGCAGCGCCCAGTACCAGGCCGCACCCCAGCATCGGTGCGACGAGCGCCGGCACGACGACGCCCGCCACGAGTCCGCGCCAAGTCTTCGTGTCACCGAGCACACGCGTACCGTCGGACCAGAAACGGTATCCGTCGACAGGCATTGCCAGGCGCTGGCGCAGGAGATTGCGCGCCAGTATCGGGGCGCCATTGGCCACCAGAAGCAGAATCAGCAGCGCGACGATGAGCGGGTTCTTCCCTGTCTAGTGTCACGGCCCGTACCGCAAGCATACTACCAATCCCGTCGGAGGTAATGCGACGAGTTCGCCCTTCTGCACCCGCGCAGCCACGCGGACCGCCTCGTCAGGCTATGCTGGCGGGCAGGCTCGCGGCGTGATCACCGACGCCCCGGGAGACTCCGTGCCATGACCTCGCGCAAACGCCACCCAGTCGCTCCGGCGGCGGCCGCCTTCGCCAGCGCGCTGCGGGCCGGCGCCGCGGAGACCCGCCGTGACGGCGCGTGCCGCTATGCGCGGGTGCGGGAGGACTTCCGCGGAGTCCCCCGCGGTGTCGTCTGCGTCGATGGCCGTATCGTGCCGGACTATCCACGCATTCCGAGGCTCGTCGCGCTCCGCGCCGGCCTGGACCGATACCTGCGCACACCATTCCGGGTCGAGGAGAAGATCGACGGCTTCAACGTCCGGGTGTTCCGGTGCCAGGACGGCTGGGCCGCGGTCACGCGCAGCGGTGTGCTCTGCCCGTTCACGCAGGACCGCCTGCCGGATCTCGTCGGTGACGAGCGCCTGCAGCGGCTGTTCCGTAAGCATCCGGACCTCGTGCTCTGTGCCGAGGTGGCGGGACGCGGCAACCCGTACATGGCCGCGGCGTCGCGCCACGGGGGCGACGACGTGGCGCTGTACGTGTTCGACCTGATGCGACTCGACACGGTCGAATTCCTCTCCCCGGCGGAGCGCGACGCCCTCGTCAACGAGTACGACCTGCCCCGGGCACCCGCGCTCGGCACCTTCCGCCGCGAGGACAACGAGGCCCTCAACGCGGAGATCCTGCGCCTGGACACCCTGGGCGCGGAGGGCGTGGTGCTCAAGCCCGAGAGCGGAGGGGACCGGTTCAAGTACGTCTGCCCCTCGATCAACGTGGCCGACATCGGCACGGAGGCGGCGCTCGCTCTGGAAGTGCCCGGCGAATTCTATACCCACCGCCTGGCGCGGCTGGTCATCGCGCTGCGTGAGCTCGGCGGTATCGAAGACCTGGACGCCCTGGGTGGCGAGTTCGGCCGGCTGCTCGCGACGGGATTCAACGGCGCGGTGAGCGATCTCGAGGACCATGGAACGGTCACCCAGGAGGTTACCGTGCGGCTGCGCGAAGCCCGATCCGCCGACGCCCTGATCGCGCACCTTAACCACGAATCGCGCACCATCCGCGCCGAGGAGCTGGGCCGGCGCTTCAACGGTACCCACTGGGAGCTCAGCCTGCGGAAGGTCTTCCGCCGCTCCACCGACCGGTTGCGGGAGCTGCTCGACGGGCAGGCCGTCATTGATTAGCGATATGCCGCAGCAGTCCGGGCAGCGCCTGGGGACGGATCAGCCGCAGCCCACCCTTTTCGGCCCACGCGGCGAGCCCGCGGTCCGCGGTGACGACGGCCGCTCCGAGCTCGACGGCCAGCAGGATGACGTCGAGGTCCTCGCTGGAATCCAGCAGCCCGCTGCGCAGCGCGTCACGGTAGCGTTCCCTCAACCAGCGGATGGTGCGGTCGACGCTTGTCGGCTGCACCTCCCGCACCGCCGTCTCGGCGACACGCAGTCCGCGGTCAATGCGATTGCGCACATCGTCAATCAGCTCGTAGAGGAAGCTGCCGGGTACGCTGATGTCGTGCCGGCGTGGCGCGCGCAGACGGATCACCAGCTCCAGGTCAGGCGGCAGGCGTTCCGAATCCGTGAAGTTGCGCAGCTCCGCCATGACGGAGGGCGGGATATAGAACCGCACCCGTCCCACCACCGGCCGCGCCAGGTTGATCAGCGTGGACAGGGCATCGGTGGCGTCCTCGCCGAGTGCGCCGGCGACATCCGGAGTGGTGAATACGCTGGTGTCGAGCACAACACCGTCGACGGTGTCCATCGCCACTGTCCTCGGGCCTTCATCTGGCCCCAGTGTAGGCCCTGTCGTCCCGGTCAGGAGCGACGCCGGGGATCGGCGCGTGCCGCCTCTTCGACCCGGAGCGGCAATACGCCGGAGATGGTGGCCGGACAACACAGCGCCCGTGGCGGCACGGGCCGCCACGGGCGCTGAAAGGCGTACGTGCCCGGGTCGTCAGAAACCGCGCGGACCCCGGTGACCTCCCTGGGGCTTGCGGTCCTGCGCCTCGTTGATGCGAAGCGTCCGGCCCCCCATATCTGTCCCGTTGAGCGCCTCGATGGCCGCATCCGCGTCGGCCGGCGCCATGCGCACGAACCCGAAGCCGCGCGGTCGCCCGGTATCGCGGTCGGTGATCAGGCGTACTTCGTTCACCTCGCCGTACTCCGCGAACAGGTCACGCACTTCGTCTTCGGAGGCACTGAAGGGCAGGTTGCCCACATAAATCGATTTCATCTCGAGAGTCTCATCCATGCTCTGTCAGCCCGGCTTAGGGGCGGCGACAGGTCAAACACCAAGTGGTTTGGCGGACCCACTTCACGCGGAGCCGCCAGGGAACGCTCTCTGCGCGGCGCGGGACCACCGGGGCGAGTATGGCAAGGCCGCCCTTCCCGGTGCTCGTCGAACAGCAAACGAACCAAGGTTGAAATTAGGACACTCAGTGCCGCTTTGCAATGGTGGCGCAGCGCAGCAACGCGATGCTCACGCACGCACGAGGCGCCCGCCGAGTGCCTTCTCCACAGTCGGGTGAACGAAACGCGACACGTCGCCGTTGAGGGCCGCCACTTCCCGCACGAGGCTCGAGGAGATGTAGGCATACTGCTCCGCCGGCGTCAGGAACATCGTCTCCACGCCCGGCGCGAGCTGCCGATTCATGCTCGCGAGCTGGAACTCGTGCTCGAAGTCCGACACCGCGCGCAGCCCGCGCAGTATGACGTTGGCACCGCGCCCCGTGACGAAATCGGCGAGCAGATTGTCGAACGGCTCCACGCTGACGTTGCTCAGGTGGCCCAGCACCTCTCGCGCCAGCGAGACCCGCTCGTCGAGGCTGAACGTCGGCTGCTTGCTCGGACTCGGGTAGCCCGCAACCGCGACGATGAGACGGTCGAAGACCTTGGTGGCACGCTCCACCAGGTCGCTGTGGCCGTTGGTGATGGGATCGAAGGTTCCCGGATATACGGCGACTACGCCCATGGCTCGCTCCCTTGTGCTCCCGTTACCGACCGTTCGGAAGGTGTTCGGGACCGCGTGGCTCCCCTGGCGCGACCAGACCGTAGCCCACGCCCCCGGCGGTCTTCTCCCGGAGCCAGCCCCAGCCGGCCGGCAGCCTGGGCGGATTCGAGTGCCGGTCGAATTCGACATAGACGCGGGCTCGGCGAGCGAGCCATCCACCGCCGAGCGCGGCCAGCACCGGATCGATGATAGCGGACTGGAAAGGGGGATCAAGAAAGACCAGGTCGAAGGCGCTGGGCGTGCCCGCCAGGAACCCCCGGGCGTCGCCGGTCACGAGCCTCGCCCGGCCCTCCGCCCCGAGCAGCCCGAGATTGGCCCGCAGGACGCCCGCGACACGCCGCGAGCGCTCCACGAAGACAACCTCGCCGGCGCCCCGGGACAGCGCCTCCAGGCCCAGCGCGCCGCTGCCGGCGAACAGATCCAGCACGCGCGCTCCGGGAAGATCCGCCTGCAGCCAGTTGAACAGCGTCTCCCGCACCCGGTCGGCGGTCGGACGCAGCCCCTCGGCCTCCGGCACGGACAGGCGTCGCCCCCGCCACTCGCCGCCGACGATGCGAAGCCCGGTTCCTCCCATCTAGCGCTTCGCGCCGATGACGTCGGCCGGCCCGACCAGGACCGTCACCATGCGCTGCGGATGCACGTGGCGGCGCAAGGCCACGGTCGCATCGCGCTCGGAAACCGCCTCGATGCGGTCGCGGAAGGTGGCGAGGTAGTCCAGCGGCAGATCATAGAAGCCGATCATCGCGATGTAGCCGGTCAGGTCCCGGTTACTGTCCAGGTTCAGCGGAAAGCTGCCGGTGATGTTCTGCTTGGAGGCCTTCAGCTGCGCCGCAGTGGGACCGTCATCGTGAAATTCGGCAATGGTGCCCTTCAGTACGTCCAGGGCCTCGTCGAGCTTTGCGTTGCGAACCTGGGTGCCCACCTCGAAACGCCCCCCGGCGGCGGCGGGCGCCACGGTGCTGTAGGTGCTGTAGGACAGACCACGCTTCTCCCGCATCTGCCCGGAGAGGATGGATACCAGTCCGTTTCCGCCCAGGACGTGGTTGGCGACATACAGCGGAAAATAGTCGGGGCTCGACCGCGACACGGAGGGCTCGCCCATCAGCACGTGCGTCTGCGCCGAGTCGAACGGAATGCGCACCGTGCGCGCATTGTCGAGCGGCTTCACCGGCGGCAGAGCCGGGGCGTGCTTGCCGCCCACCAGGCCGCCGGTGATACGCGCGGCGATCGATTCGGCCCGGTCCCGGGTGACATCGCCGACAATCGCCACCACGGCGTTCCGGGCCACGTAGTAGCGATCATGGAAGCCCACCACCTCGGCACGTTCGAGCGCCCGCACCGAGTGGACCGTGCCGTCCGGCGGGCTGGCATACGGATGATCGCCAAAGACGGCCCGCGCGAAGGCCCGGTCCGCAAGAGCGGAGGGTGACTGCCGGTCCTCGCGCAACGACACCAGCATTTGCTTGCGCACCCGCTCCACCGCGGCCTTGGGAAAGCTCGGATGGGCGAGGACATCGGCAAAGTGGGCCACCACGGGATCGAGCTTGTCCGCCGCGGCGAGGCTGCGCACGCTGACAGTCGCCATGTCACGGGCGCTGTCGTTGGATACACGGGCGCCATACTGCTCGAATCGACCGGCGATCTCGCCGGCATCCATGCGTTCGGTGCCTTCGAGCAGCAGCCCGTTGGTCAGGGTTGCCAGGCCGGCGTGATCCCCGTCCCGCGCCGAGCCGGCGTCGAAGGTCAGTCGGACGTCAATGATGGGCAGGGCCGTCGTGCGCACGAACATCACCCTGGCACCGCTATCGGTGCGCCAGCTCTGGATGGTCGGGGTCGCCTGCGCCCGGCCGGCGCAGAGTGCGGTGAGCAGCAGCATGCAAACCCCTGTAAGCGCCGGTCTCATCAGCTTCCCTCCCCGTGCCCGGCGGTCCCGGTGTGCGTGGTGTTGGCGTCCGGCTGTGGCCGCAGCACGCCCACCGTGAGACGGGCGTCGGTCAGGTATTGCCGCGCGACCCGCTGGATGTCGCCCGGCGTTACCCCGCGCACACCCGGCTCGTAGTCGCGCAGCGTCTTCCAGCCGATCCCCGTGGTCTCCAGCATGCCGATCTGCATGGCCTGATAGAACGTTGAGTCCAGGCCGAAAAGATGGTCGGCGAGGAGCTGGTTCTTCGCCCGCTGGAGCTCATCGTGGGATACGGTGGCGTCCTGCAGCCGGGCGACCTCGCCTCGCAAGGCGCGCTCCAGCTCTGCGGGGTCGTGCCCCGGCGCCGGGGTCGCCTGAAGGGTGAACTGATCGTCCAGCCGGCTCACCGGGTCGTAGCCCGCGCCCGCGGAGGCGGCGACACCCTGATCGCGGACCAGCGACTGCGCAAGCCTTGCGCCCTGACCACCGTCGAGCACGGTGGCCAGCACCATGAGGGCGTAGACGTCGTCGGGGGAGACCGCCGTCGCGCCGGAGGGCACGCCATAGCCCATGACGACGAACGGCACGTCGGCGCGCCTGTCATTGACGGTAATGCGGCGCTCGCCCGGGGCGGTCAGACCGCTGCCCCCCCGGGACGGTGGCACCTCACCGGCCGGAATCGGCCCGAAATACTTGCGCGCCAGCGAGAACACGCGCTCCGGATCGACGTCGCCGCAGACCACGAGCGTCGCGTTCGAGGGCACGTAGTATGTCCGGTACCACGCCTCGAGATCATCCAGGTTCAGCGCCTTGAGATCGTCTACCCAGCCGATCACCGGATGGCCATAGGGACTGACCGGATAGGCAACGGCGTGGAAGCGCTCGATCATGGTGGGGACGGGCTTGTCCACGGTGCGCAGCCGGCGCTCTTCCATGACCACCTGGCGCTCCCTGTCGAACTGCTCGGGGTCGAGCAGGAGGTTGTGCATGCGGTCCGCCTCGAGCTCGAGCGCGATGCCGAGGCGATCGGCGGAGAGCTGCTCGAAATACGTCGTGTAGTCACGGCCGGTGAAGGCGTTCTGACGCCCGCCGTTGCGCGAGATGATCTCGGAGAACTCGCCGGGCCCGTGCTGCTTCGTGCCCTTGAACATCATGTGCTCGAGCACGTGGGAGATCCCGGTGACGCCGTGCTGCTCGTAGCTGGATCCCACCCGGTACCAGACCTGTGAGACGACAACCGGCGCCCGGTGATCCTCGCGGACGATCACCTTGAGACCGTTGTCCAGCGTGGTCTCGCTGACGGTCCAGGCCGCCGGCGCGGCCGTGGGGAGCAGAACGGCGAGCAGCGTCGCCGCCGTCCGGAGCATTCGCTTCATGCTGAGTCGCCTCGTGCGATGGACTGGTCCGGGGTTACCGGCAATCGGTCAGCGCTTCGCCGCCGATGCGATGGTAGGATACCAAGCGCACTGTTTGGCTCCTATTCTGTGGCGCGAGTTCCCATGCTCGGATTCCGGCGAAAGAAAAATCGTGACGGCGGCGGTGCCGTCGAACAGGACGACGGCGCGGCGCCGGCGACCACCGGCCATGCCGAGGGTCCCCCGGTGCGCGGCTGGCTGCAGCGGCTGCGCCGTGGCCTGCGCAAGACGGGCTCGGGCCTGTCGAGCGTGTTCCTCGGGCGCAAGACCATCGACGAGGACCTCCTCGAGGAGCTGGAGACGCTCCTGCTCATGGCCGACGTGGGCATCGAGGCCACCCAGCGCATCATCGACGACCTGACCGAGCGCCTGCGTCGACGGGAGCTGGCGGACCCGGAGGCACTGCACCAGGCGCTGCGCCAGGACATGCTGGCGATACTGCAGCCCTGCTCGTCACCGCTGGAGATCGACGCGTCGAAGGCACCGTTCGTGATTCTCACCGTGGGGGTGAACGGCGTCGGCAAGACCACCACCATCGGCAAGCTGGCCAGCCGCTTCTCCGCCGAGGGCCTGCGGGTAATGATGGCCGCGGGCGACACCTTCCGGGCAGCGGCGGTGGAACAGCTCAAGGTATGGGGCGAGCGCACCGGTATCCCCGTGATCAGCCAGCCCACCGGGTCGGACTCCGCATCGGTGACGTTCGACGCGCACCAGGCGGCGCGGGCGCGGGGCGCCAGCGTGCTGATCGCCGACACCGCGGGGCGGCTGCACACCCAGAGCAACCTCATGGAGGAGCTCAAGAAGATCCGCCGGGTGCTGGGCAAACAGGATGACACCGCGCCTCACGAGGTGCTGCTGGTGGTGGACGCCGGCACCGGGCAGAACGCCCTTCAGCAGGCGCGCCAATTCCAAGAGGCCGTCGGCGTGAGCGGCGTCGTGGTGACCAAGCTCGACGGCACGGCCAAGGGCGGCGTGGTGTTCGCCATCGCCGAGCACCTCGGCCTGCCGATCCGCTTCATCGGAGTGGGCGAGGGCGTGGACGACCTGCGCCCGTTCGATGCCGAGGAATTCGTCGACGCCCTGCTCGCGAGCGACCGCGGGGAGGACGGAGACGGGGCATGATCGAGCTGGACCGGGTGAGCAAGCGCTATCGCGGCAGCAACGACGCCCTGACGAACGTCACGCTCAAGATCGAACGCGGCGAAATGGCATTCATCACCGGGCACAGCGGCGCCGGCAAGAGCACACTACTGCGCCTGATACCCCTGCTGGAGCGGCCGAGCGGCGGGATCATCTCCGTCTCGGGCGTGGACCTCGCGCGCATTCCGCGGCGCCGCGTCCCACTGCTGCGCCGGGGCATCGGCATGATCTTCCAGGATCACCGGCTGCTCCATGATCGAACCGTGTTCGACAACGTGGCCCTGCCGCTGGTGATCGCCGGCGTGCCGCACCGTGAGCTGGGACGACGGGTGCGGGCCGCGCTCGACAAGGTCGGCCTGCTGCACAAGGAGCGCTCCGAGCCGATCACGCTGTCCGGGGGCGAACAGCAGCGCGTGGGCATAGCGCGCGCCGTGGTCACGCGGCCGCCCGTGCTGCTGGCCGACGAGCCCACGGGCAACCTGGACCCGGCGCTGTCCGAGGAGATCATGCGGCTCTTCGCCCAGTTCAACGCCGTGGGCACGACCACGCTGGTCGCCAGCCACGACATCGAGCTGATCAACCGCCTGGGTCACCGCCGCGTCGTCCTCGACCGCGGTCAGGTCGTCAGCGACGGAGCCGGAGGTGCCGGTGGCCGGGCGTAGGCGGCGCAGCCTCCGGCGGCGGCTCGGCGCCTGGGGCGAGCATCACCTGCGCGCCCTGGTCGGGGCGCTCGGCCGCTTCCGCGCCAGTCTCGCGCCGAGCATCATGACCGCCGCGGTCATCGGTATCGCACTGGCGCTGCCGGCCGGCTTCCTGGTGGTGCTGGACAACGTCCAGACGGTTACCCACGGCTGGGCGGGCAGCCCCAGGGCCTCACTGTTCCTGAGCATGGACACCAACGCCCAGCAGCAGCGCGATCTCGCCGGCGAGATCCGCTCCCGTCCGGACGTCGCCAGCGTCGAGGTGGTCACCCGCGCCGAAGCGCTGAAGGAGTTCCGCCGGTATTCCGGCTTCGACAAGGCGCTGGACATGCTGGACGACAACCCGCTGCCGCCGGTGCTCGTGGTGGAGCCGGCGGAGGGCCTGCGCCCCGGGGCCATAGATCAGCTGGTCGCCGCACTCGGCGCCCGACCCACGGTCGAGCGGGTACGACTTGACCGGGGCTGGGTTCGGCGGCTGCACGCCATCATGCAGCTCGCCGAACGCGGCATCTGGGTGATCACCGGCCTGCTCGGCATCACCGTGGTGCTGGTGGTCGGCAATACCATCCGTCTGGACATCGAGAATCGCCGGGACGAGATCGTCATCACCAAGCTGATCGGTGCCACGGACGCCTTCGTCCGCCGACCGTTCCTCTACTCCGGGCTTTGGTACGGCCTCGCGGGCGGCCTGCTCTCGGTGGTCCTGGTGGAGCTCGGCCTGATCCTCCTCGACGGCCCCGCGGGCCGCCTCGCTGCGCTCTACAACAGCAGCTTCGCCCTTGCCGGCGTTGGCCTGTCCGGCGCGCTCACGCTATTGGGCTGCGGGGCATTCCTCGGCCTGCTCGGCTCCTGGCTCGCGGTGGCACGCCACCTCACGGCCATCGAGCCGCGGTGATCGCCAGTTCGGGAATGGGCTCTGTCCATATAGTCCGAACCGGAACTTTCCGAATCGCATATACTCTAACCAACTGCTACAATCGTGTCCCAAAGCCGGGGAACCCATCGTGGTTCCGAATACAGGGGGAGCCATGGAGCCGACCAAGGCACTCGCAACGACCGAACTGAAGAATCTGCCGCTCAACGCCGGCAGCGAAGACAGCTACATCCAGGCCGTCAACGGGATTCCGACCCTGAGCGCGGAAGAGGAGCATGACCTCGCCGTGCGCTACCGCGATCACAACGACATCGGGGCGGCCCGGTGGATGGTCATGTCCCATCTGCGTTTCGTGGTCCACATCGCGCGCGGCTACGCCGGCTACGGATTGCCGCTCGCGGATCTCATCCAGGAAGGCAACATTGGCCTGATGAAGGCGGTGAAACGCTTCGACCCCGACGTCGGCGTGCGTCTGGTGTCGTTCGCGGTGCACTGGATCCGGGCCGAGATTCACGAGTTCATCCTGCGCAACTGGCGCATCGTGAAGGTGGCGACCACCAAGGCACAGCGTAAGCTGTTCTTCAACCTGCGCGGACGCAAGAAGCGTCTCGGCTGGCTCAACCGGTCCGAGGTCGAGGCGGTGGCGGCGGATCTCGGCGTCAAGCCGGAGACCGTCATGGAGATGGAGTCCCGGCTGTCGGGGCAGGATCTCGGCTTCGATCCCACCCCCGACAGCTCCGACGAGGACGAGGCGCCCCGGGCGCCGGCACTCTATCTGCGCGGCGACTCGGCCGACCCCGCGACCGAGGCCGAATCGCAGGACTGGTCGGAGCATCAGACCGATGCCCTGAGCGAAGCCATGGAGGGCCTGGACGAGCGCAGCCGCGACATCGTCGGGCGGCGCTGGCTCGCCGAGCCCAAGGCGACGCTGCAGCAGCTTGCGGACGAGTACGGCGTGTCCGCGGAGCGCATCCGTCAGCTCGAAAAGAACGCCATGAAGAAGCTCCGGACCGCGATGCTCGCCGCCGCCTGAGGGCACCCCACAGCACCACGGCTCGACAGGGCCGCCCGACGGGCGGCCCTTTTTCGTTACCGCCCTCGCCGAGCATGTGGCGCTACTTCCGACCGGATCAGTAGCTGTACACTGATCCGGTCGAGGACCACGGCGCCGGGAGAGCCGCGATGACCGACGATGACGACCGGGACGGGCCCCTTCACGTGCCCTCGCCCGACTGGCGGGATCAGATCGTGTATTTCGTCCTCACCGACCGCTTCGCCAACGGCGATCCGGGCCGCAGCGACCAGGGCATGGGCGAATACGATCCGCAGGATCCGCGCAAGTACAGCGGCGGTGACCTGCAGGGCATCATCGATCGGCTCGACTACATCGCCGGCCTCGGCGCCACCGCCGTGTGGATCACCCCGCCCGTGCAGGCCCAGTGGTGGGATCCGATGGTGGACTACGGCGGCTACCACGGCTACTGGGCACGGAACTTCCGGGAGGTGGACGAGCACCTCGGCACGCTGGAAACCTACCGCGCGCTGTCGCAGCGACTCCACAAACGCGGCATGTACCTGATCCAGGACATCGTCTGCAATCACACGGGCAATTTCTTCAGCTACCAGGGCGGCTATTGCCACCGGGACCCGACGCGCCATTTCGTGCTGAACACCGGGTCCATCCCCACGACCAGACCGACACAGCCCCCGTTCGACCGGAACGACGTCCGCGACAGGGCGCAGCGCGAAGCGGCGATCTATCACTGGACCCCGGCCATCGAGCATCCCCAGGACCCGACCCAGCGCGTGGAATACGCGCTCTACGATCTGGACGACCTCAACACCACGAACCCCACCGTCCGCGAGGCGCTGAAGGAGTCGTACGCATACTGGATCCGGGAGGTCGGTGTCGACGCCTACCGGATCGACACGGCTTACCACGTCGAGCGGGCCTTCTGGCGGGACTTCGTCCATTCCGCCAACGGCATGCATGCCGTCGCATCGGAGACCGGCCGCGACGACTTTCTGTGCTTCGGCGAAGTGCTGATGGGCTGCGACGCCTATGACGACACCGGGGACCTGATCGCCACGAGCTACCAGGGACCGCCGCACGCACCGGTGCTGGACACGGTGCTGAACTTCCCGCTGTATTTCACCCTGCGCCGGGTGTTCGCCGAGGGCCGCCCCACCGACGAGCTCGCGCACCGCCTGCGCAACCACATGAGGCTGTACCGGGACCCCCTACGGGTACCCACGTTCATCGACAACCACGACGTCGACCGGCTGGCCTCGGTGGGCGGTGACGAGGCCGTCGCCCAGGCACTGGTCTTCCTGCTCACCGCGCCCGGTGTCCCCGCTATCTACTACGGCACCGAGCAGGGCTTCACCGAGCGCCGCAAGGCGATGTTCGCCGGCGGCTGGGGCTCGGAGGGCCGCGACCACTACGACACCGACGCGCCTCTCTATGGCCTCATTGCAGCCCTCTCGCGGCTGCGCCTCGACCACGCCGTGTTCCGCCGCGGGGATGCGGAGCCCGTGGCCAGCGACGCCTTCGACACCGGCCTGTTCGCCTTTCGCCGCCGCAGCAGCGTCGGCGACGCGCTGGTGGCGTTCAACACGTCCGACGCGCCCCTCAGCGAGCGGATCAACCTGGCGGGGGAAGTCGACTACCGGAGCGCATTCACTTTGGGGGAGGCCGTAGGCTGGTCATGGGTCGAGCGGGCCCTCGCCGTTG
>Ga0102944_1001003_pt1 | contig 20011 bp, 17 predicted proteins | sample SalPonD_shore_MG_FD_78172 | JGI IMG/M metagenome (GOLD analysis project Ga0102944, IMG submission 78172) | Salt pond soil microbial communities from South San Francisco under conditions of wetland restoration - Salt Pond MetaG... | ecosystem: Environmental > Aquatic > Marine > Intertidal zone >...
ATATCTTTATTTATTACTTTAATAAAAGGTTCCATTACATACTTATCTTCCAGATATTTATGAAGAATAGGATCTAATTCATAAGCATAAACCATTTTTGCTTTTTTAATAATTGGATCCGTTAGAGCACCTAAGCCAGCTCCAATTTCTAACACCATATCATTATTAGACACGTTGGATAATTTAATTATTTTCTTTAAGACGGAATCATCAATTAAAAAATTTTGACCTAATCGTTTTTTGGGGGTAAAATCTAATTGATTGAAAAGAAGCTTAAGTTTATCTTTATTCATCTTAAATAAACGATCTATTCGTATCTCTTCGTTTTACTAAAAAGATAATATTTTATTCCTTCCCTCTCCAATTCTTTAATAATTCTTAAAGCAATTTGTTTTGGTGGATTTGATATACTTGTTCGATCGGAAATATCTTGAAAGGTCACAAATTCTTGCCTATTACGAGCTTCAAGAATTTCCCACATGTGCTTTTGCCCTATTCCTGGAATTAATTTAAGTGCATGTAGCCGAGGAGTAATTGATCTTGATTTATTAAAGAAATTAATGAACATATCTTCATAATTTTCAATTTCCTTTTCTAAGATTGGTTGGATAAGCGCTTTTGAAGTGTTAGTTAAGTCTTGATAATCAATTTTTCTCAACACTTTGCCAAGTTTATTACTCCTTAGAAAGTTTTCATACTTATCTTTTTCTTGAACTTTAATATCAGAATCTCTATTAAATTCTACTTCATAGAGTACAAAATCAGGAAAAGTTAGGACCTGAGCTAGGGGCTTTTTTGCCCAACTGGGCTTCGTATCATCAACATGCCCATGTGGCAAGAGATCTAAAACTATGACTTCTCGTTCTCTCTTTATAAATTGTTTTTTCTTGTATGGCTTTTTTCTTCGATAGGATCCATTGTGCGGTCTTCGATTTCTTCGATCTCTTGGTCTTCTGTGGTCCATTTTTATCAATAATGTAAACTTTATTTTTAATATTCATATACCAATTTTGTTTATATGAAATTCAATATCAAATTAGGAAATCATTTAAAAAATAATTTTAAACTAATTTATTTTTTATATTAGAAATATATGAAATTATCTTTATAAATTATATATGTTAGAATTAAATTATGACTATTTTTTAGAGATTTTTATTAACTCTTAATCTCCTCGATTGTATAAAGGATTTCTTGGAGCTGTTCATCATCCAAACTTTTTCCAAATGTACTTTTCTCCAGAATCATTCGCAATTCGGGTAGAGTTTTTGGGTCTACATTTACGATGTTAATTGCATATAATTCTTCAATTTCATATTTATCGACAAGAATTTCCTTGATCATAATTGCATCTTTATGAGACATTTTGGAAAGATTGTTGACATAATCATATGTAATTTCTTGGAAATGGGACATTCCTGCTTCATCATCTATTTCCTCCATTTTTTCCTTTACATTTTCCATAATTTTTTTTACTTCAGGAATAGAAACTGATTTTTCCCCTTTCTTTTGACCTACCATTTTGATTCTCCTTATTGTTTGTTCCTATTTTTGAGTTGATTTAATATTTAAACTACGTAGATGTTCTTTTCCAATTATCAACATCTTTTTTGATTTTCCCAAAGAAACTTCCACTTCATAACATCTTCCCCGCGTTCCTATAATAGTTCCGGTCTTACCATAGTAACGGCGATGCGGTAACCCACGCTTATGTTGCGCAGGATCACCTATTATCGCTACTTTTTCACCGATTTCATAATCAATTAAATATTTATCAACCGGATTTTGCCCCCTCGTTCGGGGAGGTTTCCGATAAGTGGATCGGGTTTTATTTCGATATCCTTTATGTAGTCCCAAGTTCAATAACCTTTGTGTTGTATCAATTATTAGTGTTATTAGTTAATTAATTATTGTTTTTTTACTTTTTGGTTTTTATTTTAATCTTTTTGATTTCTGGTTTGATTTGTGAATTCAAAGTTTATTTTGTAATACTAATTATTTCAGTAGAAAGGTCAGTTATTATACTCTCTTAAGCTTCAGAGATGTCCTATTAGATGCTTTTCATTATGCAATTTAGGTACTGTTTCATCATAATCATTTAAAATATGCTTAAGCGACTTGCACAATAATAGAGGTTGTAAGAAAATATATAAAATGATAAATTTTTTGTTCTTTTATTAAAAATTATATTAGCATTGAAAATATTAGAGAATTTGATGAAATGCCAAAATTTTAGCGGCTATTGGGTAAAAGAGATTGAGAAATAAAAATAACAAAAATAAAAAAAGTAAAAGTGAAATTATATATATTTGATGAAAAAAAAGAAGATTTTTGTAGTTACTGGATTATTATACTTGGCAGTTCAAGTTATTATGGGACTAATTTTCCATTTAATATTTCAATGGACCCTCTTAGATAGTTTTGTTTCATCAATTTCAAATGGAATAGTCTTTTTTATTATTTGGATGGCTACAGCTAAATTAATGATTAAAGAAAAAAAGGAAGAAAAAAGATAAGAGCAGAACGATAATTATCAGCCACCGTTTAACTAAATTATCGCAAATCTCCGTTCTTAGTTAAAAATAAGAAGGCAGGTGAATCTAAAAAGAATTTATTAATCAAAGGACTTACTTAGGTGGGATTGCGTCCGGACGAGATTCTGTTGCCGGTTTTCCATCAATTCCCCAATGTTCTTTAGGAATTTCCTGTATTATTACCTCTACGGCTTGCCTTGGAATCCCCAGATCCACAAATACATCGGTTATACCACTTATAATTTTTTTTATGATATCTTCTGAAATACCTTTCCATACTTTAACATCAACAACTGGCATTATTTTATACCATCACTTTTTTTAAATTTTATATAATTGATATAATAATATTTTTTTATGTTAAAAAATTTGAAGGCTTGAACCGTTAGGCTGAAAATTTTGATATGAGAATGAAAAAGGAGTTGATCAAGTTCAAACGGGAGATATGTTCAATTAAAAACTATACAACTTCTAATTTCTATCTTTGTATTGAAGCTATATTCTGTGCTATTTCCCAATTTGAAAGGGAAAATGGAATGTTCTATATATTTCAATCTTCTTGTTGAAGCTATATTCTCTCTATTTTCTTATATATATTATATTTAATAACCAAATTAATAAAGTTATAAATTTTTTAAAAGAGCAATTATAGGAGAAATATTATTATATCATTTCCTTTACTGAATTTTGAAATAATATAGAATTTTCACCTAAATCTGATTTGAAGATTGAAATGCTTAATAAAAATATCTCAGTAATTATTTATTCATACTTTTCATTATCACTAGATTCTCTCTTAAAAGGAAAAGAAACCAGAAATAATATATAAAAATAAGTTAATCTGATGGTATTTTTATTTTGGATTTTAAAATTGATGAATATTTAAAAAGAAAATAATTATATTTAATTAAATGACTCAAATAACTATTATTCAAATATTAGGACTCTTTCAAAATTATTCTGATGTGAATTATAAGTTAAGAGAAGGAGATCAAACTATTCGTTGTAAATTCAGTTCTATTGCTTATGGGAAACTAACAAGTGAAAAAATAAAAATAATTTTCTTCATACCTGAAAGTATAATAATAAAAGATTTATCAATCATTAAAAAATTAAACACCTCTCCAGAAGAATTAATCAAAATTTATGAGGCCAAATTGAGGAAGATTATAGGAGATGATGTTAATTTCCAAGTTAAAATAATACCATCTATTGGATTCTATGAAATTAAAAAAGATGAAAATAATTCAAAAAACATTGTAGCTTTCCAAAATTTTATTGAAAATATCATAATAAAATTTTTAATTGATCTAATTGATATTAAAAAAGAATTAATCATAGATATTTCTACAGGATTCAATATCTATATACACGCCCTTATCGAAGCAGTTAGAAGCTTAATTGTTTATAAGAAATTAAAAAATATATTACAAAATAAAAATCCATTCAAGGTCAAATGTATGATTGTTCCTCCTGTAATAGGACATATTCCAGATCAAGTATTGCCAATAGAAATATATGATTATAAAGCTAAGGTCTTTTTTGATATTCCTTATAAAAATCTAGATATAAATAATAATCTTATATCATTTTCAAATGGAGATGTTTTTAATAATAATTTAGAAAAGCTTGCTAAAAGTTCACCAAAATTAGATTTGAAATCACGGCGTATAATAGATACCACATTGCTCTCCTTTAATGCTATTAAACATAATATTCCATTGGCATTTTTTTCAAAAAAATTAATAGAATTTGACTCTAATAATGAAAATATAAATCAAGAGTTAGAGAAAATAAAAGATATCCATAAATTTATCAAAAAAACTACTAAAATAGAACAAATTGATAATAAAATCGTTTTTCATAGATTAAAATGTTTAAAAACAAGTATAGTGAATCTCTTGTTTACACTCGGCTTATATCAATCTTTTAAACAATTTTATGAAGAAATCATGATGAAAAAACCTATAATATCTAACATTCGGAATACTTTCCAAAGATTATATGAAAAAATTGCTATGGGTTCAAACTTACGGTTTTTAGAAAGAGATTTAAAACAAATCGAAAAATATAAATCTAAAATTAATAAGGGTGAATTAATAGAATTAAGGAGTTTAATAAATATTAATAAAGAACAAAAAAGAGAGATTACTACACAATTTTCAGATGAAAAAAGGAATTTTTTCGCACATAGTGGACTTCAGAGAGATTATATCCAATTAAAGAAAAATGATGAAGATGAATTAGAACTCTATTATAAAGAGGAATACTTAGAAATAGTAAAAAAATGGCTGCTGAATCCAGAAAATTAAGCCCTTTTTTCAGAATTTATTTGAAAATAATTATTATAATTTCAATTATTAGTTTTTGCACTCTTAATATTTCAATTATAAAAGTATTTTTTAATATTTTTTAATTTTTTGTATTAGCAGAAATTTCTTGCTCCTATTTATTGAGAGTCGGACAGTTTATGAGCAGAAAAATTTGAATTTTTTATATTAAGTTAAATTCTATGCAACATTATTGTATCCTAAAATTTTCCTCATTTTTCAATATCTATTTAGATATATAATATTTAATTAAGTTAAAAAGTAAGCGCCCCTTATCCGTGAAACTGAAATTATTTTTGTCTTCTCTAATTAAAAATTCCTCCCTAACCATTATTTTCATAAGATCATACTCACTAATCTTTTGCTGTTTTTCTATTTCCTTTGTTAAGTTCAATAATCTTTCGAAGTTAAAGGAATGTAAGATTGGAATCTCTACTAAGGTTGATGGTGCATTCGCCACTTTGGGATGAAGATTTACTTTTAAATCATCCGAATTAATTCTTTCCTTGTCTATAGTACCATCAGATCTAAGAAAATTTTTAATATTTCCTCTTTGCTCCATCTCAGTTGTAGTCAATAGATGATAGACCTTATCTACAGGAAAAATATTCGATAAAGAAGTAAAGACTCCCGACATCGTTTTTCTTCCACCTGCTATATTCACATGAATCTCATCTATTTCGCCTCTATATCTAAAGCGCTCGCCTTCTTTTATAGCATTAACAAAAGTTTTCATAACTCGTTCATTATCCTTTTCATTAATTATGTCAGAAAGTCCATTCATAATATATGGGATAATATCTATATGTGGATTATATTTCTGCACATCTATTTCTATAACGTCTAATGATAGTCTCGTTAATTCATTATCAGTTGTAATAACGGCAATATATTTCGGATTGTATCTCTTCTTTAAGTCCTCATATTGGAGGCTGTCAATTACCCCCGTGACAACCCCGGGCGACATACCTAAAGAGGATATTAAATAGATATCTTTCATAAAATTTTCATATTCAAATAATCTTTTAGATTTTATTTTTAATTTAGAAATTTTTTAGTTCATTTAAAGGTATAAAATGTTTTATGTTCTTAAATTACTCTCTTATTATTAATATAATTAGAGAGACTTAGCTCTTTAATTCGATTTCATTGAAATCGTAAAAATAACCATATCCGACAGCTGTTTTTCCCCCAACACCTTGAAATTCCAAGGCTTCCCTAAGTTTATTTTTGATAAAATCCAGAATAGGAGTATCATCATCAACTAAATTTGAATTTTTTGTTATTTTTAATTTTAAATCTTTTTTTTTTATACCTAAATAAAAATTAAATTCAATATTTTTCGATACTCCTAAAAAATCAATTATATCTGGAGAATAATAGTCTGCTGGAGGTTTTTCACCTTTACTTTTATAATAATCCCCATAATGAGGTGTCATTACATCTTTCTCGATTTTAGGAGCTTCGTTAGGTATAGAATCTAAGAAAAAAACTTTTCCTTGGCGTTCCTCTTCATAAACACTCTCTTTTGGACAGCCAAAAATATCACAGAACCCCTTATCCTTTAAAGCCAGTTCTTCATCTGCTTCATTGTTTGAGTTTCTAAAATGCTCATTTATAAGATAATTTCTTAAGATTCCTTTGAGTGCCGAGCCAGGTATAAAAGGAAATCCATAAATATGGTCGAGTTTTAAGCTAGTTTCAATAACTGAGGGACTTCCAAATCCGATCAGTAATCTACTTGCGGTTTTACCTTTAAATCCTTTGAATTCATAATTTTTATCTTTCTGCTTTAAATTACTCTCGAATTTTATTTTATATTGGTCTAAATATTTGAAATTTATATTATTTGTGTTTGGTTTTTCAAATTTATTTTTATTATTTATTCTAATATATTTTTGGTAAACTAAGTTAAAATTATTAAAATTTTTTATATTTTTTTTTACAAAATCTTGGGTGTCTTTGGGTAATTTGTATCCGATTGGTATAGATTTTTTAATGGGAGAGAATCTTTTAATTAATTGCATTTTTCGAGCATGGGGGCCCTCTTGTTGATATTTAATCTCAAATTTCACTATGTCTCCTTCTTTAGGAATAAATCCTTCAAAACTATCTGATCCAATATGTACATCTTGTTTTTGTTTTTTGATTTCAATGAATCCAAACCCTTTTTTCTCATCAAAAAATTTAACTCTACCTTTTTCCATTCTTTAATTATACCTCTCGACTATAATTTTCAATTAATCAATCATTCCCTCAGCAAATCTACTCATCCATTTAATGAAAGAGAGAATTTCGGTAGTTAAAGCTCTATATCCGGAGGAGTCTAAATTTAAAACATACTCCATTAAATCATCATTATTGAGGTTAAATATTCCCTTAGGATCATTTTTAATCCATTCAGAACAATCTTTATAAATTTGTTCATATGCTTGAGAATTTTTTGTTAATATGAAAGAAAATGTTGCAGCTAATCCATTTGTTTTAATTAACATCGGCAATCTCTTAAGATATGATTTATAATCGGCTCTCAAGGTTTTGTTTTCATTAGCAACTACAGACTTAACTCTTTGATAAGAAAACTTAGCTCTTCCCTGTTCCACTTTTTTTATTAGATTTTTTGAAACATTATTTATTGTTTTTTCGCTCATTTTTTAATCCTCTCTGTTTTGATCTATCCAATTAATATTAACTAATCCTTTACCTATTGTCGCATTTCCACCCATTTGTAGCAAGCTTGGACATTCAGCCTTGAAATATGAAATAATTTCTTGAGCTTGAGCTTCTGGGCCTTTATCTTTAAAATCCTCAAATGCCCCATAATTAATGTTTTCTTCTTTAGAAAAAAACATGGGATTTGCCATTACTAAACTATATAGAATGGTTTCTACTGGCAGATATTCTTCAGTAAATAACTGACCTTGTTTGACTGTTCCTGTATTAGGATCAATATTCGTTCTTGTAATTACTTCAGTGCTTAAATTAACAAAATCTCTAAAATCATCATCATCCAAAACCACAACGTCCCTTTTTATTTTTTCCCTTATGTATTCATATTCATCTCCTTCAGGAATTAAATTCAAAGAAATCCAAGAAGTTAATTCAGTAAGGTCCTTATCCTTTTCTATATCTTTAAAAGCATATTCTTCTAATAAAATTATTCCCTCTTTAACAAATAGGTTTGTTTTATTTGGAACTCTATTACCCTTAGTTATTCTTGTAGGTAATATAATCTCTGGAATGCATAATTTAAGATCTTCGTAAAATTGGGATAATACCTTTGGGCTGGTTATCCATGCAAAAACCCCTTTTGCAGATTTTACTGGGAATAAAAGGAGTCTACCATCTGAAATACTCAAAGATGAAGCCCGATCAGAACTCTCACCACTTTCTTCTGGTCCAAAAATAACTTCCAAATCTTCTGGGTCTATACTTGTATTTGATCTAAATTCATGACGCAATGTTCCCTTTATACTTGATGCTTCAATTTTTGGAAATGAAGTATGTTGTTCTCTTTGAATTGGTTGGTCGACTAAGCCTAGTTCGGAACCACAGCCCATGTGAAGCGGGGTCTTCACAATAAAAAAAATCGGTTCAATTTTTTTGTAAATTATTCTCACCTTTTTACTTTTTAATTTAATTTTTTATTTTTATAATTTTTTTATTTGACCAATTGAGAAAACTCCAAAGCCTCTTTTCTTCCATTGGTCCGATAAATTCGTATTTAATATCATTTTAGTAAGTTGACTATTATTAATTTCTAAGTAGTATATTGATCCTGAATCTAAAGCTTTAAACATTGGTCTCGGATTTCCTTTTTTCATATTAAAACCGCCAATATTTATTGGTTTTTTTAATGCACATGCAATTATTTTAAATTTAGCTTGCAAATGTTTCTGAAAATTGGGTTTGCTGAAATCTTGAAAAATTGTTGGAGTTTCAAAATATATTTTAATAAAGGAATCAGTTTCTTTTCTAGCATTATTGGCACATTTTTTCCAAATGAGTTCTTTCTGCTTAGTAAAATTGCTAATCTGTTTATACTCAGAATCTTCATTTTCTAATTTTTTAAAATAAACATTCCCATTCCTCCCTCCAAGTTTGAGAATTCCATTTTTTGGAATATTAAGATCTTCAAAATTTACTAAAATATTAATATCCTTTAGTCGCTTTCTATTTAAAGAATAGAGATAATGTTCCATCGTGGTACCAGTCTTATTAGATATTCTTATTCCAATTTTGGATTCATTTAACATATGATTTGAAAGTCTAATGATTGTAAAATCTTTAGATTTATTTCCTTTATTTAATTCTTTCGATTCAATCTCCCATTCATTGCTAATTTCATCGTTTTTAAGATATGTTATTAAATCTTTTATTTTAATCCATCCGTCTCCAATATTTTCCACTTCTTCTTTAGCTTTTAAAATATAGGGATAATCATAGGAAGAAAGGAAATTACTATATTTAGATAAGGAAATTAATTCTAATTTTTGGAGTGTTGGCTGAGCACTTCCTTTAAACATAACAATATCAGAGGGTAAGGGTGCATAAACTTGATTATCCATCGATAAAAATATACCATTAATCTTTAATTTTAGAGAAGGATCTTCTTCTGTCTCTCTTTTAGGAAAATCAATTAAATTGTTTGAAAAATACTCTGCTCTTAATGCACCGTATATCGTCAATGGATATGGAGGAAAAATGCCTTCGGCCCAATTATCCTCTTTTATATTAAAAGATTTCCCATTTCTAAAAAATAATGTATCAATTGGAGTTAATTTTATAATCATATACTTTTTAACCTCCCCTCTCTGATAATTTGATTATAATTCAACTGCTTTGATTTGAGAAATTCACAGATATGAAGAAATGAACAAAAATTAGAAAAATCCGTATTTTCTAAAAATTGTTTGAGTGGATTTAATATCTCTCTATTTATTGGGTGATCCTCATTCATTAAATCCTCTTTTTTAATGTTATTTATCGCTTTATTCATCAAAACAGAGCGATATAATAACCTTTCAAATTCAACCTTTACTAATTCTTTAGATTGTTTAATATCTGTTGAATGATTTGCATTACTATCATATTTGTTCCACCAAAACTCCAATTCTAAGTTTTTTATAAATTTATTAGAAAAAATCTCCTTTTTCAAATCGTTAATTATCCTATCTGCTAAATCTGTAATAAAATATGGATTAGTATTAAATATACTAAGTTCCCACTTACTAATAGCAGAAATGACATTTCCAGATGGTTTTAAAATTGCTAAAGATATTGCATCTTTTTTATCTACTCTTTTAGCTCTATGTTCCATCGATCTCGCCGTCTTAATAACTCTCCTTAATGGCTCTCCATAATGTGCGATACAGATCCCACAAGATGCTGTTGAAGGATTAATTTTATTATAAATTTTAGTAGTAGTATTTCCAGTTATTATTTCCCTAAAATCAGGAAATCTTAGCCTCATTTCTTTCAATAACGCCCATAGATGGATTATATTAATAAATCCACATATATCATCCCCTCCCGCATAAACTAGAAGCCCATTATATTTAGCAAAGATTTGTTTCACTTGATTTGTATAATCTCCTAGATTTTTACTCATATTTGAATGGAATTCTTGTAATTTGGATTTATCTGGTAAAAAGGTGCCGCTTACCCATTTACCTATGTCATCTCCATCAAATAAAATAAATGCATAATATTTTGACCAAATTGTGTTTTTAAATAATTTTTTATTCGATTCAAACCACTTTTTAGCTTCGGATTTGAATTTTTGTAACTTTTTATCCTCTTCACTGATTTGTAATAATTCTTCCTCAAAGTAGTAATCTTCATCAAATAAATTTCCAAAAATTTCGGAGTATTTCCCAAATTCTCTCTTGAAATTATCGTTTAATAGAAGATGACCCAGTGATATTCCTGCAGTTGAGTTCATTAGAGGTAAAGATTTTTTACTATTTTCTCTAGTATTATAAAATCGCTTAATCAAACAAATTGCGCAAAGTCCTTCTTTTTCATTCATCAATTGCTTATTTAATGTTCCAATTGTTGTAGCGTAGGTGCTGCTAAAAGACTTTCGTTCTTTAAAAAATAATAAGGCCTTTCTCTCTCCGCATAAATCGCATTTTACCCCTCTCTCCCCTTCTGTTTGTATCTGTTTTATTATTCTCTTATTTTTTACAGCACCTAACCAATTTTCTAATTCTGTATATTGTGTAAAATACTGCCCTTCCCCTTCGAAAGATAAACTTACCCAATAATACTCTAAAAAACTATCTATTTGATTATAACATTTTCCTATTCTTTCGGGATTAATTTCCCCCTCCCTGCTACTGGTTATAATTTTATTAAAAATATCATTAAATTTTTTTTTTAATAACTTCTTTACAAAATCAACTAATTGGCTTCCAAGTTCGATAATTTTTTCTTTATTATCGTTTGTTAACTCCACTTTAGCAATAAATCGGTTTGGTTTTGACTCAATTTCTTCAGAAGGGTAAATTATATTGGTATTTGAATAATTTTGATTTTCATTTTTAGTAATTTTATTAAATTCTTTTATTGCTTCATCAATTAAATCAGATAATAAACGACTTCCATTCTCATAATCGATTACTTTTCTTGCTTGGGCTATAAAGCTCTGAACTGGACCAATTGTAAATATAAATAAATGTTTTTTCATATTGAAATTTCTAATCTTTTTTTATTTAACTCAAATTATTAATAAATTTGTTAGGTATCTTATCTACATCTGCAGGTGGAGGAACCTTGTTTGGAAAAACGGGATTTAATTTAGACATTATGGGATTATATTTGCTATTTTCTTTAATAATCGAAATAAATAAGGGGGAGGCCAATTTATTATCGCTAAATGCGAAGCCCATAGAATTATAGTCCTTTTTATATTTATGTTTAAAATTATGGCACAATTTATCAATTTCACTTCTTATGCCTTCCCAATTATCAAATTCTTTCCCAATTATAATTGATTTCAAATAGGGAAAATTATATAAATTCCTATTATCGTCTAAGTCAATTCTTTTATTTGGAATATTAAGTTCATAATTTAGATCCGTAAATAATTCAATAATATCATTTAATATTACAAGAATGTCTCTTTCAAAATCAAATTCAACTTCAATACTAGAATTTGGAAAACCTAAGAATTTTAATGCTCCTGCACCCCTTCTTACTCTCTGTCCTAAGCCGCCTAAGACTAAACTTAAGTATTGTAAAAGTATATATTTTTCTAAAAAAGGTCTCTTTTCATGAGTTTGAGTCCTTATTTTAAATTTATATCCAGGACTTATACCCATTCTTTTAACGATTTTTTTTGGTTTTTGAATTAGTATATATTTTTTTTGAGATAAATTATCATAAGGTAAAATTCTCAACTGAAATTTAGATTTACCAAGGTTTTCATCAGCAGCTCCAAAAGTCTCCGATTCTCTCTTATAAAGGATCTCTGTCTTAAAATTACCATGAAGAGCCCTCCACCAATATCTCATTAAACTTTTAACCGGTGGAGCTCTCAATTCAATCGCTTTTCTGTTTTCATAGCCATGCAAAAACATCGGGGTTATAATCTCCCATTCTAAATCAATCCAATTCATGATTTTCCCTTTATTTTATAAATTCTAAATTGAAACTTTTCAATAATTAAAAGTTTATGCTTATGTCTTTTTCTATTACTACAAACTCAATTTTATTTCTTAATATATAAGATTATTATTATCTTAATATATATTATGCAAAATAAGATATTACTCCCATAATATATTTCAATCTTCTTGTTAAAGCTATATTCTCTGCTACGAATGAGTAGATAAATATAATATCTATTCCTTATTTGTTTCAATCTTCTTGTTGAAGCTATATTCTCTGCTATATACCATATTTCCAAATGATACACTTGGGTTATATAAATTTCAATCTTCTTGTTGAAGCTATGTTCTCTGCTATGTAGAAAAGCAAGGAGGGGGAGATTTTATTGGTTCTTTCCGTCATTGATTTCCTGAACTTCTATAGTCTTACCTGTTAATTTTTAATCGATATAATAGTATATTCCCTTATAAATGAGCGACCCGTTAGCACTTATTTTTCGCGGTTTTCCTACTAAAACGGTATGTTATAGGTATGGTTGTTATAATCTGTTCTTTTAAATATATCTCGATTTTGACTTCATATTCTATCACTTATACTTGTGAATCCAGATATGCTGGAGGGATTTTAAATTTCTGGGATTTATAATGAACCTCTCTATTTTTTTAATTCTTTCAATATTTTTATTGATATTTTAACCAACATCTATTAAAGTGGTTTTACGCGAGAGTGATTATTCCAATCAATCTTAAATTATTTAAAATGCATATCATAAATTAAGGATTCTAGAATAGTTTTAAAAGGGAAATTATCTAAATTTATTATATATAAAGAAAAAAATATAAAATATCCGAGTGGTTAGGAAAGAAATTTTGAAATTTTATTAAATAATAAATAAAATTAGTAAAATTATGATATGAATAATCTTATTTATTCTTATTTTAAGAAATCAGAATAATTAGATATAAGATTTTAAAATTAATTACAAAAAACCAAAAGATTACGGATTTTAATAAGGAAAAGTAAGCTGATTAAAGCGTATTAATAAAAAATGTAAGAGAGTGGTCCAAAATAAATCAAGAACAATCTACTTTAGCTTTATATGATATAAGAGGGATCCAAAATTTTATCTTCAACACTAATAAATTAAAGGAAAATGTTGGTGGTTCTTTTTTAATTGAATCGATCCTTGAGGATTTTAAGGTAATCCTCAAGAAAAAATTAGAAGAGGTTGGAAAAAATTATATTAATTTTTCAGATGTTATTGATATAAACCAAATCGATGTAGAAGCATTACCAATATATATTGCTGGAGGAAATGCCTTAATTTTATATAAAAATAAAGAATTAGAAAAAGAAATAACACGATCTTTTTCTCAATACATATTAGAAAAAACGGGGAATGAATTAGCCATAATGGTTGCAACGCAAGATATATTATTTAAAGAATTATCTAAAGATATAGTAAAATTAAATAGAAGAATGCATAAAAATAAAGCTAAATTTACACAATATAAACCTCAAGGAGGAATTGGTATTACAAGATTGGAAAACCAAACAGAATTACCAGCCCAATTTCATAGTAGACAAGAATATTTGTCCTTTCCAACATACATAAAAAGAAAATATGAGGAAAAATCTAAAAACTATTACGAAAAACGCCTTATTGAAAATAATAATTATCTAAAAGGTAATAAAAATTGGAAATTTCCAAGGAATTTAGATAAGTTAGGGTTCCATAAAGGAGAACACCATATTGCTTTAGTTCATCTTGACGGAAATAGTATGGGGAAATTAGTGAAGAATTTAATTAAAAATGAAAGTAATTATGGTAGAGGTTTATACGCATACAATAAATTTTCAACCGAATTGGAATCTACTATTCTTAATGCGATGAGAAGGACAATTGCTGATTTGATTCATAATATAATTGACTTAGAAGAAGAAGAGATAATTAAGCCAGAAAAAAATAAAAAGAATTATAAATCATTACTTCCAATTAGACCGATAATTTTAAGTGGTGATGATATAACTTTTATTTCTCATGGATTATTGGGGATTGGGCTAGCGGAAAATCTTATCAAGAATTTAAATAAAGAGAGAAAAGATGAGAAATATAAAATAGATTTGTTAAAAAATAATTTATCTATTTCTGGAGGTGTTTTAATAACAAATTATAAATTTCCTTTTGCTAGAGCTTACCCTCTCTTAGAGGAATTAACAAGATCAGCAAAACTAAAAGGAAAAATTTGTAACCCCAATAATAAGAACAACGATAATCTATTTTCATGGTTAGACTTTCAAATTCTAAACAGTGGTATTTCCTCTAATCTAGAGACAATGAGAAGACAACAATACAATTGCCCAGGCTGTTTGAAACCAGATGCATTAGAGAAAACAATAAATAATAATAATATGCGAATGGAACAATATAATTTACTTTATAGACCATGGGCTATTTTAGGAAAATGGGGAAAGAACGAAACATATTCAAGATTTGAATGGGACTATTTCGAAAAAAAAATAAACTATCTAAAATCCTATTCTTCAAAATGGCCGAGATCTCAATTAAAAAACTTACAAAAAAGTTTTCATATTTCAAAAGACAAAATAAGAGAAGTTATATTGGAAAATAAAAGGAGAAATAGAGAACTTGAGGATTCCGTAGAACTAGAATCTAAAGAATGGACTCAAACACCATATTATGATATAATTGAATTAATCGACTATTATAATAAAATACCCATCACAACGGAGGAGATTTAAATATGGATTTTGCTTTAGAAATGGAACTAAAATCCGATACGCTTCCAGGACAAGCGGAATCATATGGACGTTATATTAGTCAAGAAATCACTACAGATAAATTTGGTATTCCGTATATTCCCGCTCGGAGAATTAAAGGAATCTTAAGGAAAAATGCTTTTTATCTTAAACTCTACCTCAACTTCGATATTAATAAAATATTTGGTAAAGCTGGGATGGACCAAGAGTTTTTTAGAATATCAAACGGTTATATTAAAAATTACTGGGCTATAAGAAATTTATTAAAATCAATTAAATCTAATAATATTGACTTAGAATCTAAACAAAAATTAGATATAATATTTTGTAGGGAGAGAATAATTGATCTTTTCACCATAATTAGAACGCAGACTAAAATAGAAAATTATATGACTGGAATTGCTAAAGAGAAATCGCTAAGAACGAGCAGATTATTAAAGAAAGGATTAAAATTTTTCTTCACTGTTAATGTATCTGATGAAAAGATTGAAGATGAAGATGATTTTTTTGAAGATTTGAAAAAAATATGTAGGGTTTCGCGACATTTTGGTTCAAATAGGAATAGAGGATTTGGTAATATAAATCTGAAAATAGAAAAAAAATCCGATAGTAACACTAATGAACCAGATATAGAAGAAAAAAAATCTTCTTCTTTAATTGAAAAAATTTTGGATTTGAATGACCGGAATTATGTTGAATTGAATTTTGATTTATTTAACACCGAACCTCTAATTATCACTCCTTATGTTGGGCTTAAAAATAAAACAGCCTTTTTTATACCAGGAACTATGATACTTGGTGTGTTAGCCAATAAATTCATTAAAATTAATCATATAAAAAAAAATGCTCATGAAAATCAAGATTTTAAAGAAATTTTTCTCGATGATAATGTAATCTTTTCCAATTTTTATCCTATCGATTCATTTAAAGAAATAAAAAATAGATCTTTACCAATACCAAAATCCTTATATAAATTAAAATATGGGGATGAGTTTCTTAACTTGATTAACCAAGATTTACCTCTCGATAAAAATTTTAGTGATCTAGAAGGTTTTTGCTATAATAATAAAATTTTCGAGGTAAATAAGAGTGATTTAGTTAATTTGAACACCTCAGTAAACTATCATTTTCAAAGTTCAAAAGATAAAAGTGTAGGAGCCGCTCTAGAGGGAGAACAAAATTTTTTTCAATACGAATCTATCGACCCTGATTATCATTTCAGTGGTAAAATCTATGGAAAATCTTATTACATTAAAAAATTACTTAAAATTTTTAAAGAAAAAAATTCAACATCAGTTAAAATTCAACTTGGGAAATCTCGAAGTGCTCAATATGGAAATTGTATTTTACAAATAAAAAATTACTTTGTTAAGAATAATCGGGAGAATAGAAAAGACCAGAAAGTGAATAGATTCATAATATATCTTGAATCTGATATGATTTTGCTAAACTCCTATGGACATCCAGAACCCAATCCAAAAATATTAATTGAAACAATTGAAAATAAAATAGGCATCGAAAAAAATTCGCTTGAAATTCATAAACAATATATTAATAAAATAGATGTGGGAGGATTTTCAGGCATTTGGGGACTACCGAAGATTCAGTATCCAGCTTTAAAAAAAGGATGTATTTTATTAATTGAATCAAAACAAAAAATTGAAATCTCAAAGATTAAGGAATTACATTTAGGTATAAAAACAAATGAAGGATTTGGTAAGATTCAATTAAGGCAACTTTCGGATGATTCTAGTTTAAAATTAAATATTTCAAAGCTCAAAGATCAATCTAAAGATGAATTTCAACTTCAAGAAATTAAAGAATTTCTTATTTCTATCTTTGATAATTATATAATCGACAGGGTTAATGAATTAGCATATAAAAAGTCTAGTAAATATAAGAGAAATTACTCAATTTCAGAATTAACACGATTAAAAACATTTATTATAGATTTAGATAATGATAGTGCTTTAAAAAATAAATTTAACGCATTATCTAAGAATGGATTTAAAAAATTTAAACCTTTTCATAAACTTCTCTATTTAAAATCAAGTTATCAAAATATAGAAGAAATTACATTTAATGATGAGATTAAGAGAATCTTAACTAACGACATACTAAATACCTTAAATAATCGATTTTCAGACCTTATTAAAAATGAACTCTTTAAATTTAATCTCTTTAAATATTATAAAAATTATTACCTAAAGGTTTTAAAAATATTAGAATGGAATCTTAAAAAAAGGTGATTTAAATTAATAGTAAAGATAATAAAATAATACATAAAACGAACATAAATCCACTTTCCTATAAAATATTTGTCAAAGGAATATTATCCCTAACATCCCCACTATCTTTAGGATCAGGAAATGACATATTTACTGATAATGATCTTGTACGAAATGGATTAAATGAGGTTATAATTCCAGGGACAAGTGTTGCTGGAACAATTCGATCTTATCTAACACATATTTTGGATGAAGAAAATAAAGATTTTTTAAATGAAATATTTGGATTTCAAGAAAATGGAAACGGTTGTCAAAGTAATTTAATTTTTTATGACGTTGAACCTTTTGATAAGAATTACAATATCTCTATTAGGGACGGTATTCAAATTGGAACAAAAGATAATGAATATTTATATAAAAATGCTCAGAAAATGGGTAAATATAATTATGAAATTATAGATTCTGGAGCAAAATTTCAATTTAGACTTGAAGCTAACCTGTGGCGGAATCAGCAAAAAAAATTATCTAAATTAGAAAATTTATTGTTTATGGTTCTCTCGATTCTAAAAAATGGGGAATTGCAGTTTGGCGCGAAGACCACACGAGGCTTTGGAAAAATTAAATTAGAAGATGTTAAGATTCTTAAATTAAATCTATCAGATAAAAATGATGTAGAGAAGTGGATCAATTTAAATTGGGAGACCTTTGAAGGAAATACTAAATTAAATGAATTAAATGCTGAAAAATTAAATATTAAAGATATTAATTTGGTTACTTTATATGTATCTTTTCGAATTCCTTATTCTCTCTTAATTGGCGAATATTTTTCAGATCCTGGCGAAGTTGATATTGTGCATATTCAAGAAAATGGAGCTAGTATAATTCCAGGTACATCTTGGAATGGGGCTCTAAGAAGTGCTATCTATCAAATCTTTAGAGATATTAAGAGAGAGCTATTGAAAGATGGGAATTTGAAAGATATCATTGAGGATAAAACCTATAATAAAGTGTTTAACGATCTTATTGAATCGCTATTTGGTTTTGTCGCAATAGATACTGAACAATCAGCTAATCAATCAAGAAAGTCAAGAATATATATTGAACACTCCAAAATAAATAATAGAAAAGTTCTAATGAAATACATTCACAATAAAATAGATCGCTTTACAGGTGGAGCAGTCGATGGTGCTCTCTTTACCGATTGCGCTTCATACGGGGGATCCACAGATTTACACATTATTATAAAGGATTGTAAAAATTATGAAGTAGGAATGATCCTTCTTGGGATAAAAGAGCTAATGAATGGATTCCAATCAATTGGTGGAACTACAGCTGTAGGACGAGGGATTCTAGAATCAAAAGAAATAAGCATTAACCATAAAAAACTCACTGAAGCGAAATTCGAAGATTACTGTAATAAATTTATAAATGAGATCATTAGGAGATTAAAATCTAATGGAAAAAACAATAATATGAGGGATCAAAATGAATAATAAAAAAGCAAGTTTAAAATTATTTAAATTTAACAAAATAAAAGTAGTAAAATCTTGTATTTTAAATAAACAAAATTGTGAAATTAGCGAATTAGAAGCAAATATTGCAAAAGATCTTATAGATCTAGTCGATAAAAGTAATTCAAGGAATTATTTTTTAATGTATTTCTACCACAAGGTCAAGTTATTCACCTATAATTTGGACGAAATTAGGAAAAAAAAGAAATTCCATGAAGCATTAATGCCAAATTATCTTCTTGAGGCTCGATTCTTTAATAAAAATAAAGAAATCCATATATGGCGAATTGATAATAGATTTTATTGGAGATACAGGCAAGATCAAAGTTTAGAGAAAAATATAGAGAATGATGACGTTCAATGGAAAGATCAAAATGTTTATGAAGAATTCCATTATATTCAAGGAAAAAGAGTAAAAAAAGAAAATATCGATGGTATAGACACTTACTATATTTCTAACAAACAAGGAGCTCAGATTGAAATCAATTTTCTTGATTTAATTACCAATTCAAATTTACCATTAAAATATCAAATTTATAATTATTTCTTATATAATAAATTAGGTTTAATCAAATTTTTTGACGCAAGATTATGCAATATTTTTGATCACAACGGAGATGAAATATAATGAGTAGCAAATACACAAAAACCAAAGAGAAATTCATAAATCCTTATCATTTTATACCATTAATGGAGGAAGGATGTTCTAGAGGATTTAATAAAGAAGATTTAGAGAAAGATATTAACAAATATAAGTATACGGGAAAGATAAGATGTTCTTTAAAGACAATAACACCAATTTTTATACCTAATTCTTCAAACAATAAAACTTTCAAAAATATAGGGGATAGCGAGAGTTTTGATTTTTTTTCGTATAATAGTCTTGTCGATAAAAAAGATCCAAATCCTCCAGAAGAACCTATTATTCCAGGTAGCGAAATTAGAGGGGTTATTAGAAATGCATATGAAGCTTTGACAAATTCTTGCCTTTCTACAACGGATATAGATGAAAT
>Ga0102944_1001004_pt1 | contig 19987 bp, 15 predicted proteins | sample SalPonD_shore_MG_FD_78172 | JGI IMG/M metagenome (GOLD analysis project Ga0102944, IMG submission 78172) | Salt pond soil microbial communities from South San Francisco under conditions of wetland restoration - Salt Pond MetaG... | ecosystem: Environmental > Aquatic > Marine > Intertidal zone >...
CCGCCGACCAGAAACGCATCTGGGCCATACGGGAATCGGGCCTGGCGGCGACGGCACACATGGACGGGCGCAACCGGACCTGGGAAGGCTGGGAGGATGCCGCGGTCGCGCCGGACAGGCTGGGTGAATACCTGCGCGGCCTGCGCAAACTGATGAACCGTTACGGTTACTGGGGCGCTTTCTACGGCCATTTCGGCGACGGCTGCGTGCACAACCGCATGGATTTCGATCTGGCCTCGGCGCCGGGTATTGCCCGCTGGCGACATTTCCTGGACGAGGCCGCCGACCTGGTCACGGGGCTGGGCGGCTCCCTGTCCGGCGAGCACGGCGACGGCCAGGCGCGTGCCCGGCTGCTGCCGCGCATGTACGGCGAGGAACTGGTCGCGGCCTTTGCCGAATTCAAGCGCCTGTGGGATCCGCCGGGGCTCATGAACCCGGGCAAGGTCATCGATCCCTATTCCCCCGAGGAAAACCTGCGCCTGGGCAGGGACTATAATCCGCCGCATCCCGCCACGCATTTTTCGTTCAGCGACGACCGCGGCAGTTTTGCCAATGCCGCCCTGCGCTGCGTCGGCGTCGGCGCCTGCCGGGATACCCGCTCGGGCACCATGTGTCCCAGTTTCATGGCCACCCGCGACGAGAAACATTCCACCCGCGGGCGCGCCCGCATCCTGTTCGAGATGCTGCAGGGGCAGGCGCTCGGCGGCGGCTGGCGCGATGACAATGTCAAGGAAGCACTGGACCTGTGCCTGGCCTGCAAGGGCTGCAAGACCGAATGCCCGGTACAGGTGGACATGGCCACGTACAAGGCGGAATTCATGGCCCATTACTATGCCCGGCGCCTGCGGCCGCGGCAGGCCTGGTTCCTCGGCTTCCTGGACCGGCTGTCGCGCCTGGCATGCCGGATGCCGGGGACGGTCAACCTGTTTACGCAGGCGCCGCTGCTGCAGCCGCTGGCGAGCCGTGTGCTGGGCATAGACAAGCGCCGCCCGCTGCCGCGCTACGCCGCAGAGTCCTTCCGCCAGCGCTTTGCCGCGCGCGGCGACGGTGACCGGCAGGGAACCGAGGTACTGCTCTGGCCCGATACCTTCAACAGCTATTTCTCGCCGCACACGCTGGAAGCCGCCGTGACGGCGCTCGAGGCAGCCGGCTGCCGGGTCAGCATTCCGCCGCGGCCGCTGTGCTGCGGCCGCATCCTCTACGATTACGGGTTTGTGCCGACGGCCAGGCGCCGCCTCGAGGAGATACTGACGCTGCTGCGGCCGCAGATCCGCCGCGGCGTGCCGGTGATCGGCGTGGAGCCGAGTTGTATGGCGGTATTCCGGGATGAACTCATCAACCTGCTGCCCCACGACCAGGATGCCCGCCGGCTCAGCCGGCAGAGCTGGCTGCTCGCCGACTTTCTCTTTGAGCGGGGCCTAGACTTCCTGCCTCCCGGCGCGGGCGGCCGGGTGCTGGTGCAGGGGCATTGCCACCAGCAGGCGCTGTTCGGCATGGACGGCATGCGCGCAGTACTGTTACGTCTCGGGCTGGAGTGCGAGTTCCCGGATAACGGCTGCTGCGGACAGGCCGGTGCGTTCGGTTATGAACACTATGATCTCTCCCGGCAGATTGCCGGGCGCAGACTGCTGCCCGCTGTACGCCATTGCGGTAAAGACACCCGGATCGTGGCGGACGGATTCAGCTGCCGCGAGCAAATCAGGCACCTGAGCGGCAGGGAGGCCGTGCACAGTGCCGAACTCATCGCCCGCCGGTTGCGGCAGTCTGACTGAGTGATTGCCGCAACGCGGCCGTCGCTAGCGGATGCGGGGGTTGGTGTCCTCGTTTTTCATGGAGAGTTCTTCCGTCGATGCGAAATGCTCGGGATCTTCGAGGCGCAGCCGCAGGCGCAGATTGTTCTTGGAATCGGCGTTACGCAGCGCCTGGTCGACGTCGATGCGTCCGGCCTTGACCAGTTCGTACAGGGACTGATCGAAAGTCTGCATACCGTCCACCTGGGCCTGTTCCATGGCGTCCTTGATCTCGGAGATCCGGCCCTCCTCGATCAGTTCGGCGATAAAGGGCGAGATCAGCATGATCTCGACGGCCGCTGCCAGCTTGTTGTCCTTCGTCGGTATGAGCCGCTGGGAGATGATGGCCCTGAGATGCTGGCTCAGATCCAGCAGGAGGCCGTGATGGGCGGTGTCGGGAAAGAAATTGATGATGCGTTCCAGCGCCTGGTTGGCGTTGTTGGCGTGCAGGGTCGACAGGCAGACGTGCCCGGTTTCGGAGAAATGAATGGCATGGCGCATGGTTTCCCGATCGCGGATCTCACCGATGACAATAACATCGGGCGCCTCGCGCAGGGCGTTGACCAGGGCGTCGGCATAGGAGCGCGTGTCCATGCCTACCTCGCGCTGGTCGACGACGGACTTCTTGTACTGGTGAACGTATTCTATGGGGTCTTCGATGGTGAGAATATGGCCCCGCTTGTTCTCGTTGCGATAATCGATCATCGAGGCGAGCGTGGTCGACTTGCCCGAGCCCGTCGCGCCCACGACCAGGACTAACCCCTGCTTCTCCATGATCAGATCCTTCAGAATCGGCGGTAAACCCAGGGATTCGATGGAGGGTATCTTGTCCTTGATATAGCGTATGACCATGGCCGTCTCACCGCGCTGCCGGAAGACGTTGATGCGGAAGCGCCCCAGGTTGGCGAACGTCACGGCCATGTTCAGTTCCAGCGTACTTTCATAGGTAACGATCTGCTCGTCGTTCATCAGGGAATAGGCCAGTTGCCGGACGTCGGCTCCGCCGAGCTTGTTTTCTCCCACGGACCTGGTCTCGCCCTCGATCTTGATATTGACCGGTGCTCCCGCGCTGAAGAACAAATCCGACGCGTTGTGCTTGACCATAACATTCAGATAGCTGGTGATATCCATGAGTGCCTCACAAGTTGTATCGATACAGATTGACGCCGACCGAATGATAGTAAACCCTCTTTATACATTATAATACGCCTTCACCACCTCTTCAGGATCTTATGACCGAAAAACCACACGTGCCCAGTATCCGGGATGTATTCGAGAGCCGTCGCCAGTTCCCGCGTTTGAGATCCGATTTGCCCCTTGCCGTCATCGTTCCGGGGGGCGGCGAGGTGGATGCCCGGTTTTTCAATATTTCACCCGACGGCGTGCAGATCCGGTATGACAAAGACGCTTCCGGCAAGCTATTCAGCAAGAATATCTCCGTAAAGGAAGCGAAATCCCTGTCGTTTGTCCTGAAGTTTTCACTGCCGGGGAACGCCGGTGACGAGGCGATCGAAATCGCGGCAAAACCGGTCTATCAGCATCTCCAGGAGAATGGTGAATATGCCATGGGTCTGTTCTTCGATGGGTCGAACAAGGCAATGAAGGACAAGATCAACAGCTTTCTGCTTTATCAACTGGAACCCGGCGGTGACGAATTGCACCGTCAGTTTCCGCTGGAGAATCCCGGCGCCGCGGCACCCGCCCCCGGGGCCGACCGCACCGCGACGGCCGGGAAAGCGGCCACGCCGGGTTCCCGCAGGCGCGAAAGTACCGTCCCGGGTTCGAAAGGGGCCGCGGGCGGGAACCAGGAACTGAAACAGGAACTGCTTCACATAAAAGCGATGCTGAAGGATCTCCATGAGGACATCCTCAGTATCCGGCAGCGCCTGGATGATCTGGACGGGAAATCCTGATGAAAAGCATAAGATAGATTACTTTTAACAATTTTCATTCTTCGTGCCCCCCGTGCTCTCCGTGGTTGTCCCGATAGTTCCTGAATGCAGTTTACGCACCTGACGGGGCAAAGCTGTCCGGTCGGGCCATGTCCCAGAAGCGCCGGTATTCCTCGTGCGAGGATCCGTCGATAAGTTCATCCGTTTCCAGGAAAGTGTAGGCGCGATCCAGCGTCAGGTACTCGGTCTCGGAGATACGCCGGCAGACATGATGCGGCCGTAGTGCCGCGCAGTCGGCAACCCCCGCGGCGCCCAGCACCTGCCGCAGCGTGCCGAGCATGTTGCGATGATAGTTGTAAACCCGTTCCGCCTTGTCCGGCACGTACAGTGCGCGCTGGCGGGCCGGATCCTGGGTGGTGACGCCGGTGGGGCAGCGGTTGGTATGGCAGCGTAATGACTGTACGCAACCCAGGGCGAACATGAACCCGCGGGCGGAGTTGCACCAGTCGGCGCCGATGGCCAGGTTGACGGCAAGATGCGCGGCGGTGATGACCTTGCCGCTGGCGCCGATGCGGATATCCTCGCGCAGGCCGCTGCCCACCAGGGCATTCTGCAGGAACAGAAGACCGTCGCGCAGCGGCAGGCCGATGTTGTTGCTGTGTTCCACCGGCGCCGCCCCGGTACCGCCCTCGGCCCCGTCGACGACGATGAAATCGGGCCTGATGCCGGTTTCCAGCATGGCCTTGCAGATCGCCATTACTTCCCAGCGGTTGCCGATGCACAGCTTGAAGCCGGTGGGCTTGCCGCCGCTCTTCTCGCGCAGGTCGGCGATGAATTCCAGCAGTTCGATGGGCGTGGAAAACGCGCTGTGGCCGGGCGGCGAGATGCAGTCCTCGCCCGGTGCGACCTGGCGTGCCTCGGCGATTTCCGGCGTCACCTTGGCGCCCGGCAGGATGCCGCCGTGGCCGGGTTTGGCGCCCTGGGAGATTTTTACCTCGATCATCTTCACCTGGTCGTCCTGTGCCTTCCCGGTAAACGCATCCGGATCGAAACGGCCGTCGCGGGTGCGGCAGCCGAAGTAACCGGTGCCGATTTCCCAGATGAGATCGCCGCCGGCCTCGCGGTGATAGCGGCTGATGCCGCCTTCGCCGGTATCCTGGGCGAAGTTGCCGCGTTTGGCGCCGAGATTCAGGGCGCGGACGGCGGCGGCGCCCAGGGAGCCGAAGCTCATGGCGGAGATGTTGTAGACGGAAGCGGAATACGGCCGGCCGCAGTCGCTGCCGCCGATGTCCACGCGCATAGGCTTGTCCACCGTGGTGCGCGCGTTTACCGAGTGATTGATCCATTCATAGCCGGCCGCGTACACGTCCAGCTCCGTACCGAAGGGCTGGTTGTCCAGTTCGTCCTTGGCGCGTTCATATACCAGCGTGCGCTCGGTGCGGTTGAAGGGCGTGCCGTCGGTATCGCTCTCCACGAAGTACTGGCGGATCTGAGGGCGTACGCCTTCCAGCAACCAGCGCATGTGACCGGCGATCGGGTAATTGCGCAACAGGGTATGGCGCTGCTGCGCCAGGTCATAGAAGCCCACCAGGGACAGGGCGCCGGCGACCGCCAGCAGCGTGTACGCCGGCCAGACGGATTGCCAGCCGGCCCACACGGCCGCGGCCAGCGTTATAAACATTGCGAGTGCCAGGGGCAGGTAGCGCATGGTCGTGGTGTCAGTTCCCGCTGCTGTCCCGCCCGAACATTTCCTTGATCCGGGCGGTGGCGAAACCGACCGCCTGATTGAGGCGGATGACCGGCGGGTACGGCAATTCGTCCGGGTCGATATGCACGTCGACCAGCGCCGGCCGGCGGCCGGCCAGCGCCGCGTCCAGCGCTGCATCGAGTTGATCGGGTTCACGGACACTGATGCCGTTGCCGCCGCAGAGCCTGGCGAAGGCGGCGAAATCCGGGTTGACGAGATCGACTTCGCTGACCGGGTAGCCGTGGGTTTCCTGTTCGGCCTGGATCAGTCCCAGCTTGCCGTTGTTGAAGATGATGATCGTGATCGGCAGTTCGTAGCGCACCGCGGTGACGAAGTCGGCCATGAGCATGCCGAAACCGCCGTCGCCGGCCAGGGCCACGACCTGGCGGCCGGGATGGCCGACCTGGGCGCCGATGGCCGCCGGCAGGGCCACCGCCATGGAAGCCAGGTTGGCCGACAGGATAAAACGCTGCCCGCCGCCGGTGAGGTGTACGTGGCGTGCCGTCCACGCCGTCACCTCGCCGGTGTCGCAGCAGACAATGGCGTCGTCGGCAAGGCGCGCGCCGACCGCCGCCGCCAGCCGCTGCGGCTTGACGGGATTGTCGGTGACCTGTTCCAGTTTTGCGAGATGCTGCTGCCAGTGATCGCGGCTGTTGCGCAAAGACTGCATGAAACCGCGCTCGCGCGCTTCCAGCAGGCCGGCCAGCGCGGCCAGGGTGGGGCGCGCATCGCCGCACAGGCCGACCCGTACCGGCAGGCGCCGGCCGATGTTGGCGGTGTTGCGATCGATCTGGACCACCGGCACGCCCGACTCCGGCAAAAAGTCCCGGTAGGGAAAATCACAGCCCGCCAGCAGCAGGCAGTCGCAGCCGTTCATGGCCTCCACCGACGGCTTGTCGCCGAGCAGACCGAGGCCGCCGAGCACGCGTGGCTGCTCCTCGCTGAGGAAATCCTTGGCACGCAGTGAGCGTACGACGGGCGCGTCCAGACAGTCGGCCACGGCCAGGAGTTCATCCACTGCGTCGCGGCAGCCGTTGCCGGCGAGGATGGCAATGCGTTCGCTGCGGTTGAGCAGATCGGCCGCGGCTTCGATGGCCGATTGTTCCGGCATGGTGGTGTGATGCGAGGGAATGCTGTCCCAGACTTTCGTGGCACCGGATACGGTTTCGGCGCAGACATCGGAAGGAATGTTGACGTGGGCCACGGTTTTCTCCGTCAATGCCACACGGCAGGCCTCGGCGAACACCCGCGGCGCCTGCTCCGCGGTCATGACGACCTCGTTGTAAGCGGCGACGTCGTCGAACACCGCATTCAGATCCACTTCCTGGTGATAGTGATGACCGAACTCGGCGCGCACGACCTGGCCGGTGACCGCCAGCACCGGCGAGCAGTCGCGACGGGCGTCGTAGAGGCCATTGAGCAGGTGCAGGGCACCCGGGCCGGCGGTACCGGTGCAGACGGCGAGCCGGCCGGTGAGCTTGCCCAGTGCGGAGGCGGCAAAGGCACCGGTTTCTTCATGCCGCACCTGTATGAAGTCGATGTCGTGACCGCGACGCAGGGCGTCGATGATGCTGTTGATGGCGTCCCCGGGAATGCCGAAGACGTGCCGCACGCCGTAAGCCGCGACCGTGTCGAGCAGAACGTCGGCTACTGTTGAGTGACTCATATTATATTTGTGACGGGACAAAGCCGCCTTAGTTCGGCAGGCGGCGCAGACGGGCCCGCCGTCTCTCACCGGCAGACGCAGCCCGGGAAGGCCACTGCCGCTTGCCCGGCCTGATCACGCTGCGTAGTATTAGGCTCCGTACAACCGTTGGGAGCTGCCCATGCCCAGGCCGGACAAGACCATTGCCGATTTCCGCCCGGAAGTTCTCGACGCCTTCGACCAGTACGTTCACGGTTACATTGATCGACGCGAGTTCCTGCGCCGGGCCGCTGCCTTCGCCATCGGCTCAGTCACCGCCCTGTCCCTGCTGGAGGCCCTGAGCCCGCGCTATGCCGGCGCCGAGGAAGTCAGCGCCGGTGATCCCCGCCTGCAAACGGAATACCTGGTCTATCCCTCGCCGCAGCACTGGCAGGGCTATCTGTGCCGGCCGGCGGCGGCCACTGGCAAGTTGCCGGGGATCCTGGTCATCCACGAGAACCGCGGCCGCAATCCCTACATCGAGGACGTGGCGCGGCGCTTTGCCCTGGCGGGCTACATGACCCTGGCTCCGGATGCCCTGACGCCGTTCGGCGGCTGGCCCGGTAACGATGACGAGGGCCGGGAGCTGCAGCGCAAGCTGGATCCCCGGGAGATGATGGCCAACTGGATCGCCGGCTTCAAATACCTGAAGGATCGCCCCGATTGTACCGGCAAGGTCGGTGCGGTGGGTTTCTGCTACGGCGGCGGTGTGGTCAACCGGCTGGCGGTTATGCAGCCGGGCCTGGACGCGGGCGTCTCGTTCTACGGGCGCCAGCCGTCGGCGAATGAGGTGCCGAATATCCATGCGCCCCTGCTGCTGCACTACGCCGCGCTGGACAGGCGCATCACATCCGGCGCCGCCGCCTACGAGGCGGCGCTGAAAAAGGCCGGCGTCGAGTTTGAGGCCTATGTCTATGCGGATGCTTCCCACGGTTTTCACAACAACACCACGCCGCGCTACAAGGAGGATGCCGCGAAACTGGCGGAACAGCGGACCCTGGCCTGGTTCGACCGCTACCTGAAATAAAGGGCGCGGAAGCGATTTCGCATTGTTCCATCGCGTGCGTTGGTGCCCGCTGCCGGAGTGGTTCTCCGACAACCGTGCCGCATTTGAACGGTGTTGGCCGGTACGCTAAACTTTGAACACCTGAAGGTGAAGCCTAAGGACAAACGTTGACATCTCCCTCCCCCGGCCATTCCGCTGGTGCCGATTTGACTCAGCGCACAGCATTATATGATCTGCATCTCGCCCACGGGGCGAAGATGGTGCCGTTCGCCGGTTACAGCATGCCGCTGCAGTTTTCCGGCGGCATCCGCCATGAACACACTCACACCCGCAGCAGTGCGGGGCTGTTCGATGTCTCCCACATGGGCCAGGTCCGCATTACCGGCAGCGGTGCCGATGCGGCCCTGGAGAAGCTGGTTACCGGCGACATCACCGGCCTGTCCGGGAATCGCCAGCGCTATACCCTCCTGACCAACGAGGACGGCGGCATCATCGATGATCTCATGGTGGCGCGGCGTCCGGACTCGCTGTCCCTGGTAGTCAATGCCGCCTGCAAGCAGGCTGATATCGCCTACCTCAACGAGGCTCTGGACGGCGGCTGCCGGGCGGAGTTGCTGCAGGACCGGGCCCTGCTGGCCTTGCAGGGGCCGCAGGCGGCGGCGGTCATGGAGTCATTTAATACCGCCGTTACCGGACTTGCCTTCATGCAGGCCGGCGACTTCGAGCTCGGCGGCAGCACCTGCTGCGTGACCCGCAGCGGCTATACCGGCGAGGATGGCTTCGAGATTTCCGTGCCGGAGACCGACGTCGCGGTTCTGGCGGAGCGCCTGCTGGCACATCCCGCGGTGGAACCCGTCGGTCTGGGCGCCCGCGATTCCCTGCGCCTGGAAGCCGGCCTGTGCCTGTACGGCCATGATCTGGACGCCACCACCACGCCGGTTGAGGCGGGGCTGGCATGGGCCATCGCCGCCCGCTACCGCCGCGGCGAGGCACAGGCCCACTTTCCCGGTGCCGGTGTGATCATGGAACAGCTGCGCACGGGCCCCGTGCGCCGGCGCGTCGGCCTCAAACCCGCCGGCCGGCAGCCCGTGCGCGAGCAGGCCGTGTTGCTGAACCCGGACGGGAAGGCGGCCGGCACGGTCACCAGCGGCGGCTTCGGGCCGAGCGTCAACGGCCCGGTGGCCATGGGCTATGTCAGTGCGGACTACGCCGCCCCCGGCACGGCGCTGCAGGTTGTGATCCGCGACCGCGCCCACGCCGTGCACGTGGTTGAACTACCCTTTATAGAGCATCACTACCATAAAAATTGAATACTGTTCTGATACCTTCTGATGAAGTGTTGTCTGAACTTCCGGGTATGGAACTTGTGCCGGGAGATGATTCTGAAATTAATGCAGATGCATAACGTTTATCATAAAACATGACAGGAGCATGCATGCCATGAGTAACGAGAAATATACGGATGACCATGAATGGCTGCGGCTGGAAGAGGACGGCCGCATCACCGTCGGCATCACGGATTTCGCCCAGGACAGCCTCGGCGATGTGGTGTACGTGGAGCTGCCCGAGGAAGGGCAGACCGTCAAGGAAGGTGATGAAGTGGCGGTCATCGAGTCGGTCAAGGCGGCCGGCGAGATCAAGATGCCGCTGGGCGGTACCGTGGTGGAGGTGAACACCGCTCTCGCCGACAAGCCCGAACTGGTCAATTCCGACCCCATGGGGGAGGGCTGGTTCTTCCGCATCGAACCGGATGACACGGCTGCCCTGGATCAGCTCATGGACGAGGAAGCCTACAAGGCCTCCATCGAATAGCCGGCCATGACGGAAGATCGTACTCCCCTGGCTGATCTGGAGATGCGCGGTGACTTCGTGCGCCGTCACATCGGCGCCGACCGCAACCAGATTGCCGACATGGTCCGTTACCTGGGTTTTGAATCGCTGGAGGAGCTCGCCGACGCGGTAGTCCCGCCCGACATACACTCGGAAAAGTCGCTGGATGGCATCCAGACCATCAGCGAGCGCAGGGCCCTGACCAATCTCCGCGCCATGCGCGACCGCAACCGGGTGTTTATTTCCATGATCGGCATGGGCTACCACGGCACCGTCATGCCGGCGGTGATCAAGCGCAATGTCCTGGAGAACCCGGCCTGGTACACCGCCTATACGCCGTACCAGGCCGAGATCAGCCAGGGGCGGCTGGAAGCCCTGCTGAATTTCCAGCAGATGATCATGGACCTCACCGATATGGAGATCGCCAACGCATCATTGCTGGACGAGGCTACGGCCGCGGCCGAGGCCATGGCCATGAGTCACCGCGTGGTCAAGGGCGACCGCAATGCGTTTTTCGTCGACGCCGGCTGCCACCCGCAGACCATCGCCGTGGTCAAAACCCGGGCCCGTGCTTTCGGTTTTGACGTCATAGTCGGCGACGCGTATTCCGAACTGGACCGCCATGAGATTTTCGGTGTCCTGCTGCAGTATCCGGATACCTACGGCCACGTGCGGGATCTCGAGCCGGTCATCGAGCAGGCCCACGCGCAGGGCGCCCTGGCGACGGTGGCCGCCGATCCCCTGGCCCTGGTATTGCTGACGCCGCCGGGGGAAGCGGGCGCCGATATCGTTATCGGCAGTACCCAGCGCTTCGGTGTGCCCATGGGCTATGGCGGCCCCCACGCCGCCTACTTCGCCACCCGGGAGAAGTACACGCGGCAGATGCCGGGACGCGTTATCGGCGTGTCCGTGGATGCCCATGGCGAACCGGCCATGCGCATGGCTCTGCAGACCCGCGAGCAGCACATCCGCCGCGAAAAGGCGACCAGCAACATCTGTACCTCGCAGGTGCTGCTGGCGGTGATCGCCAGTTTCTTTGCCGTCTATCACGGCCCCAGGGGCCTGGGTCTCATCGCCGGCCGCGTCCACCGCCTCACCCGGCTCATGGCCATGGCCCTCAGGGACCTGGGCTTCGAGGTCCTGACCGAACACTATTTCGACACCCTTACCGTACGCGTGCCGACCATGGCGCGGCGCCTGGCGGCCAAGGCCCGCGAATCGCGTATCAACCTGCGCGTCATCGATGCCGATCATCTGGGCATAACCTTCGACGAGACCACCCGGCGCGGGGAATGGTCGGCCCTGTGGCGGGTCTTCGCCGGACAGGAAGAGCTGCCCCACCTGGATGAACTGGACGAGCGCGTCACCGAGTGCCTGCCGGCTGCCCTGCAGCGCCGCACGCCCATCCTCACGCACCCGGTGTTCGAAATGTACCACTCGGAAACCGAGTTGATGCGCTACATGCGCCGGCTCTCCCGGCGCGATATCGCCCTGGATCGTTCCATGATCCCGCTGGGCTCGTGCACCATGAAACTGAACGCGGCCACGGAAATGCAGGCCCTGACCTACCGGGAATTCAGCGCCATGCATCCGTTTGCGCCCCTGGACCAGGCCCAGGGTTATCAGCAGCTGTTCGAGGAGCTGGAGAATCAATTGTGCGAACTCACGGGCTTTTCCGCCTTCTCCATGCAGCCCAACTCCGGCGCCCAAGGTGAGTACACCGGTTTACTGGTGATCCGCAAATACCAGGAAGTGCAGGGTGAAGGGCACCGGGACATCTGCCTGATCCCGGCTTCGGCCCACGGCACCAACCCGGCCAGCGCCGTCATGGCCGGTCTCAAGGTGGTGGTGCTGGCCTGCGATGCGGATGGCAACGTGGACATCGAGGATCTGCGCGCCCGGGCCGGAGAATACCACGACCGGCTGGCGGCGCTGATGGTGACCTATCCTTCCACCCACGGCGTGTTCGAACCGGGCATCCGCGAGTGCTGCCGCATCGTTCACGACCACGGCGGTCAGGTGTACCTGGACGGCGCCAACATGAACGCCCTGGTGGGACTCAGCTACCCGGCCGAGTTCGGCGCCGACGTTATGCACATCAACCTGCACAAGACCTTCGCCATACCGCACGGCGGCGGCGGTCCGGGCATGGGTCCCATCGGCGTAGGCCGGCACCTGGCCCCGTACCTGCCGGATCATCCCTGCGTGGACGGCGTCAACCCGGCTGTCGGCCCGGAGGGGACCATCGGCACGGTGTCGGCGGCGCCCTGGGGCTCGGCCAGCATTCTCACCATCTCCTGGGCGTACATCGCCATGATGGGCGGCCAGGGACTGCGCCGGGCGACGCTGGTGGCTATCCTGAACGCCAATTACATCGCCAAACGCCTGTCGGAACACTACCCCGTGCTGTACACCGATGCCCAGGGACGCGTTGCCCACGAGTGCATCATCGATCTGTCGGGTATCCGCGAGGAATGCGGCATCACCGTGGATGACGTGGCGAAAAGGCTGGTTGATTACGGTTTCCACGCGCCGACCATGTCCTTTCCGGTACCGGGCACGCTCATGATCGAACCCACGGAGAGCGAGAACAAGCGCGAGCTGGATCGCTTCTGCGAGACCATGATCGCCATCCGCAAGGAGATCGAGGATGTCAGGCAGGGCCGGGTAAAGGCGGAAGACAGCCTGCTGCGGCATGCGCCCCATACCCACAGGCTGCTCATCGCCGAGGACTGGGCGCGCCCGTACACCAAGCAGCAGGCCTTCTACCCGTTGTCCCACATCAACGACGACAAGTACTGGCCGCCGGTGGGCCGCATCGACAATGTCTATGGCGACCGCCACCTGTTCTGCAGCTGTTTGCCTGTCAGTGAATATGAAGAAACAACAAAAGGATAGTTACGGAGCATTACTGGAGTGAGCAGTAAGCAGTGCATAGTAAACAGTTAAATCGCCGTCTATCCTTACTGGAGCACAGTGAAGTTACGCACAAATTACGAGCTCCGAAACAAAAAGCCCCGGCATCCTGCCGGGGCTTGGGGTATCCCTGCCTCGCACCTGAAACTGTCCTTATAGTGCGGGTATTTTCCTTCGCGGGTCAGCTCTCCTTCTTCACGGTGCCGACCAGGCCGTAGTTGTCCTGAATCGTTCCTCCGGGACTAATCTTGAAATTCCTGGCAGTGAAGGTGTAACACTGGCCCGGTTTCACGACAGAATCCTCTCCATCGTGTTTGACCATCAGTCTCGTCATGTGCTTGTTCCGCTTTGCACACAACTTGATGGTTTTGGCCGTTTTGAAATTCATCTGTTTGTCATTGGCGCTGTTGAACAGATAAAACTCGGAAGGCGGACTGTGGTCCCTGATCATTTGGTTGATGGGATTCGCCGTGTTCACCGCTTGAGCGGGCACGGCGGATACCGCCAGTAGCAGACTTCCTATGAATGCCATAGTGCGCATTTTACTCCTCCTTTCTTTAACGAATCGGACTCAAAAGATCTGTCCGTTATTAGCCGGACGGATCCTTTCCCTGTCACGCCCGGAAGGCGGGTCCGTGCGTGTCTCCATACCTGTATCGGGGATCAGCCCCGATTCTGCTCTATTGTCCCCAGCAGATCATAGTTGGGATTCAGCGATCCGGCAGGACGGATAACGAAATTCCGGGCGGTAAACACGGCGCAGGTGCCGGGTTGTACCGACGAACGATTCCCGTCATGTTTCACGTCTAGCCCGACTGAATCCTTGTCGCTCTTGTCGCAAATCCGGACTTTTCTGTCCGCATGGTACGACAATATCTTGGTATTGTTTTCATGGAACAGGTGGAACTCATTGGGAGGGTCGTACATCTGGACCATTTGATTATCAACTGAATCAATGGGAAACGCCATGGACGGAATGGCGCCGAGGGAAAGAAATGCACTGACAAGGAACAATGAGATACGCATAACAGCCTCCTTTTCCTGGTAGGAAACAGTATCCCGTCGTGCGGATTGCATGGCAGGTTGTCGCAGTCCTTCAACCTTGCTTGTTTATTGGGCCCGAAATTGCCCGTAATAGTTCCTTGCACGTCGGCACGCACATAAAAAAGCGTGAATATTAAGGCTGCGTTAAAGGGCTACCGGGAGGTAAGGAGTAAGGGATGAGAAGTCAGCATTTACGTAAACATATTTCAGACTTCCCCTTACACCTCAAACCTCACACCCTCAGGTCAGTGCCCGCCGGCATGTGCAGCGACAGCCACTTGAGTATGTCTTCACGCCGCACCAGGCCGACGCAGCGGCCGTTGTCCACTACCGGCAACTGGTTCAGATCGGCATTACCCAGGTAGGACAGGGCGGTAATGCTGTCGGTGCCCGGCGTCACCGTCACCAGCCGCGGCAACGGCGTCATGCAGTCACTCACCGTCGTGCGGTCGCGCACACTAGCGGGAACCTTCTGCAGATCACTGAGGCTGACCAGCCCGATAAAACGGCCGTTGTCTTCAACGGGGAATACCCGCTGACCACTTTCCATGACGTGCCGGTCTATGACTTCCGCCACGGGGAGGCCGGGATCGATGTGGGTCAGGCGGGTCTGCATGATGCGGAATACGGGCACGCCCTTGAGCGCGGTGCTCAGCGCCAGTTGCTGGTAACTCATGACGGCGGCATTGTTGAGGAACCAGCCGATGAAGGCCAGCCACAGACCGTTCAGGGCGCCGCCGCCGAACACCGGCATGCGCACGCCCAGGATCATGGCAAGGCCGGTGCCGATGAGCAGCCAGGCAAACAACTGGCCGGCGCGCGAGGCCCAGCGCGTCGCCACGTTCAGATCGCCGGTGATGGCCCAGATGGTGGCGCGCAGGACGCGGCCGCCGTCCAGCGGATATCCGGGGACCAGGTTGAACAGTCCGAGAATGATATTGACCGGACCCAGCCACATGAACAGGGTCGCGACCGGGTTCAGGGCGGCGAACATCTTGCCCGGCTGATCCGGCGTCACCGGGATGGGCCCGGCAACCAGGCCGCCCAGCCAGAGAAACAGCGCACCCAGGACCAGACTGGTCAGGGGACCGACCACCGTCATGGCCAGTTCGGCACGCCAGGAATCGGGCTCCCCTTCCATCTGGGCCATGCCGCCGAACACGAACAGGGTGATGCGGCGGATGGTAACGCCATGGGCGCGGCCCACCAGTGCGTGGGAAAGTTCATGGACCAGGACGGAGGCGAAGAACAGCACGGCGGCCGCCAGGGCCGTACCCCAGCAGAGCAGCGCACTCCAGCCGGGATGCCAGGCCGGAAACACCCCGGTCGCCAGCATCAGGGTGATCAGCGTAAAGATGATCAACAGACTCCAGTCTATGGCGACATCGATGCCGGCGATGGTTGCCAGACGAAAACCGCCTGCGGGTGCCATGCTGCCTCCTTTCGCGAAGTGGATTCCGGAATATCCCGGTGGCCGGCTCGCCCACGGAGTTCGTGAGCCATGGCGGCCTGAATGCCGGTATACGTTCATCAAATAATAGATTATTTGCCCTGTGCTGAATATGCCGGGCCGTGCTTGTATCTTCGGGACGCGGGGCTGGTACAATCACCGGCATGCCGATCCCGCGCAGCCGGCAGTGCTCCGGTTATCGCATGCGCGGCCGGTCGCAGTAATCCTGAATTCACTTCAACGGGTTGTCAGCCAATGAAAACCAGAAAACTCGGTCAGTTCGAGGTATCTGCCATCGGCCTCGGCTGCATGAGCATGTCACAGGCCTACGGCAGCGCCGATCTCAAGGAATCCGAACGCGCCCTGAAACGGGCCCTGGATGTCGGCTATACATTTTTCGATACCGCCAGCGTCTACGGCGACGGTCACAACGAGGAACTCGTCGGCCGGGTGCTGGGGCCGGAGCGCAATCGCTACATTCTCGCCAGCAAGTGCGGCATCGTCTCCAAACCCGGCGGCGGCCGCGGCATCGACGGCCGTCCCGAAACGATCAAGCAGACCTGCGAGGACAGTCTCCGGCGCCTCGGGACCGACGTCATCGATCTGTACTATCTGCACCGGCGCGACTTCAACGTTCCCATCGAGGACAGCGTCGGCGCGCTCGCGGAGCTGGTGACGGAAGGCAAGATCCGCAGCATCGGTCTGTCCGAGGTTTCCTCTGTGACCCTGCGTCGGGCGCACCAGGTTTATCCCGTTACCGCCGTGCAGTCCGAGTATTCCCTGTGGACGCGCAACCCGGAATACCGGGTCCTGGAAGCCTGCCGGGAACTGGGGATAACCTTCGTCCCCTTCAGTCCCCTGGGACGGGCCTTTCTCACCGGCGCCATCCGCGACGTGGACCGGGATCTCGAGGAGAACGATCTGCGCCGGCGCATGCCCCGTTTCCAGGGCCGCGACTTCGAGGACAACCTGATGCTGCTGAAGGAATTCGAACGCATCGCCCGGGACAACAAGTGCAGCATGGCCCAGCTGGCCCTGGCCTGGGTCCTGTCGCGGGAAAACGGCACCCTGGTGCCTATCCCCGGCACCAAGCATGTCAAATACGTGGAGGAGAATGCCGCCGCCGTGGATCTCCGTATCAGTCCCGGAGACCTGGCGCGGGCCGGCATGATCATCAATGCCGAAACCGTCAGCGGTGCGCGCTATCCCGCTGACAGCCCGGTGCCGGTGGACGAGGACGAAACGGAAAGCGCCTGAAACCGCCGTATCGCGCCGCGCATCAGGGCCGGCGCTGTTACCCCGGGGCATTACTTGTTACTATCTGCGGCGGCGGTCTGCGCCGGTCTGCCCGCGGCGCGAAGTTGTGAATCCCGTCAGGCCCGGAAGGGAGCAGCGGTAGCAATGGATGCGGGTGCCGGGATCAGGACGGTGCGGGCCGCCTCATTTATTTTATTCCTGCACAACAGCGCATTTTGTTGCACTTATTTGACTGATTACTTGCCACAATGAGCTACCAGGTCCTCGCCAGGAAGTGGCGACCACGTACCTTCGAAGACATGGTCGGGCAGGGCCACGTGCTCACCGCCCTCACCAACGCCCTGGATTCGGAACGTCTGCATCACGCCTACCTGTTTACCGGCACCCGCGGCGTCGGCAAGACCACGCTGGCGCGTATTCTCGCCAAGTGCCTCAACTGCGAGCAGGGGGTGAGTTCGCATCCCTGCGGCGAGTGCAGCGCCTGCGTGGCCATCGATGAGGGCCGCTTCGTGGATCTCATCGAAGTGGACGCGGCGTCCCGCGCCAGGGTGGAGGAGACCCGCGACCTCATGGATAACGTCCAGTACGCGCCCAGCAGCGGCCGCTACAAGGTGTACCTCATTGACGAGGTGCACATGTTCTCCAACCACAGCTTCAATGCCCTGCTCAAGACCCTGGAAGAGCCGCCGCCGCACGTCAAGTTTCTGCTCGCCACCACGGAGCCGAAACGCCTGCCGGTCACCATCCTCTCGCGCTGCCTGCAGTTCAACCTCAAGCACCTCACCGCGGAGCAGATCGGGGGGCAACTGCAGGTCATTCTCGAGAAAGAGGGCGTGCAGGGTGATGCCGGTTCGGTACAGCTTCTTGCCGCCGCCGCGGGCGGCAGCATGCGTGACGCCCTGAGCCTGCTGGATCAGGCGATTGCCTACGGCGGCGGCGAACTCAGGGAGGCGCTGGTGCGGGAAATGCTGGGAGCCGTGGACAGCGCCGACATCCGCGGCTACCTGGAGGATCTGATCGCCGCTGACGCGGATGCCCTGCTGGGTCGCGTGGAGCGCATGTCCGAACACAACCCGGATTACGACGCGGTGCTGGGAGAACTGCTGTCCGCACTGCATGCCGTCGCCGTGGCCCAGTCGTTGTCCGATCCCGCGGGCATCATCGATGCCGACGCCTGTAAACTGGCGCCGCGCCTGCCCGCCGAGGACGTGCAGCTGTATTACCAGATCGGCCTGAACGGGCGCCGCGATCTGGCTCTGGCGCCGGATCCCCGCGCCGGGTTCGAGATGACGCTGGTGCGCATGCTGGCCTTCCGGCCGGCGCCGCCGCCGGATGCCGCAACGCCCGCCGACGGTGCAGGAAAAAGGAAGACCGCGGCCGCGGCCGGGCCGAAGCCGGCGCCTGCGGCCGCGCCCGCACAATCCGCGGCGCCTGCGGAGTCCACCGGCGACTGGCGCCAGCTCATCGACGCCATGGGGCTGACGGGCCTGATGAAAGAAGTCGCCGGCCACTGCGTTCTGCGGGAAGTGGACGATAAGCGCCTGCACCTGGCCCTGTCCCCGGCCCAGGAACACCTGGTCAACGCCGCCTGGCGGGAACGCATGCAGGAAGCCGTGCACCGGCATTTCGGCGAACAGGTGCGGCTGGTCATCACCGTGGAAGAACCCGGTGCGGAGACGCCGGCCCAGCAGCGCCAGCGGGAGGAGCGGGAGCGCCTGGCCGCGGCGCAGGAATCCATGGAGAAGGATCCCCACGTCCGGGATCTCATCGACGCCTTCGATGGCACCCTGGACAAGGACTCCGTTCGTTTCCAGTCATAACCGAGACAGAGGTAAGACAGCATGAAAGGTGGTATTGCTGACATCATGAAACAGGCCCAGGACATGCAGGAAAACCTGAAAAAGGCCCAGGAGGAAATCGCCAGGCTGGAAGTGACCGGCGAATCCGGCGCCGGCCTGGTCAAGGTCACCATGACCGGCAAGCACGACGTGAAACGGATCAGCATCGATGACAGCCTGGTGGGCGATGACAAGGAAATGCTGGAAGACCTGGTCGCCGCCGCGATCAACGACGCCAACCGCCGCGTGGAAAAGGCCATGCAGGACAAGATGTCCGAATTCACCTCCGGCCTCAACCTCCCCCCGGGCTTCAATCTCCCCCTGTAATGATCTTTTTCGGGAGCGGGGTCGCTATCATAGTACCGCTTGCCACCGCGGCGACACGTAGTTCATTGGTTTCCAACGAGCCACCAGCCACCAGCCACTAGCCACGATCAGTATGTCCACTTCCCCCCGCCTGGCCGCCCTCATCGACGCGCTGCGCTGCATGCCCGGCATCGGCAGGAAGTCCGCGCAGCGGATCGCCTACCATCTGCTGCAGCGGGATCGCGATGGCGCGAGGAAGATGGCCGACGCCCTGGTCGAGGCGATGGAGCATATCGGCCACTGCCGGCGCTGCCGCAACTTCAGCGAGACGCCGCTGTGCGACTTCTGCAGCAGCGAGCGCCGGGACAAATCGCTGTTGTGCGTGGTAGAGAGTCCCGCCGATGTCCACGCGGTGGAGGAAGCCGGCTACAAGGGCGTGTACTTCGTGCTCATGGGGCACCTGTCGCCGCTGGACGGCATCGGTCCCGACGATCTGGAACTGGACAAGCTGGCCGCCCTGCTGGACGAGGGCGAGGTGCAGGAAGTCATACTCGCCACCAACTCCACGGTGGAGGGCGAAGCCACGGCGCATTTCATCAGCGAAATGGTCAGAAACCGGAAACGGCGGGTCACGCGCATCGCCCATGGTGTTCCCATGGGCGGCGAACTGGAATACGTGGACAGCGGTACCCTGTCCGAAGCCTTCGCCGGGAGACGGGAAGTTCTCTAGCTTGATCAGGGGAAGAAAACGCCGGCGGCAGCGCCGTGCTGTCCCGCGACCCGGGGAACAGCCGCAGATCGCCCGGGACAAATTTGAACTCTTCACCGAAGGTGATGCGCTGTACGAGGATATGATCAACGCTATCGCCTCGGCACGGCGATCGGTGCAGCTGGAGAGCTACATTTTCGCGGATGACGAGATCGGAAAATGGTTCGCGTCGATCCTGGGGGAATGCGCCGGGCGGGGCGTGCACGTGCGCCTGCACCTGGATGCGGCCGGATCGCTGTTCTGGGGATCGCGGCACTTTTTCCGTCACCTGGAGGACGAAGGTGTCGAGGTGCGCTGGTTCCACCGCTGGACCTGGCGCAGCCCCATGCGCTACAACCGGCGGCTGCACCGCAAACTGCTGGTCGTGGATCGCCGCCGCGCCTGGGTCGGCGGCTTCAATATTCACCGCGAATGCTCGCGCCGGATTGTCGGTGAGGCGCGCTGGCGCGACACCCACG